>OJGX01000105.1_pt1 | contig 42123 bp, 38 predicted proteins | sample 1594661 | NCBI WGS metagenome assembly OJGX01 (sample SAMN05416839, study PRJEB24817) | seawater metagenome | isolation source: Sea water | place: Canada:Atlantic | collected 2013-07 | reverse complement strand
CTAGAAGAGTTAGGCCTTACTTTGTCGGCGGAAGATCAGCGCAAAGTGCTAGAGCGTATCGTGTCGCTTGGCGATTCCAAAGAAATCATTACGGTCGACGACTTGCCATTTATTATCGCGGATGTCTTAGAGAGCCGTGAGTACCATTATACCGAGTTGCTGAATTGCTATATTAATAGTGGCTTAGATGTTGATAGCACTGCCAGTGTTCGCGTTAAGATCGATGGCAAAGAGTACAGTGGTTCAGGTTCTGGCAATGGTGGGTTTGCTGCGTTTATGGATGCCATTGGGCGTATATTGAAAGCAAAAAAATTCCAGATGCCGGAATTGTTAGATTATGAAGTGCATATTCCGCGCGGTGGTAATACGAGTGCGTTGACCGAATGTATTATCACGTGGAGTGGTGAGCTGCGTGACTTAAAGACTCGAGGCGTAGATTCCAACCAAGTTTTGGCGGCGGTGAAAGCGACATTGCGTATGATTAATATCAAAATGCATGCGCGCACAGAAAGCGAGATAAAGGGTTCTTAAAACAAACCGTTGGCAGTTAGAACTTGTGTCTAACAGCCAACGGGTGTGCGATTTCTAATTACTTAGCAACGACAGGGAGCTTCTTCAGCTCTTCTACTACTAAATCACCAAATGACTGCGTATCAATCATTTTGACTCCAGCACCTGGCTTGGATAGATCTGGTGTAGAGAAGCCTTGGGCGAATACGCTTTGCATTGCATGCCACACATTCTTAGCTTCTTGGTCCATGCCGAAACTCATTTCCAACATCATCGCGACAGAGCCGATCATGGAATAAGGATTGGCGATGTTCTTGCCGGCAATATCTGGTGCAGAACCATGCGATGGTTCGTAATAGGCTTTGTCGTCCCCCAAGCAAGCTGAAGGCATAAGGCCTAATGAACCTAGAATGCCGCCGCCTTGGTCGCTAAGGATGTCGCCGAACATATTCTCCATCACCATAACATCGAATTGTCCTGGGTTTAGGCACAGGTATGTTGCCGCAGCATCGACCAGGATATTAACGACTTTGACTTCAGGGTAATCTTTGCCCACTTCGTCCATGATCTCGTTCCACAAGACGCTAGACTTCAAAACATTGCTCTTGTGGATATTGTGCAAGACTTTCTTGCGCTTCATGGAAGTGTCGAAAGCGACTTTTGCAATACGACGAATCTGCACTTCATCGTATTCCAGCGTTTCTTTGACATAACGTAGGCCTTCAGCATTTACGCCAGTTTCTTTCTCGCCAAAATAAAGCCCGCCAACTAACTCACGGATAATCATGATGTCGATGCCGTCACCAATAATTTCTTTTTTCAGTGGTGAGAAGTGCGCTAAGCCTTGTGGCAAAAATACAGGGCGGAAATTGGCGTAAGTGTTATAACGGCGACGCAGAGGTAATAGTGCCCCTCGCTCTGGTTGCTTATCGACGGGAATCTTTTTCGACTCTTCATGGTTTAGCCCAATTGGGCCTTTGAGAATGGCATCAGCTTCATCGCAAACCGCTTTGGTTTGCTCAGGGAATGGATCGCCACACTCAAAATAGGCGCTCGCGCCAAATGGCGTGTGCACGAGGTCGAATTCGACATCATTGCGTTGTTCTACAAGACGAAGCACTTTGACGGCTTCAACCATGATTTCAGGGCCAATGCCATCGCCATCGAGTAATGCAATTTTGTATTTGCTCATGAGATTCCTAAAAACTGAAAAGGCCCAACGCCAGCGCCGAGCAAAAAATGGGGGGGTAATTTAACATGTGCAAAGGAGGGGGAACAAGGCGAGGCTCAGATTGGCCTCGCAAGAATCTTAGAACAACACTGAAACTTGTCGAATGAAAATAACGGTCAATATAGCTATGACGATATAAGTCACCGTATCGCTAACCTCTAAGCCAAAGAACTTTTTGGGTTTTTGATCTTGATCATTGCCAGACATTCGTGGACCTCCACCTGCGAAATTGCGCCCAATATTACCTACATTGTGGCGCTGTTGTCACCCGCTTATAGGGGGGTAATGCGATTTTTTAATTAAATATCATGAATTTGGGCGCGATTTCGTGTGTAAATTAGAATTTTCCATAATAATTCGCCAGTAAATGCTGCAAATTTCCCGACATATGGAGCCATATGGCGAATATTGAGTTAAACACAAAGCAACTTGAGCGCAATCTGCAACGATTTGTGATATTCCGCCTTTTCTACTCCGCAAGGTTCTATTACCCCGTTCTGACTATCCTGTTTCTTGACTATGGTTTGACGCTTGAGCAGTTCGGTATTCTAAATTTGGTGTGGGCGTTGACGATCGTATTAGCCGAGGTGCCCTCCGGGGCTTTGGCCGATATCGTGGGAAGAAAGCGTCTTATAGTGTTTGCGGCAATACTCATGTGCATTGAAATGGCCTTGCTGGTGTTTGTGCCTATCGGTAGTTCGGCAATTCTATTTCCTGTATTTGTTGCTAACCGGGTTTGTTCAGGCTTATCGGAGGCCGCTGCCAGCGGTGCGGACGAGGCCTTGGCTTATGATTCTTTAAAAGCCTTGGGGCGCGAGGGAGAGTGGGCGCATCTACTCGAAAAAACCACTCGGGTAGTGTCGTTAGGATTTTTCGTAACGATGATTACTGGAGCCTTTGCGTATGATGCCCTTGTAGTGAATGGGGCATTAGGAGCAATTCGTGAAACTTGGCAACTTGCACCGAGCACCGTTATTCGTCTACCAATTGTGTTAACACTGCTGACATCGTTCATCGTTTTGGGGACCGCTTTGCGCTTCTATGATATCGATAAGCTAACCGCGAACTCGCACTCGGCTACGGAAAAGGGGGCAGCGCCCGAGATCAACGCAGTAAGGGAGTCGTTTGCGCAGATACTGCGCGCAGGACGTTGGACCATCGGGCACCGATTTGTATTGTTCGTTATTTTGGCGGCTTTGGCATTGGACAGTGTGGCGCGACAGTTTGTGGTGCTGGCGAGCGAGTACTATCGCAATATCGATATTCCGATTTCATGGTTTGGCTTTATCGGGGCAGGCATGTCACTGATAGGGATTTTGAATGCGAAGCTCGCGCGGCTAATGGTGAGTCGTTTTTCCCCCTTTCATAATTTTGTCGGCTTGTCATTGCTACTTGTATTGTCTTTATGTGGGTTGATGTTGGCGATCCCCTATTATGGGGTTGTTTTTGCTGTGGGGGCTTTTGCGATTCTTGGTATGGTGCAGTTTCAAGCCAGTTATTACATCAATAAAGAAGTTGGGTCCAAATTAAGGGCAACTGTGTTGAGTTTTAAAGGTTTGGCTTTGAACCTAGGTCTAGGTATCGCCAGTCTGTTATATACGATGCTGGTGGGGGTAATAAAAGTCCAACGAGATGGCATGCAAGTAGAGGAAGAACTGCAGCGCTATGTGTTCTTAGAGTCTTTGAAAGCGTTTCCTGTTTATTACCTCGGCTTATGTGTTGGCATTTTTTTGTTAGCTAATTGGCTTTTAATATCGAAGAAAAAGTTTTTTCAACTACCAGACTAGAGTACTGGAATGATGTTTTAATTTTCTCTTTGTTGTCTGCATTATAGGTGCTCACAGTCTAGCACTGCATGCACCTACTTCAATAAATTGTTAGTCCTTCGCTTACGCCTTAAGTTGCCTTAAAGCACGCACTAGTTGCGCAAGCTCATTGGGGGTATTGAACACCTGTGGAGTTACGCGAATGCAGGCACCGCTGGACAGCTCAAAGCGCGCAACGGTGAATATTCCAAACTCTTGCTCAAGTCGTCTTTGCAACGCGTTGACTGCGCTGGGGCTTGTTTCACCGCGTAGTCGAAATGCTGCCATTCCTGTCCAAGACTCCTCGTCGGCACCGCCAAGCACTTCAATGTGAGCCATCGTTTCGGCCTCTTGCGTCCATAAGCCACGCAAATACTTTAGCCGGGCCTCTTTGTTTGCACCGCCCACAGCTGCATGGAAATCCAGCGCTGCTGGTATAGCCATAATGGCTGCAAAATTGGAAGTCGCTGTGTGCACGCGTTTATATAAGCGATTGTTATCTGGATCTGTTTCGCCTGGGTAGGGGCGAATTTTCTCTAGAGTGCCCTGGCGCACATAAAGAGCGCCGACGCCGACTGGCGCCCCGATCCATTTGTGGATATTAAACCCAGCCCAATCGACGCCGAGATCTGCAATCTTATAATCCACCAGTCCCCAAGATTGTGCGCAGTCGCAGATAACATCAATGCCGCGTCGTTTGGCTTCGGCGGCAATGCGGGCAACAGGCACGACGAGTCCATGTTGATTGCTGACATGGGTGATTAACATAAGTTTTAAATTTGGGTTGGCATCAAAAGCCTGCAAATAGGCGGAGAATATTGCCTCTTGTGCAACACGCCCGGGGAGGTTCACAACAACTGCCTTTGCCTTATTGGTGTCTGCTAGCCATTGCATCGTATCTTGAAAGCTCGGGTAGTCGATATCAGCGTAGAGCACGGCATCGCTACTTTCGATTTTGTGATATTGCCGAATGAGATTGTGGATCGATTCTGTCGCATTACGAGTTAATACTATCTCATTTTGTTCGACTCCCAAGGCTTGCGCGACACGAGCGCTGCTTACCTGCGCGTCTTCGCCGAAGTCGCGGCGCGCATAATAGGAGAGCTGTTTATTGACCAAGCGCGTCGCTTCGATATAAGTCTCTTGCACCGGTTTAGCCATTTTTCCCCAGTAGCCATGCTCTAGGTTCACAATGCCCTCGGCACGCTCGTAATAAGTCGCTACTTCTCGCCAGAATGCTTCGTCGCTTGCAAGCCGAGTTGCATCACTTTGGCTAGTAAATTGCGGCAAGGTGGTCGCAGCTGTTTGTGCGTTCGCGATTCCTGTGATCATCGCTGCACCGCCCAGTGCGATTGAATTGAGTACGGAGCGTCGGCTATAGGTGCTCGGTATCTTTTTCATTTTTCTTTTATCCTTATGCGAGTATTAGCACTAGTGTAAACGCAGTTTATGACAAAACGTTTTCACTCATTTTGGGTATCAAATATAGGGGGCTTAGAAGCTATATTGCAAAAAAATTAAACTTCTATGAACCGGCGTGTCCGTTCATCAATTTGTAATACATCCTGCGCATACTCGCCTCGTTCTTTAAACGAGAGTACTAATTAGAAAGGGTAAATGTATGTCAAATCGAACAAAAGTCATGCCTATTGTATGTGTAGGCGCTGCGTTGCTCGCTGGGCAATCGGCAACTGTGAATGCTCAAACCGAGCCTAGCACCCCGCGCACTGCGAGCGCCACGATCGAAAGCGTTATTGTCACTGGTACTCGTCGTAGCGAGCGTACAGTTTTCGACTCAAGTGCGCCAATCGATGTCGTATCGTTTCGAGAGATTAACAATACGGCTTCTGAGGACTTATCGGATGTGATGGCACAACTAGTGCCTTCTTATAAAGTGCAACGTTTGCCGATGAATGACGGTATGGCATTTGTGCGCCCAGCGACTCTGCGCGCATTGTCGCCTGACCATACATTAGTGCTTATTAATGGCAAACGGCGACACCGTTCTGCTTTGCTTGGCGGCAATGGCGCACAAGCACCTGACCTTGCACAGATTCCTACATTCGCTATCGGTCGCGTCGAGGTGTTGCGTGACGGTGCTTCTGCTCAATATGGTTCTGATGCTATTGCGGGTGTGATCAATATTATTCTTGACGACAATATCGGTTTTCGCAGTTTTGCACAGTATTCCGAGTATAGCGAAGGCGATGGCGAGAATGCTCGCTTCGGTGCCAAAGGGGGCGTAGAGCTAGGGGATGCCGGTTTCATCACAGCAGCGGTCGAGTTTTCCGATGCAGAGAAAACCTCGCGCAGCCGTCAGCGCCCAGACGCAATTCAGTTTGCATTAGACCACCCAGAGGTAGTTGTCCCTAACCCAGTGCAAAACTGGGGGCAGCCTGCAACACAAGCGCTGCGCTTCATGGTGAACTCTGAATACGCCCTATCTTCGACGCTTGCTCTTTATGCTTTTGGTTCATATGGTGAGGGTGAAGGGCTTTCCGATTTCAATTGGAGAAACCCAGATTCTACAAGTGCGTTTAATATCACCGATGTTTATCCTGGTTTCGATCTACGAGACGTCTTTCCTGCTGGCTTTTCGCCGCAGTTTGGGCACGAGGATGAAGACAAAGCATTCACCGTTGGCATCAATGGCGAGATCAATCCTCAGTTAACCTGGGATCTTAGTGCTGGCTACGGTAGCAATAAAATTGACTACAATATGTCCAATAGCATCAATGCTTCGCTTGGCCCCAATAGCCCAACGGCTTTTTATATTGGCGCCTTGCAGCAGAGTGAGTCTAATCTCAACCTGGATTTTGGGTATGAGTTAAATCTCGGCGCGGGAGTTGCACCTAGCAACCTAGCGTTTGGTCTAGAGCACCGTAAAGAAACCTATAAGATTAAGCAGGGTGATGTGGCCTCGTATGCTATTGGCCCTGGTGCGAATGCAGGTTTACCCTCGGGTTCGAATGGGTTCCCAGGCTTTAGCCCTGACCAAGCAGGGGAGTCCGATCAGACTAGTTCATCTGCCTATGTTGATCTCGAAGTGCCTGTAACCGAGGCCTTTACCTTTGGTGTTGCCGCTCGCTATGAGGACTATTCTGAGCATGACGACACGATCCTAACTGGCAAGGTCACTGGTCGTTATGAGCTAAGCGAAAACCTAGCCCTGCGGGCGACTGTTTCCAATGGCTTTAGAGCGCCAACGCCTGGGCAGCTGTTTAGTGAGCGTACCTCGCAAGGGCTTGATACAGTCACTTTGAATATTTTCACAAATGGTCGTTTCTCACCTGTCGGGCCTATTGCTGGGATTGTTTCGCAGCGCGCTGGAGTCGATATCAAACCTCTAGATGCCGAGGAGTCTACCAACTTGAGTGCGGGGGTTGTGTACCGAAACGATGCAGGATTCAACTCGAGTATCGATTTCTACCGCATCGATGTCGACAATCGTTTTGGCACATCAACAAGCTTCACATTGACAGAGGCCGAACGTTCTCAATTGATCGCGCTAGGCGTGCCGGGCGGGGAAGGGATCACGCGTGTGAATTTCTTTCAGAATGATTTTGATACCCGCTCTCAAGGCATAGACGTAGTGTTAGGGTACAGCACTGAACTTGGTGCCGGTCAGCTATCACTCTCAAGCTCTTTCAACTATAACAAGACTGAAGTGGTTGGGGGCTCCTTTGTAGACAACGATACTAGCCGCATCCGATTCGAGAAAAACTTGCCGCAGCAAACAATGAACTTAAGCGCAACTTATGGCATTGGTGCTTTTGATTTCATGGCGCGTATTCGCCATTACGGAAAGTGGACCGATTTCTCGTTCAACGCAGCAGGTGACATTCATCAAGACTTTGGTGCGGAGCAGTTCACCGACGTGTCAGCAACGTACAATGTGAATGATAGTCTAACGATTCGTTTCGGAGCTGAGAACGTGTTTGACCAGTATCCAGATGAAGCGCAATATCAAGCCAATCGCGGCTTGATCTATTCGCGCAATGCGCCCTACGACACAGATGGTCGCAGCATGTATTTGCGATTAGACCTTAGCTTGTAAGCTAGGCGAGCGTGCGTACAGGGAAGGGGGGGGGCGCCCTCTTCCCGTCTTTTAAGTGTTTTTTCTGGTGATAAACAATTCTGGGTGCAACGAGCCTTCGTAGTAATTCTCACCCTCTTCGAGTTTCTCTTTGATTTTAGCAATCGCCTCATCGTTGACACAGGCGATACTCCAGTCCTGAATGCGGCCAGCACTGCCACCTTTGTTAAGGTTGCGAATGATCGCCAATGTTCCATCATCGAGCTCTACGCGCCACTCATAGGCATTGGCTTCTGGATCCGCGAGGTGCGGATTGCCAAATAGGGACACTAGCATCGCAACTGTCGTGCTTATTTCACTTTGGTGAGTCATTGCTTGATCCTCTGGGTAATACGATTGCTAGAGCTTAGCATTGATCGCGAAGCTTCAGTGTATTGGCGGTAGAAAAAGTGGCTTTGCTATGCGTATACTTTAACGGCAGTCTCTGTGTCGAATAAGGACAAAATGGTAGCTAACTATGGCGATGGTGTACGTGCTCTTTCTAATCATTGGCTTCATTGTCATCGCGACAAGCAAGTTTAAGATTAGCCCCTTTATTACCCTTTTATTAGCTGCCTTCATTGCGGCCTTTGCCTATGGATTGCCTTTGGGCGATATCGATAGCGTGATTCGAGGTGGTTTCGGTAATATCCTAGGCAGCATAGGACTAATCATCGTATTAGGCACTTTGATCGGGGTGATTCTAGAGCGCAGCGGCGCGGCCATAGTGATGGCACAGACAATCATTAAGTTATTCGGTAGTCGTTTTCCTACCTTGACCATGTCTATCGTGGGTTTCTTTGTCTCAATCCCTGTATTTTGCGATTCTGGTTATGTCATTCTCAATTCTCTAAAACGTTCGCTTGCACGTTCTTTGCAAGTCTCTCCTGTTTCATTAAGTGTGGCATTAGCTACGGGGTTATTCGCGACGCATACCTTAGTGCCTCCAACCCCTGGCCCGATTGCGGCTTCTGCCAATTTAGACTTGGGAGACAGTCTTGGTTTAGTCATTATTGTTGGCTTTGTTTTCGCTGTAATAGCCGCGCTGGCTGGTTTGTTTTGGGCGAGATTGTGCCGGAATTTGCCTAGCACAGAACTGCAGGCGGAAGATTCGCTAGAGCAAGGCAGCGCCCCTGACCCAGTCGATTACCCAAGTGCGCTTGCCTCTTTCGCCCCTATATTCGTGCCGATCATTCTGATTTGCTTAGGTTCGGTCGCCAATTACCCTGCAGACGTGTTTGGCAGAGGGTCACTCTACGAAGTATTTAACTTTATTGGTAAACCTCTTAATGCCTTGATGTTAGGTCTAGGTTTTGCGTTAGTGCTGCTGCGCGAAGAAGACAAAGCGTCTGTTTTTGCACTGCATTGTCAAAAGGCATTTCAAGTAGCCGCTCCCATACTTCTAGTAACGGGTGCTGGTGGAGCGTTTGGGGCAGTGTTATCCGCAACCCCCTTAGGAGAGTATCTAGGCCGTAGTCTTTCCGCGCTTGGTTTGGGGGTATTGATGCCTTTTATTGTGGCTGCAGCTTTGAAGAGTGCCCAAGGCTCCTCCACTGTTGCTATGGTGGCAGGCTCGGCATTGGTGGCTCCACTATTGTCGCAAGTAGGTTTAGACTCAGAGATGGGCAGAGTCCTCACCGTTATGGCCATTGGGGCGGGGGCAATGACCGTTTCCCATGCAAATGATAGCTATTTTTGGGTGGTGAGCCAGTTCAGTAAAATGGACGTGGCGACGGCCTATCGCGCGCATACTGGGGCGACTCTTGCCATGGGGCTCACGACGATGTGTGCAATTTTTCTAGCCTCCTTAATTTTTATCTAGGCTTGCGTTCTTTCTAGTAAATAGGTGATGTATGCGAATATTAGTGGCTCCTGACTCCTTCAAAGAATGTCTTTCAGCGGCGCAAGTTAGCAGTGCAATCGCAAGCGGTTGGCGCCAAGCAGCCCCCAATGATGAGATCGTCGAGTTACCGATGGCTGATGGTGGTGAAGGCACAACGCAGATTCTCGTTGATAGAAAACAAGGGCGTCTACAACATTGCCAAGTTGAAGGCCCCTTAGGGTCACCCATATCGGCCTATTATGGCGTAGTCGATGACGGCCGCACGGCGATTGTTGAAGTCGCGCAAGCTAGCGGTCTGCAAAGTGTGCCAGAAAATAAGCGTGATGCTTTGCTCAGCAGCAGTTATGGCACAGGAGAGTTGCTACGCATTGCACTCGAGTCCGGAGCGCAAACATTAATCATTGGCCTAGGAGGAAGTGCTTGTACGGATGCTGGCGCCGGGATGCTGCAGGCTCTAGGGGCAAAGCTCTTGGATCAAGATGGCAAGCAGATCCCTCGTGGAGGGAGCTCACTAGTTGCGCTCGCCTCAATTGATCTTTCCGAAGTGCTAAAGCGCGTTGCTGGTAAACAATTAATTGTCGCCACGGATGTGAGCAATATGCTGCTGGGTAAGCAGGGTGCTGCGCATGTTTTTGGTCCCCAGAAAGGCGCAGGGGTAAATGCAGTGGCGTTGCTAGAGCACAACTTGGAACATTTTGCTCGCTGTGCCAGTGCGCATGGATTCGAGATTAGTAAGTTTCCAGGGAGCGGTGCGGCAGGGGGCATCGGCGGTGCTTTGGGCGGCATGCTTGGCGCGCAGATTTGCTCTGGCGTGCAGATAGTCATGCAGGCACTCGATTTTGAGAAAGAACTAAAGGGCGTCGATTTAGTGATTACTGGTGAAGGGTCTATGGACTCTCAAAGCGCCGCAGGCAAAGTGCCTGCGGGCGTTTGTGCCATGGCCAAACGCGCGCAAGTGCCGGTCATTGGCGTTGCAGGAATGGTTGGCAGTGAGTTGCAAGCATTGCATGATATCGGTTTGGCTGCTGTATTTTCGATCGCCCAAGGCCCCACTAGCAAGGCGGACGCTTTGGCCAATGCCGCTAGTAATCTTGCAAACACAGCAGAGCAAATAGGGCGTCTGGTGCACGCCTTTCGTTAAACCCTAAGCTTAGTTTTCGAGCTTAAATGTTAGCCCAGCGTTCTCTTGTAATCGTGTAATGAGAAGTTGGCCTAAGGCTGCCCCAGGGGTCCATATTCCACCACTGGCAGCTTTTGGGTTTTTCAATAAACAAACCGCTGTTTCGGCAATCATTTTCGAAGTAGATCCATAGCCGGGGTCTTTATCGCCTTGCACGCTTGCCAAGATGACGCCGCCTTCGTCATTGCTGCCGGCAAAAAGGACATCGTAGCTACCGTTTTCGCGCTCTTCTTTACTTGGACCGTCACCGGGCTTTAAGTCACTTTTGGCCATCGATTTGTCGGCCGCCACAGCGTTCGCGATAGCTTTACCCTGTTCGCCTGGGCCAGTTAGGAGCATCTCATCGTAGACGAAGTCTTTTCCAAAAGCGTGTTTGAGTAGGTAGTTTGTGCGGTGCACATTTTTAGTATTAATAGTGGCCATTATAAAGGGGGCAGACCAACTGTTTAGATCGTCTTCATAGATTGGGGCTGCGCCACTGGGTTGCTCAGGTCCTTTGACCCCTTCAGTCAATGCAAAGGGGTCTTGTAGCACTTTCACGAGATCTGGTTTCTTGGCTGCGCTGGCCATTGTGGCTTTCAAGCTAGCGAGTGTGCCACCGGAAAACCCGCCTTTCATTGTGCGGACGCGACCTTTTACACGAGGCATGCTCGAACCAAAGCGTTGCTTCGCAGCGTCTTGTAAAAAGACCACTCCCAAATCAAATGGAATCGAATCAAAGCCGCAAGAGAATACGATTCGCGCACCGCTTTGTCTTGCTGCTTGCTCATAGTTGGCAATCATTTCGTGCATCCACCCAGGCTCGCCACATAAATCGACGTAGTCGGTGCCTGCGGCGGCACAGGCTGCAATAAGTGCCGTCCCATAGAGTTGATAAGGTCCTACGGTGCTGATTACAACGTCCGTATTATTAACCATGGCATTTAAGGAGTCTTTATCGTCAGCATCGCAAATGACAAAGGGCACGTTCTGGCCTAATCCTAATTTGGCAGCGACGCTGTCGAGTTTTTCTTGATTTCGACCAGCCATTGCCCACTTCACTTCGCCGCCGATGCCATATTGCTGATTTAGATATTCACAGATGAGTTGTCCTGTGTAGCCAGTAGCGCCGTAAACGGTAATGCCAAATTGTCGTTCAGACATAGTTAAATCCTTAGTGATTTTGAAAATACCTTAACCAGTAAAACCCACAGGCTCTTCGTCTAAAATGTGGGCGAGCAGAGGGCTTTTTTGCGCACGCTCGAATGCGGCATCGATCGCCCGGTAACGTTGTTGTACAAGCTGGCGGTAGTTTGGGTGAGTAAAGATGTACAGCTCGTTAGCATTCATCGCTTCGATGACGCGCTCCCCGACAATATCGACAGCCAGTCCGTTGTCGATAACTCGTTGCATATGTGCTGCGGCGGCCAGTTGTTTTTCGCTAGGCGGGTTAGAGGCTTTGTTGTCCTTATAGCGCTCTTGTTTATTGCGATGGGAGAGATTTATGCGAGTTTGTACAAACGCAGGGCATAGGACGCTGACGAAAATCTGATGACGTTTGAGCTCTTGATACCAACTTTCGGAAAGGCTTACGACAGCCCCTTTTGTGGCTGTATAGGCGCCAGCATAGGGAACCCCCATCATACCTGCCATCGATGCGACATTAATAATATGTCCGCCTGCCCCGTGCCGCTTAATCTGTGGCACCACGTATTGCATACCGTAGAGGACACCCATCATATTGACGTCGGTGACCCACTGCCAATCTTTATGATTGGTGCTCTCGATGCTGCCGTTGCGCCCGCCTACCCCAGCATTATTGACGAGTATGTGGATGTCTCCAAAGCGCGCTTGCGTTTGTTCCACAAGGCTAGGCCATTGTGCGGGATCGGCAACATCCATGGTGACGCTTAGCACGGCAATATCACGCCTACCTAAGTCTTCTGCCGCGATCTTTAGTTGCTCTCCATCAATATCGGCTAAGACGATTTGTGCGCCTCTTTTGCCGAATGCCTTGGCAATGCTGAGCCCTATGCCTTCAGCTGCGCCGGTGATGATAGCCGTTTTGCCTTTATAGTCGATCATATAGTGAGCCTGTGCATAAATTGATGGGACTTACTTTAACTGAAACTAGGCTTATTGCTAGCGAAAGCGACCATTCGTTCGATATATTTTGTTTATCGATTGCGCGGCTTGTGCCACAAAGCCTAAGAGAGTGAAATGTAATAAGTTGTTGTATAGTGAGCCCATAAATACTCAATAAGACTCGGAATAAAATAATGAAAAAATCCTTGCGCAAGTTATTAAGCTCCACGTTATTGCTGGCTTCTATGAGTCCGCTGGCAGCAATAAGTGATGAGCCGGCGGTTCTACGTATTGACCACTATGTTCCCGTGCAGTCAAAGGCGCCAGTCATGGAAAAGCAATTAGCGCAACTCTATGTTCGTGAACGCACATTGGCCGCAGCGACACTGCGCAGCGCGAATCTCGAAGGGCAGGTGGTGCTCTTCATCCATGGTGCGGGGACGCCTGCAGAAGTGGCATTTGATGTGCCAGTGAAGGGCTATAGTTGGATGTCTTATCTAGCGATGGCGGGCTATGACACTTTCGCTATGGACACTACTGGTTATGGCCGCTCCACAAGACCCTATGTGATGAATGATGTGTGCAATCTTTCTGCACAAGCGCAGCAGGAATTTATCCCCGCGATGATCCCCGAGCCTTGCGAGCCTAGTTATGCGTATGCAACAACGACAATCGAATCGGATTGGCATGACATCGACAATGTTGTCGAATATATCCGTACCCTGCGCGGGGTTGAGAAAGTCCATTTGGTTGCGTGGTCATTAGGTGGGCCAAGGGCGGCAGGATATGCTGCACAACATCCTGAAAAGGTTGAAAGAGTCGTAATACTGGCACCGGCCTACAGCCGTACGCGCAGTGCAACAGCTCCGGAGTCCCTGCCTGCCCCTGGGGTGGCATTTTCGAAACAATCCCATCAGGACTTTGTCCGCAATTGGGATCGACAAGTGGGCTGCGAAGCGCAGTATGACCCCGAGGTGCGTGAGGCCATTTGGCAGGATATGTTAGCGTCCGATTCTGTCGGGGCGACATGGGGGGCAGGCGTTAGACGTGCCCCAGTCACTAGCGTCTGGGGTTGGAATCAACAAGTAGTAAGTGGCACCATGACGCCCATGCTATTGGTCGCAGGCGTTCATGATGCACAATTCCTCCTAGCCGCGTGACAGAAATGTTTGAAGACTTAGGTGCGAACGAAAAAGTATTAATGGATCTTGGGTGCGCCTCTCACAACGCCATGTGGGAGAAAAACGCCGAACTATTGTTTGATGCAAGCCTACAATGGTTAAACGACGGTGAGGTCGACGGCGTTTCGAATGGGATTGTAAGAAAAGGCTATTAACCCCTAAATGCTATGTCTCGTGAGTCATTGTTTTTGTTGCATTGCACAGACGTTTACAATGGGTGAACCACCACGGGCAATTTGCTATAGCCCTTTACGAAACTAGAGTAAATGCGCGTGGGTTCGCCAACTACTTCGATAAACTCGAAACGTTTCATGATTTCTTCCCAAAGTATGCGTAACTGCATTTCAGCAAGTCGGTTGCCCATACAGCGATGAATGCCGAACCCAAAGGACAGATGTTTGCGAGCATTGGGTCGATCGATCAAAAAAGCATTGGCGTTTTGGATTGCTTCCTCGTCACGATTGCCAGAGGCATACCACATGACGACCTTATCGCCTGCCTTGATATTTTTTCCGGCAAGCACTGTATCGACCTTGGCCGTGCGGCGCATATAAGCTAAGGGCGTTTGCCAGCGAATAATCTCAGACACCATGTTGGGTATAAGTTTGTGGTTGGCACGAAGTTTCGCGTATTGATCTGGATTTTCGTTCAGTGCAAGGACGCCACCGCTGATGGAGTTGCGAGTGGTGTCATTGCCGCCGACTATCAGCAGTAGCACATTGCCTAAGTACTCCATGGGTTGCATGTTCTTGGTTGCTTCACCGTGGGCAAGCATAGAGATTAGGTCATTGCCCCCTTGCGCATTGACGCGCTGGTTCCACAGTTCAGTAAAATAAGCCATGCACTCTTGAATCGCGAGCCAACGTTCTTCGTGTGAATCAACGATCCCGCCACCAGGTATTGCCGTGGCCACATCAGACCAATAGGTTAGCTTGCGGCGATCGGCAAATGGGAAGTCGAATAGGGTTGCCAACATTTGTGTTGTCAGTTCAATCGAGACGCGCTCCACCCAATCGAACTCTTCGTGCAGTGGTAAATTATCTAAAATTTCACAAACTCGTGTGCGAATCAGTGTTTCTAGATTTTTGAGATTTGCAGGTGCGACGACACCTTGCACAACACGCCGTTGCTCGTCGTGTTTGGGTGGGTCCATGGATATAAACGAGGGCAGAGTGAATTCTTCGAAAGCATCGACGATGCCAATGCTTGGTTCGGAAGAGTAGATGTCTGGGGAGGTATCGACCTCCATGATGTCTTTATATTTAGTGACTGACCAATAAGGCCCAACTGCCGATTTTGGACAGTAGTGGACTGGATCGTCTCGTCGAAGTCGCTCCAAGAACGGCAAGAACTCATTGCGTTGCCAAATGCCGGGATGGGCGAGGTCAATCTCGTCAAGGGGAATTGTGTTCGGGTCTTTGCCGACCATGCTCCATTTGCTTGTATGACTATCTGATAACCCCTGCTCGCTCATTTTCCGCCCCCGTAAAATGGCAAATTATTAATGTCTAATATTGAAACTCTGGCATTTTGACCACGATGCCGTCGAGTGCATCAACAATAGGAACTTGGCAAGACAGACGTGAGTTTTCTTTACGATCAGGACTCAAGCTCAACATGGCCTCTTCATTAGGCCCCATCGGTGCGAGTTTGTTTAACCATTGTTCTTCAACGAATACGTGACAAGTGGCGCAGGAACAGCAGCCGCCGCAATCTGCATCGATGCCCGGTACTGCGTTGTCGATAGCGGCTTCCATCAGCGTGCCGCCCGGTGTGACCTCTACAGGGTGCTCGTCACCACTATGCTCAATAAAAACGATTTTAACCATGGAAATCCTTAAATTTGTGCTCATAATTTGACTCACAATACCAATATTCTTGCGTCAACAAAAGAGGTTGGTGGCGCCAGTTAGCTACTAAGATTTGCTGCTCAATACACATTAGCGAACCATTATTGTTTGTGCTCCTTTGAGGATGTCATCGGGGTTCGGTACGCACCCAACACCAGTTCGCGATATCGGCAATGGTGTATTGGTCACCCGCAAGATAGGGGCTTTCGCTTAGGCGAGAATTGAGCACTTCAAACAGGCGCCGGGATTCATTTTGATAGCGCTCAATGGCAGGGGGTAGTTTTTCAGGAAAGTAGCGATAGAAAACATTGGCTTGCCCCATCATCGGCCCGATACCACCCATTTGAAACATGAACCACTGTAGCGTTCGCGATCGCACTTTAGGGTCTTCTGGGTAAAGTTTTCCGAACTTCTCGCCAAGGTAAACCATAATGGCGCCAGACTCGAAGACCGCAAAGTCATCGTTGTCTCTTTCGGAAGAGAGAAGCGCAATCAACCTATGTGGGTGGTTACCGATACAATTCGAGGTTTTGTGAAGGATTTGGTGCTTTCGACTGCTACACCCTATGACGATATGGTATAAATCCCTCCTTTAGTAAAACACAGGTCGAACGAAAATATCGACAAGGGGAGAGTATGAAACTGGAATCTTTAGCACTGCATCACGGCTATGAGTCGGAAGCCACTACAAAAGCCGCTGCCGTCCCTATTTATCAAACCACGTCTTATACCTTTGATGATACCCAGCACGGTGCAGACCTGTTCGATCTCAAAGTGCCGGGCAATATCTATACGCGCATCATGAACCCAACCACTGCAGTATTAGAAGAGCGTCTGGCAGCAATGGAAGGCGGCATCGCGGGGCTAGGTTTGGCTTCGGGTATGGCTGCGATAACCTATGCAATTCAATGTATTACCGATGTTGGTAGTAATATTGTCAGCACTACGCAACTCTACGGCGGTACCTATAATCTTTTTGCCCATACCTTGCCTCGTCAAGGCGTGGAAGTGCGTATGGCCTCATTCGACGACTATGAAAAGCTAGAATCGCTGATTGATGATAAGACGCGCGCGATGTTTTGCGAAACAATCGGCAACCCAGCAGGCAATGTTGTTGATATTAAAAAATTAGCCGAAATTGCACACCGCCATGGCGTGCCACTGATTGTAGATAGCACTGTTGCGACACCATTCTTATGTAAGCCTATCGAGTTCGGCGCCGACATCGTGGTGCATTCGTTGACCAAATACATCGGTGGGCATGGCACAACGGTAGGCGGCATTATTATCGATTCGGGAAAATTTGATTGGGTCGCCAATAAAAAACGTTTTCCAATGTTGAATGAGCCAGATCCTTCCTACCATGGGGTGGTGTATACAGAGGCGCTTGGGCCTGCAGCCTATATCGGTCGCTGCCGTGTTGTTCCACTGCGCAATACCGGTGCTGCGCTTGCGCCGCACAGTGCATTCTTGATTCTGCAGGGCTTAGAAACTTTAGGGCTGCGCATGGAGCGTCATTGCGAAAATGCCTTGGCAGTGGCCAAATATCTGCAGAACCATCCGAAGGTAGAATGGGTCAATTATGCCGGACTGAGCGATAGCGCCTTCCACGAGGTCGCACAGCGAATTAGCAAAGGCTCTGGCTCTGGGATTCTTAGCTTTGGAATTAAAGGCGGAAAAGAAGCAGGAGCTCGCTTCATCGATGCGCTGCAAATGATTCTGCGTCTAGTCAATATTGGTGACGCGAAATCCCTAGCCTGTCATCCAGCGACAACGACTCACCGTCAGCTGAGCAGTGAAGAGCTCAAAAGTGCCGGTGTTTCAGAAGACCTAGTGCGTATTTCTGTTGGTATTGAGCATGTCGATGACATCATTGCCGATGTCACTCAAGCGTTAGACAAAGCCTAACTGTAATAAAGGCTCCCTTTCTGTGCTGATTACTAAGTGCAGAAAGGGGGCGTTGTCATTGCTCGCTAATTGAGATAACGACGCTGCCTACGCGCTGCTCAGTCTCGACGCGATAATGTGCGGCAATTGCTTCGGACATCGTATAAACATTATCGACGGTCGGAGTGATTTTCTCTGCCTCGATCATCTCTTTGAGAGCCTGTAACTCCTCGATCGTTTCCCCTGCAAATGCGAACAAAACTCTCTTGTCGGAGAATTTACTAGTAATGGGCGCGCGTAGCATTTTTAAAAATTTAGGGTTGCCTATTACATAGCGACCATTGGTCTTTAACTTCGCAAGACAAGCTGAATAATCGCTACTTGGAACCATGTCGAAAATGACATCGTATTGGGTATCGCCTTTGCTAAAGTCTTGCTGTTCGTAATCGATGAAATGGTCAGCGCCAATGCGTTTCACAATGGCTTCTTTATGAGCGCTGTCCACTGCTGTCACCTGTGCGCCCCAACTCTTTGCTATCTGCACGGCGAAATTGCCAATGCTGCCGCCGGCACCATTGATCAATATAGATTCGCCAGCTTGGAGCTTGGCTTTGCGTAGAAAATGCAAGGCATTCAAACCACCTAGAGGTACCGCTGCGGCTTGCTCAAAGGTCAAGTTATGGGGAAGGGGGACAATGGTGCCGTTAGCAGGTAGGCAGACGTACTCACCATAAGCGCCAAACCCCATTTTGGCGCAAGCGAAAACGCGCTCACCTATTTTGTGATTTTTTACATTGGCCCCGAGTGCTTCTATTTCGCCTGCGAGATAGCCACCTAAGATAGGATTGCGCGGAGCAAATAGACCTGTTGCGAGTCGCAAGGGTAGCCAGAACCATTTAACGGCAAAATGAAAACTGCGCATTTCGCAGTCGGCTTTCGTTGCTTCGGCGGCATGGACTTTAATGCGCACTTCATTGTCTTTCGGTGTGGGTGTTTTAACTTCTGCAATCGTTAGGACTTCTGGTGGCCCATATTTTTTATACACAATCGCTTTCATCTTGCCTCCTATGCTAAGTATAGGTTACTACCAAGCTAACTCTTCGCCTTCCCACGAAAAGAACTTGCCCGTTTGTTGCATGGTCAATGAGCCGATGAGGTTGCATAGTCCAGCAGCGCTTTCTTGTACTGTGAGCTGTGCGTTTACACCGCCCATATCGGTTTGCACCCATCCTGGGTGAACATTGCACACGATGATGCCTTGGGAGTCTAGCTCGAGTGCCAACACCTGCATCACTTTGTTAAGAGCCGCCTTAGAACTGCGATAGGCGTGATGGCCTGTACTCGCACTCGCCATTGCCCCCATCTGGCTAGAGACATTGATGATCCTCGGGTGTTTCGAGCGGTTGAGGTTGTCTAGCAATGTAGCGCTTAAGCGAAATGGGGCGATTGTATTGATCTCAAAGGCTTCACTCCAAGCGTCGTAATCCATGTCTTGTAGACTTTGGCGTGGGCCGCCAATGACGCCAGCATTGTTGATTAGTACGTCGACAGTGCGCCCATCAAGTTCTTCTGCAAAGCTCGCTATGGATTGCGCGTCATTCACTATGAGTGGGTAGATACTTAAATTTGCGGTGTGCTTAAGTGCTAGTAGTTCTTTAGCCTCATCAGGGTTTCTGCAAGTGGCGATAACACTCGAGTTACTCTGTAAGAACTGCTGAACAAGCCCGAGGCCAATGCCCCGGTTTGCTCCGGTGATAACAACAGTGTCCATTTTATCTAAGCCTATTCGTTGTTCAGTGATGCCCTAAACGAGATGGGCGAGAAGGGTTATACCACCAAAACTTGACAGTTTTCACCATACAAGTGTGTTTGTTTCTCAATGCTTTTCAATAATTTCAATAAAAATCAATGGGTTAATTAGTGGCGCGGAGGTTGCATATAGCTTGTAAGGGTAATGAGTAAGCGCGCTACGCGATGCAAGGAGACAGAGATGCATTTTAACAAGCCAAAATTTCAACCTTTAGCCTGGCACCACAAAATAATCGGAATAGCGTTGCTATTATGTTGCTTACTTCTTGGCGTTGTCGGGTTGATCCTACCGATATTGCCGGGGATCGTGTTTCTGTTCTTGGCGTTTTTCGTGCTCACTAAACTATCACGCCGGGTTGCAACATATGCGCATAGCAAGCCGTGGTTCAACTATCATCTGCAACACTTGCGCGCCGCGAGTGGCTTGAGCGTCGCGGCTAGATGCAAGCTTGCAGGCCTTTATTTAGTACGCGGGGTGATCAACGCGGTTGGCTCAGGCGCGGCGTGGTGCAAGAAGCGCTTTTCGCGTTAGTGTACTTAAACTTATAAAGCTCGTGAATGATACATATTAAAAATACATGGGGCGCGCTATGAATTGTAGACGGCAAATGGCGAGTTTTATGGTCAATTTAAACAAATTGAAACACCGAGGACGTGTCGGTTTTAACTCTTTATTTATTTTCTAGCGGAAACTTTCAGTAAATCATAAGCATAGATACTTCGGCGTGAATCCCACTATAAATGGGGCATAATAATTGATTTTACCTCCTTGAAAAATGCGCATAGGATGCACCTGCTAAATATTCATCGCAGTTATTTTTAAGGAAGTTTAAATGAAAAAGACGACACTGAGCGCTTTGTTTGGCGCATTGACTTTTGCATGCCTTTCTTCAACACCGGCACTTGCTCAAGACAATTTTCACGCTAACCGCAGTATTCAAACGCTAGAGAATGACGAACCTATATTCGGCTTGTTTACAGGGAATTTTTCTATTGCTAACGCTCGCGCCTTAGCTCGCTCTGGTCTGGACTATATTCTTATCGATATGGAGCACACGCCATTCAATCCACAACTGCTACAAGAGTTTTTGATTGGCATGACGGATAAAGCGGCAATTGCACAGCAAGGCAATGTCCAGATGCGTACAACACCAATCGTACGCCTGCCTGCGAATGGGCGTAATGATCCAGAATGGCTTGTAAAACAGATTCTTGATGTCGGTGCATTTGGCATCATGTTCCCTTACGTCGAAACGGCCGAAGAAGCACAGCGTGCAGTAGCGGCAATGCGTTACCCACAAGCACGAGGCTCAGCCTTAGCAGAGCCCACGGGTGTACGTGGTGCATCTCCTGCGGCCGCGGCTTGGTTCTGGGGCACACCTGATTATATGCAGCGCGCCGACCTTTGGCCGCACAATCCACGCGGCGACTTGATGGCCGTGATTCAAATTGAATCGGCTAAAGGCGTAGAGAATGCTGAAGCGATCATTACGACTCCTGGTGTTAGTGCAATTTTCGTTGGCCCTGCGGATCTTTCGATGAACATGGGCTTGCCTGGCAATCACCCAGAAGTTCAGGAAGCTATCAGCAAGGTTGTGGAGCTTTGCAAGAAGCATGACGTTCCTTGTGGTATTACAACGAATGCCAATGACATTCGTGAGCGCCTTGATCAAGGGTTCCTAATGCCAACTGTGGGCTATTGGGGCGATCTTGGGATTGCAGGTAGTACAGAAGCTAACTTGCGCACAGCGCGTGAGCATGCAGGCCGCACGGACTAAGTATTCGTGATGCGGTAAAGGCCGCTGTTTCTTTTTCAGAAACAGCGGTTTTTTTTGCCTAGGATTTTTGCGAACAACTGTTTAAGGCTTTATTTTACAAGAAGATGTAAAAAAAATGGGCGACTGGCCGATAGTAAGGAGATGAGATTGTAAGAGTTCGTAATGTGAGGTGGCGCAATTGAATACACAGATGATAGTGAAGAGCGTAATAGCAGCGATGATAAGCGCGGTATTGGCAGCCTGTGCCTCCAGCCCGGATAAGATCGATGCGGCCTATGTCTCTGCATTCAAATATGAGCCTTATAGCTGTGAACAGATTGGTTTCGAGTTAGGCTTTGTTGCTCAGCGAACACAGTCACTTTATGAGACCCTCAGAGCCACTCGTCGCAATGACAATTGGCAGGCTGGAGTCGGTATTATTCTACTGCCTACATTATTCGCTCTTGAAGGTGGGGACGGCGTTAAGGCCTCTGAATACGCCTTTCTAAAGGGAGAGTTTGAGGCACTTTTGTACGCGTCTATGCAGAAGCGCTGCGGATTGGCGCCCATATCCCCCGATGCGCAGATTGAAGAGGCTCTGACAGAACATACGATGATAGTCCTGCCAGATAATCGCCGGGTTTCTTTATCGCAAATGCTTGGTTTGTTGGAGCTGGCCTATACGCAAGGGCTTGTGAGTGAAGAGGCATTGAATGCCGCTCGGGATACGGCCTTTAGGCTTTTGGGCAGCTCAGGTGATGGACGCAATCTACCCGAAGGATCTCTGGACAGCTTATATGCGCTGATTAATGAGCTAGAGTTGGCATTTCCCCCTGATACTATGGTGCAGCTAGCACAAGAGACAAATACGCGGCGGATTGCACCTACGCCACCTAGTGCTCAGCCAGCGGTAGTGCAAAACAGGCAAAATTTAGAAGCATTGGCGCAGCGCGTAGAGGCATTAGGGCAGGTCCCCAGTTCCAATGCGGGCGAAGCAGTCGTCGAAGGTGACCCTGATGAATTGCGCCCTACGGCTATTATGACGGAAGGCTTGGCAACGCAGTCTAGCCAAATTCGGGAACCGGCTTCGACGGGTGGCCCCAAGTCGTTAGTTAGCATTTTGCAAAGTTATGCTCACTTAGAGGATTTCTATGTCGAAGAGCTGCCGCAATGGAAGCTCGTACAATTCTTTAATAAAGCGGGCATTGCCAGCACCACGCCAGTACTCGGCTACATCGATACCACTTTATGGGGTAGTGGTAAGAACGGTGTGATATTTACACCCGAAGGGATTTATTACAGCAATGACTTTGTGGCCGGAGTAGGAGGCACTTTTTTCATAAGTTATGACGAAGTTGTAGTGAGTGCGCAGCCCAATTTCAATAAACGCTATTTCTATCTTGGTTACGGCGGGTTACCAAAACGCGGCTTGATAGATTTTGTCGGAAATGACACAGACTTAGCAGACTTTCTGGCACTTATCCAGGAGATACAAGCCCATTATGAGCCGAGCAGTGAGCAATTTCCTGTCGCTGTCAGGCCATAGGCGCAAAACCTTCCCGCTTTCGACCACATGTGGGGGCTCAGTATTGAGTAGGTGTGTGGATTAACGCGAGGCCAAACTCTATAATTGAGCCTTAACTCCAATGAGAGATTTAGATGATCGCCCCGCAATCCCCTCAAGATGAAAAGCTTCGGCTTGAAAAGCTTCGCGCATTAAAACTTCTCGATACTGCCCCCGAAGAGCGATTCGATCGATTAACTCGGATGGCTAAGAGGCTGTTTCAGGTGGAAACAGCGGTAGTCAGCTTAGTTGACGAAGATCGACAATGGTTTAAATCTAAGGCCAGCGCTGAAGAACTGCCTGATGAAACGCCACGCGATGTGTCGTTCTGCGGGCATGCCATACTGGGCGACGAGGTGTTTGTCGTCGAAGATGCGTGTGTTGACGAACGCTTCCAAGATAACCCCTTAGTCACTGCAGAATCCGGTATACGCTTTTATGCGGGGTTTCCTCTGCGCATCAACGATGGAAGTGCCTTAGGAACTCTATGCATTTTCGATAGCAAGCCGCGAAAGTTCAATGACGAAGACATGCAATTGCTTCGGGATCTTGGCGACATGGCGGAAAAAGAAATTGCCGCACTGCAGATGGCGACCTTGGATCCATTGACACTAATCTCTAACCGACGCGGTTTCACAGAATTGGCGCAATATGCTTTTAATGTCTCTAAGCGCAAAGCGCTTCCGGCCTCAGTTATCCTAATAGATATCAATAGGTTTAAACAGATTTCGGAAGAATTTGGGAGTTCTGAAGGCGAGCAAATTTTGGTGAAGATGGCTTCAATTTTGCGAGCAGTCTTTCGAGAGACCGATATATTTGGCCGTGTTGGTGACGATGAATTTGCCGTCTTTATGATGGAAAGCGATGATGATAGCACGAGAGACGCACTGCGTCGTTTGGAGCGGGCGGTCGAGAAGCTAGATATGGAAAAAGAGCGTGGCTACGACATCGAATTCAGCGCCGGCTATGTAGTGGCCTCGCCTGGCACTATACAAACACTCGACGACCTTCTAGCGTTGGCCGACGAGCGGATGTATACAGTCTAGAGCTTATTTTCTATAGCGCACTAGGAATTGGCTGGTCTTGCCTTGGATCTCGGGATCAAAAACGCCGATATCTAAAGGGTCATCAGGGTTTAGTAAAAGCTCAGAGGATGCCTCGAAAGTAAGGCCTGCACGCCTGGCCAAATCAGTCACAATAGATTCTGCAATGCGGTGTAATGTGCCCCCTGACTCTAAGCCCATACCGGCAGGCGAAATGTGGTCTGAGGCAATGAATACACCGCCGGGTTTAAGAACGCGAGCGATCTCTGCAAAAGTGGCGATAGGATCACCAAGTGAATTGCCATCGGGTAGAAAACCAATCTCGTGTGGGCCGAGTATCCATGTGACCATGTCGACAGAGCTGTCAGGAACGTCTAGTTCATCGAAATTGCTAATACTGACGCGAACATTACTAAGCCGATTGTCTGCAGTTCGCTCGTCGATCCCATTGCCAACAAAGCGCATTAGACCTGGCGGATGTTGCAGTATGACATGCCCATTGCTGCCAACCGCACGACTTAATATTTCCGTGTAGTAACCGCCGCCAGCCTCTAATTCAAGTACGGTCATTCCACTGCGCAGGCCTGCAAAAGCTAGCACTTGTGCAGGTTTGCGTCGCGCGTCATCGGCAGCATCTGCGCTTGGCCGGTCGCGATGGGACAGGGCTTGCATGATATTGTTATCTTGGGCGATAGCCGAAGAACCAATAAGTGTGAGGACAGAAAAAATACCACTTAGAATGCTGAGTGGAATCGTAGAACCGCTGTTGTATTTCATATTGACCCTCATAGTGTGATGCAAGAGTTTGGCAGGTATCATTTTAGCCATCTTATAAAAATTAGATACTATTTCAATCTTAACAAATACATTTGATAATAGGTCTCATATGGGTGAGTTGCACCTCCCATTTCAAGATTGAATAGCAATCCAATGATTGTGTGATGTTGTAAATGCATGATTTAATGGAATACGCATAGTTTTCCTGCAAAATAAAACTGTTGGAGTATCGTTTGAAAACTGGGTTTTTAAACACATGCATTTGAGATCAATATTGAAAAATGCATCGTTCGAGATCAAGCAAGTGCACGTCATAACCGTGGCGGTATTCCTTGTCACTCTGTTTTTCTCTCTTTTCGTCTCTAACAATAGCTTTAGAGTAAGCCAAGATATTCAAAATCAAGAATTCGAAATTCTCGCTTTAGACCTCGAACAAGAGATCCATGCCCGGATGCTTGCCTATGAACAGGTTTTGCATGCCACAAAGGGTTTGTTAGTAAGCGTAGGCAATGTCACTAGAGAAGAGTTTGCCATTTATTTTGATGCGCTCAATATCGATGAGCATTACCCAGGAATGCTTGGTTTGGGTTTATCGCTAAGCCTTACGCCCGATATGCTTGCTGAGCACATCGAATCTGTGAGGCGCGAAGGTTTTGCGCAATACAATGTAAACCCCGCGGGAGATCGAGATCTATACAGTGCCATCGTGTTTCTAGAGCCCTTCGAAGGAGTCAATCTCAACGCATTTGGGTTTGATATGTATTCAGAAGAAGTTCGTCGAGAAGCAATGCAGCGGTCTGTGAACGTCGCAGAGGCTGCTTTATCTGGTCGAGTAAGTTTGGTACAGGATGTCGATAGAGGTGGTGTCGCAGGAACTCTGCTTTATCTGCCTGTGTTTAACAACGAACTACCCGGCAGCGAGCTTGAAGAAGGCGTGTATGGTTGGGTCTACAGCCCCTTTAGCATGGATATATTGATGCAGGGGCTTAGTTTTAGTGGTTTTGATTTGGTGAGCGTGAATATCTATGATGGTGCGCAGAGCATCAATGAAAATCTCCTTTTTAGCGCGCATGCCGATGTTGAGACAGATCGTGAGTCAGCCTTCACTTATCGCAATTCGCTCTCAATCGCAGGTAGATATGGACATTAGATATTCGCTCTAATATTGCTTTTGAACGCAGAACTGCAGCACTAGCACCGATCATCTATATTGTTTCTGGTGTCTTAATTAGTGGATTGCTAACGGCATTGGTTTGGGTGTTGGTGACAGGAAGAGAGCGAGCAAACCAGCGCGCTGAGGAGATCACCGAAGAGTTGCGCGATACGGAGTACCGTTGGTCAGCTGCGTTACAAAGCGCCGGAGATGGAGTTTGGGATTGGAATTTTAAGACTAATCAATTTCTATTTTCTGATCAGACGAAAATCATTTTGAAATATGAAGATGACGAGTTAGGCAATGACATCGATAATTGGCTAAAGATAATTCACCCAGAGGATGTTCACGGCACGGTACACGCCATGAATGCATTAAGAATGGATGCGCGGCAGAATCTTCAACACGAGTTTAGGGTATTTGCTCGGGATGGCCGTTGTTGTTGGATCCTAATGAGGGGGGGCGCGGTGGTGAAATCGCGCGATGGTAAAACAATACGTGCCATTGGTACCTTTACCGATATTACCGATCGTAAAGCGGTCGAGGCACAGAACGAGTATTTTGCCTTGCACGATGAATTAACTGGTTTGCCCAATCGAAGATCAGTCAACGAAGACTTAGAATCTTTGCGCGAAACTGCAGTACGTAAGAAGTTAAAGTTTGCATTGATGTTTATCGATTTAGATCATTTTAAAAAGATCAACGACACTTATGGGCACGCAGTCGGAGACAAAGTGCTGCGAATGGCTTCTGAACGTTTGGGCCAGAAACTTCGGCTTACCGATATACTCGGGCGCTTTGGAGGTGATGAGTTTGTGGCGATCTTGAATGATATTCACAATGTCGATGATGTGACGCTTGTCGCCAATAATATTATCGGAGCGATGTCCACACCATTAGTGTTAGGTGATGACGAAGTGCAGGTCACTCTTAGTATAGGAATTGCAATCTTTGATTACGAACGAGGTGATTCGATAGCCGATTTGTTGCGAAGAGCCGATGCCGCACTATACGAAACAAAACACAGTGGTAGAAATGGATATACAGTTGGGGCAGATTATCAATTAGCTTAAGCGTTATTTTCTTCGCATTGTTGTGCCCAAAATTTCTTGAATTTCTCGACTTGTTGCTCACGAGCGTCTGCATTGCTAGCAGGGACTTCAGAGTACGCTCTGTCGATCATTGGTTGCAATATATTTAGCAAGGCTGGGCGATCAAATAGCTCTTCGTTCGTCGTGTTAATTAGCAACATGATGTCGTAATTGACCTGTCTTTTCTGCATTATCTCTACGGCGAGTTCCTCTACGTCTGCGCACGTGACATTGCTAGTCTGTGCATTGACAGAGCTGGCTAAACACAACAGGGCTACCGCAGAAAAAATAGTCTTCATGGTTCTTCTCTAGCTTTCTCAAGATTAAAACAGTTGAACAGTATGTTAAGAGCTCTCAGCGCTGCTGTGCGCAGCGCTGAGAGCTCTAAGACTTAAAAACGGATAGTAACACCGCCGTAAATATGACGCTCTGGTGCAGGCTCGTAGGCTCTGCCACCGAAAGCGTTTTTACGTACATTCGAGAAATAATCTTCGTCGAATAGATTGTTTACCCCAAAAAATGGCGCAACAGTGGTGCCGTTGAGATCGAAGGTGCTACCAACACGAAGTGTCGAAACGATCGATGAGTCGACCTGTTCGGTATTCGCGTTGTCTGCATAAAACTCACCGACGTTTAGGGCGTCCAATACAACATAGGCGCCTTCTGGGTGTGTATATTTCAACTCAGCATAGAATTGATGCTCAGGGATGCCAGGCAATGTTTCACCTACAGCCGCTGGAGTGCCATCGAAGCTGGTGAATTTGAAATCAGAGAAGGTATAGGCAACAGTTAAGCTCAATTGATCGGTAAGCTTCGCTTGTAACTGAGCTTCTAGCCCATCACGGTCGGTATCGGCGTTTTCGAAGAATGCACGGCTACCGATGTTTACCACGTTCGTGATTTCATTCTCAACGTCCATGCTGTACAGCGCTAGATCATAGAAGAGACGGTTGTCGATGACACTACCTTTCGCGCCAACTTCTACGCTTTTAGCTTTTTGTGGGTTTACATTATTGAAGCCACCAAGATTAACGTTAAGATCCTGTGCGGGGCTGCCTAGTTCAGTAAAAGTAGGAGTCTCGAAGGACGTGGCGTAATTCGTATAGAGGTTCAATGCAGGAGAGTGATTCCACATCAAGCCGATGGCAGGGCTGAACTCGTTATAGTCCAAGTCACCACTTTGATCGCCATTGGCTAAATATAAATCATCAACGGACATGTCGAGATTGTCGAATCGTCCACCAAAGCTAAGAATTAACGCTTCCGTCAATGCAGTCTCGTTGCGGAAGTACACGCCAACAGATTCCGCTTCTTCAACTTGGTTGAACGATATCGCGCCTTTCACCCCAGCGTTGTTGATAAAGCGTTGGCGATCGTCTGTTTGATAGTCCATATCGACACCGATGCTAAACACATTGGGCTTGCCCATTAGTGTATCGCTGAATGTGTAAAGACCACCAACACCAGAGAATGAACGTTGGTAAGCCACAACACCGTCATCCCCAACGAAAGGAATGTGCGAGCCAATAGGAAGGAAGCCGACGAAATCCTTCCGCATTGTGTAGGTGCGCAAAGTTAAGTCGTGCGCAGCTCCAAAGCTTTTCTTGTAGACAAGGCCTAGACGCTGTTGGTCAAAGGCTTCGCCTGAGTTAGAGCTTAGGTTGCGTGACCCAGCTGCGCTTCGGTCAGCGGCGATGTCGGCTAACGTCACGCCGCCTGGATCATTAGCTGTTGGGGAGTCGACGGCATTGATAATAGCAGTAAGGCTAGACGTGTCATCGATGTCGTAGATGAACTTGCTGTTAATGAGATTATGTTCGACTTCGGAGTGATCTCTGTAGCCGTCCATATCTAGTTTTGACACGTTCACTAAGTAGCCAAGACGGCCGGAAGTGCCACCTGCCTTTAACTGTATTTTCTGATGCCCGTACTCGCCTGCCATTAGTTTCGTTTCAACAAATGGTGTTGCCGTTGGCACTTCAGTTGTAAGGCTGATAACACCGCCCGAGGCTGTACCATACAAAGAGGCAGATGGGCCACGGATGACCTCGACGCTTTGTGCTGAACCCAAGTCTAGGTCGTCTGTGCCGCTTTGGCCGTCTGGCAATGTCATTGGGATGTCATCGGCAAATACCTTAATGCCACGCATACCGAAGTTAGCGCGTGAGCCGAACCCTCGAATTGAGACACTGAGGTCTTGCGAGAAATTGTAACGGCTTTGCATAACTAAGCCTGGGATTGCGACTAGGGACTCGTCGAGCCCTAGTTCTTGACGTCCAAGCTGGATCGCATCTTTATTGACTAGGCTGATGGCCATTGGCACGCTGCTTAACACTTGCTCTGTTCGGGTGCCAACAATGACAATTTCATCAAGTGGTGATTGCGCTTGGGCAATCGCCGATGTCGAACCTGCGGCCATTAGCAGGGGGATCAATACTCTTAGTTGACGACTCTTTGTCACGATTTTTCTCCAGATCACGTTGTTTTTAGGGGTGTAGTGAATCACTAACGAATTAGGCGATTCGTATAAAACGTGCGCCACATACTACATCATTAAGGCGCTTATATGAACGGAATGTAGTTTGCTTACAAAATGGCACAATTACACAGACTCTTGATAGGGGTGCTTTTTGCTTGTTTCAAGAGAATATTGAGGTTTTATACGCGCTTAGATCTGTTTTCGGCTACTATATAAGGCAATTATTTGCTCTAATTCGCGCCCTCAATTCTAAACTCAAGGCAATGGCTATATATGAACCTCAACGACGTACTACGCCGAGTTCGCTTTATTTTCGATTTTAACGACAATCGCATGATTGAAATATTTGCGAGTGCCGATACGAAAGTGAGCCGCGAGCAGGTATGTGCATGGTTGAAAGCCGAGGACGCCGAAGGGTATCTTCCGATAGAAGATCGGGAAATGGCCTTATTTCTCAATGGCTTGATTAATGAGTTTCGAGGCAGGCGTGATGGCCCTCAGCCTGAGCCAGAAGACTCTTTAAGCAATAATATGGTGCTGATAAAGCTGCGTATTGCAATGAATATGCAGTCGGACGATGTGCAGGCCTTGTTAGAAGAAACGGGCCTCAAATTTAGCAAACATGAGTTATCTGCCTTGTTTAGAAAGCCAGGCCATAAGCACTACCGAAACTGCGAAGATCAACTATTGAGAAATTTCTTGAAAGGGCTGCAACAACGCCAACATGCGGGTCTGGCTAAGCAAAGTGCGCCTGAGACTGTAACACCTGACAGTTCCAGCCCCGTTACCCCAAATCCGTGGGAGCGTTAACCCGAACGGATTCGGCTGTCAAAGTGCGCTAGCGCGGTGTCCAATAGAATACTTCCCAAGTATGCAGCGGTTCATTTTGTCCGCGAATAATCTCGCCATCAAAGTCATAACGCATTGGCATATTATTATTGGCACCATAACTCTCTAAGTAGGGGATGCGTGCGTCTCCAAAGATCTCCGTCGCCTTCATTGCGAAAGTCTCATCTCCTACGCGAATATACCCATTGGGCTCAATTCTGGCTCTTTTCGCCCAGTAGCCGCCGTCAGGACGTGTCGCAGTAATAATGCCGCCTTCATCCGTAGAGTAAATCATGTTGACGACAAAGGGGGGAAAGCCGCCAGTTTTGATTTGCCCCACGCCACGACCATTGACGGTATTCCAATCACTAGGGGGAGGGGTGAGAGTGCCGCCGATGCGCACCCCCGCGGTGCGGGTGTAGGGAGCGGTAAACACATAATAGGTCACCGCGATAATCAAAATAGCGAGCAACGCTAGAGAGATGTTCTTGTTTTTACTTGTCATGATTTGACCTGCTTAGAATTATAATTATTGATCAAATCTGATTATGAGCTTAGAACGAATCTCCTGTAAATGCGGCGGGAACAGAAAATAGATCGAGCCCCCACAGCGCTGGCATCACATAATAAACCACCATCACGATAAGGCTCGCGGCAATGATGTTCATGATAAAGCCTGTTTTCACCATTTCTATAATGCGCAATTTTTCGGTTGCGAAGATGATCGCATTAGGCGGCGTGCCAACCGGTAGCATAAACGCGCAATTGGCAGCCATCGCACACGGAACCATGAGCGCGAATGGATGAATGTTCAGCGCCAAGGCGAGCGAAGCCACTACTGGAATGATCATTGTTGCTGTGGCGGTATTGGAGGTGATTTCAGTTAAGAAGAGAATCAATAGGGTTGCACATGCAATGATGACTAACATGTGCAAGCTTTCTAAGACAGTGAGCTGGTCGCCGATCCAAGTCGCCAGACCAGTCTCTCTAAACCCTGCGGCAATGGCGAGCCCGCCGCCGAAAAGAAGCAAAATGCCCCAAGGGATTTCTTTGGAATCTTTCCAGTCGAGTACTCGTCCATCGGTCTGACTACGCGTGGGAATGATAAATAGTGATACGGCAGCTAACACGGCGATCATGCCATCACGGATCTCAGGTACTAGGTCCGACCAGATAAAGCCGCGGGTAATCCAAAGAAAGGCCGCAGAGGCAAATACAATCGCCACGGCGCTCTCTTCGAAGGAAATTTTTCCTAATGCCTGGCGCTCACTTTGAATGAAAGACTTACCACCGGGTATGCCTTTAATTTTCATGCGAAAGGCAATTCGGCCAAGGTATACCCATGCGATGGCGAGCAATACACACACGACAGGCACGCCTATCAGCATCCAACTGGCAAAGCTGATTTCTACGCCAAACAGTTCGCGAGCCTGGGCTGCCAAGATGATATTCGGCGGGGTGCCAATTAGGGTGCCCATACCGCCGATGGTGCCGGCATAACCGACGGCAAAAAGTAGCGCTTTTTCAAAGACGGGGATGTCTTTGGCCTCTGGCGTGTTTTTCAATGCACCGCCCACTTGCGCTGTGATGGCTAGTGCCATAGGCACCATCATCATGACTGAGGCCGTGTTAGACACCCACATTGATAGGAACGCGGTTGCAAGCATAAAGCCAAGCAATATGCCCTGTGTACTCGTGCCAACGAAGGCGATGATGGCCAAGGCCATACGCTTGTGAAGATTCCACTTCTCCATAGCGGTGGCGATAAAAAAGCCGCCGAGAAATAGAAACACGATGTCATCGCCATAGGCTGAGGTCGTTGTGCCGCTATTTAGTGCGCCTGTTATTGGCAGGAGAAACAAAGGCAGCAACGAGGTTGCGGGTATTGGAATGGCCTCTGTGATCCACCAAATTGCCACCCACACAGTCGTAGCCAAAACCGCTTTTGCTTGAAAACTCAAGCCTTCTGCCGAGAAAAAGACAAGGATCAGAACAAACAACGCCGGGCCGAGAAATAAGCCGATGAGTTGTGGTTTTGAATAGGAGCTGATTATGGCGTTTTCTTCAGTTTGAGCGTGATTCGACATTGTGATCTTCTAATATTTATTTATCATGGCCGCGCGAAAATGGCTGTTAGCGAGAGGGAGTGCAGGCCTGCGCTTGCACACCTGTTGGCACGGCAAGAGGGGCAGCAGATACACGTCCATCGGCAGCAAGTTGGCGAAAGGCGGCTTCTTGCAGGCCCGCGACAACAGTATTGCGCATGCCCAGCTCAAAGCCGGCACATTCATTGGCCCCAAGAGAGCGTGGGTCAAGCCCTGTGACATTGCCAAACACCACTAATGCCTCGAGATAGGAGCCATAAGCGCTAGCGTGGTAGTGGTCGAAGGTCCATAAATCGATCTTGCCGTACTCTAGGCCATCGTAGGGGTTATCGTCTGCCAAACCCAGTGTCATCGCTTCAGTCCAAGCCTCGCCCACAGGGCTGACTGACACGACTCCCTGAGCATTGTTCGCGGCCTTTTCGTAGCCTGCACGGAGATCGAGTGCCATCTGTTCAATGGGCTTGCCAGACCAAACATGGTTCGGTTGGTAAGTCATGTCGGCGCGGGACCAAGTGGCAGTGAGAAAGATATCGACTTCAGGATTACGGGTGCTTAGTAATTCACTCATTTGCGCGGTGGTCGCCACGAGCTTGTCAGGATTGCCGTGGTCATCGCTATCCAGAGTGCTGTGACCTTGTAGGACCACGATGTCCCAAGGGCGCCTGCCAATGATGCCGCGTTTGTTGTTTAAGTGAAAATCGAAATTGCTGCCAGGTTCTGTCTCTAAAAAAACGTCTAACTCTAAGCCGGCTTGATCGGCAAATGCTTTAAACAGTGCAGGAACACCGCCTATGCCTTGACTGTTGAGGTCTGTAACGGAGTCTGGGCGATAATACTTCACTGCCGAGCCATAGCCATAGGTAAAGCTATTGCCGATGAATAGGACGCTGTCGGCGGTGACGATGCTAGCGTTAAGCATCAAAGCAAGGCTGGTAAGGGAGGCAGCAAAGAATTTCATTTTATTTCCTTATTTATTTTTTATGGCAAGTGCAGAGCTCAATTTACACAATCTTTGCACATTTCCCCACTAATTCTTAATCAATTGTCGTCAGGCTTGTATAGCCAAAACCACCAAACAATCAGGCCGATCAATGCTAGCCCTGCGAGATTAATGAATAACATAAGGCGCTCCTTTTAATGCTTGCTCGGTTTGAAGAACCGCAGACGATTAGCATTACTGACTACGGTTACCGATGAAAACGCCATTGCCGCGCCCGCGATGACAGGGTTAAGTAGCACTCCCATCATTGGGAAAAGCACACCGGCAGCAATTGGCACGCCGGCACTGTTATAAATGAAAGCACCGAAGAGATTCTGCTTAATATTATCCAGAGTTGCTTTGCTGATCGCAATCGCGTCGGCAAGTCCGTGCAGAGAACCACGCATTAGCGTAACGTCGGCGCTTTCGATGGCGACATCAGTGCCTGTGCCTATTGCAAAACCAACATTGGCCAGCGCAAGAGCTGGCGCATCGTTGATGCCGTCACCGCACATACCCACAATATGTCCTTCTTCTTGCAATAGTCTAATTTTCTCTAGTTTATGTTTTGGTAGCACTTGCGCAAAAAACTCTTCTACACCGGCTTTCTCGGCGATGGCCTTCGCCGTGTCGCGATTATCCCCTGTGAGCATTATTACTTTGATGCCTTGTTTTTGCAGGCGTTTGATCGCCGCAATAGAATCGTCTTTGATTGGGTCTGCAACCGCGATGATGGCTTGTAATTGTTGATCAATGGCGAAATACATTGGGGTCTTTGCTTCGCTAGCTAAGCTTGTGGCCTTGCGTGTGTGCGTGCCAAGATCGACATTGTGCGCTTGCATTAGCGCTTCATTGCCAAACAATAATGCGTGTTCACCGACGACTGCGCTGACGCCTTGGCCTGTGATGGCCTTGAAGTGCTGGGCTGGTGTTCTCTCAAGACCGCGTTGTCTTGCTGATTCGATTATGGCTTGAGCGAGAGGGTGTTCCGAACCTGCTTCTAAACTCGCGGCAAGCGCTAGAATGGCGTCTTCGTCGAAACTTCCAGTGGTGACGATGTCAGTGACCGATGGGGTGCCTTGGGTGATCGTGCCAGTTTTATCGAGCACCATTGTTGTGATTTTGGAGGCAGTTTGTAGCGCCTGCGCATTGCGGATTAATACACCCGACTCGGCAGCTTTTCCGACTCCCACCATCACTGACATCGGTGTGGCCAGCCCCAAGGCGCAAGGGCAGGCAATAATGAGCACGGTAGTCGCGGTCACGATGGCATAAGCGATACTAGGCTGTGGGCCGAAGTTCAGCCAGACTAGAGCGCTGAGCACCGCAATAATCATAATGGCGGGCACAAAATAAGAAGAGATTTTATCGGCCAAGCGTCCGATTTGAGGCTTGGAGTTTTGTGCTTGTTTTACCATCGCGATGATTTGCGCTAACACCGTGTCTTTGCCAATTTTGGTGGCCTTGAATAAAAAAGATCCCGACTTATTGATAGTGCCCGTCGAGACTTTATCTCCCAATTGTTTTGCAACGGGCACCGGTTCGCCGGTTAGCATTGATTCATCGATGCTAGTATGTCCTTCGATCACCTCGCCATCTACCGGAATTTTCTCGCCGGGGCGTACGCGCACGACATCGTTAAGTTGCACTTGCGCAATGTCTATGTCGACTTCCTCTGAACCACGCACCACCCTGGCTGTTTTTGGCTGCAGGCCTATTAAGCGCTTTATTGCCTCTGACGTGCGCCCGCGTGCCCGCAGTTCCATGGCCATGCCCAAGTTAATCAGCCCGATGATCATCGCTGTGGCTTCGAAATAGACATGGCGTGCTAGTTCAGGAAAAGCCGAGGGCATAATGACAACAGCCATGGAGTAGAGCCATGCGGTTCCTGTTCCTAAGGCGATAAGTGTGTCCATATTGGCGCTGTGATTCTTAAAAGAGTGCCAGGCGCCGGTGTAAAAATGCTTGCCTGAAAATATCATGATTGCCAATGTGACAAGTCCAACAGTGAGCCAAGAGACTCGCTCTAAGTTGGATGACACCGACATGTCACCAATGAATAGGCCGTAAATCATAAGTGGCACGCCGAGCGCTAGAGCAATGGCCATATCTCGCATGAGCGAATTGTAGTGAGCGGTATCGCTGCGCTCTTTCTCCTCCATCGCTTCTTCATCGCGAGTAGCGACCTGCACCGTCGCTTTGTACCCGGCAGCTTGCACCGCTTGCACGATGACATCGGTATCGGCGCTGCCGGATACGGTGACCGTTCTATCGGCAAAATTCATACTCGCTGACGTAACCCCGTTGACTGCTTGTATGCTTTTTTCAATCTTCACGACGCAGCTTGAACATCCTGCCCCGTCAATCATTAATGTGTGAGTGCGGTTGTCAGGGGTTTTCTCTAAAGTAGTTTGTGGCATCTCACTCTCCTGCATCGAAATTTTCGATCATGTGGCAGATCATCGTGCCCGTTGGCATTTTATCTTCCATCGAATCCCATTGCTTGATCGCTCTCTTCATTCGCTTGCGAGTTTGCACGAGTTCTGCAAATTGGCGATCGGTCTCCTCTAATCGTTGCGCAATAATTTGACGAACAGAGGGGCAGGCCGATTGGTTTTTTTGCGCCATGGCAATGATGGTTTTAATGTCATCCACGGTGAAACCCAGTTGTCGGGCGCTAACGATGAATTTTAGTCGCTCGATGTCGCTTGGCGAATACTCTTTGTAGCGGTTCGCGGGGTTCACCTTCGGTTGAACAAGGCCGATGCGCGTATAAAAGCGCACGGTATCGGCTGAGACACCTAGGTGTTGTGCAACTTCTAGCACGCGCATTCTCATAGCTCCTTGATGGCAATGAGATAAGCTTACACCTATGTCTTACACATAGGTCAATGCCGATTCGCGATTTTGATGATTAATATCAGGAAGTCGTTAGATTAGAACCAAAAGCGCAGGCCTGCGATGAACTTCGTCTCGCTTTTGTGCTCGCCAGTACTAGTCTTTAACTTGGCGGTTTGGCCGAAAAAGCGTTCGGATTCAACACCTATGAAAGGGGCGAGTTGGCGTGAAAACTCATAGCGTAGACGCAGGCTTGCAGAGCCGGCAGATAAACCACTGCCTAATTGATTGGCGCTATCGTTTTTGCCGCGCAATGTAAACGCAAGTCGTGGCTGCAGAATCAGCCGTTGAGTCAGCAACAAATCGTATTCGGAGTCGAACATCAATTCTGTTTGACCAGCACTGCCGATGTAAGCCGTGGCATCTAGCTCAAACCAATAGGGGGCTAAACCTTGGATGCCTGCGGCTAGCCATTGTCTGTCTTTGCCTTGCTTGTGCGTGTCCATCCGCAGTCCAGCCTGAGTGTTAAAGTAGGCACCCATGGCTTTGCTGAATAAGAACTCCGTTTGGTTTTCGTAAGCGCCATTGTTAGAAAAACTACCATGTGTCTTCAGGACCAAGCGCTTGAAGGAATCGCCAAACCACGCCTGTAGTTCATAAGCACTAGAATTATTGTCTGGGCTATATTCGAAGCGGTCACCCAGCACAGATACAAACGTGTGTTCATCAGCAAGCATCATGGGGTAGCGACCTTGGTAAGCGTAAGGGCCCGAGCGATGCGAATAGCCCGCTGAGTATTCATGGGGGTCACGTGCCGATGCTGGCGCGGTCTCTATTGCCATGTGTTGGCTATGATCCATGGGCTGCGGTTGTGCCACTGGCGCGTGAACATGAACGTGTTCGTGGGTATTTTGTGCCAACACGGACGAACTCATTAATAACAATGCTAGAACGCAAGAGAGCCTGATCATGACACTATCACCGTGCGGAACATGCCCGCATCCATGTGGAACATTAAATGACAATGCCAAGCCCAAAGACCGACATCTTCTGGCGTAGTTAAAAAACTTATACGTTGTGCTGGTTGCACAAGGATTGTGTGTCGCCGCGACAGTAGTTCTCCGTGCTCGTTCTCAATGTCACTCCACATACCGTGCAAATGCATGGGGTGGGTCATCATCGTGTCATTGTGCAGTATGACGCGAATACGCTCGCCTTGGCGCATGTGGATTGGCGAACTGTCTTTAAACTCTAGGCCGTCTATAGACCAGCTATAACGCTCCATATTGCCTGTTAGATGAAGTTCAATTTCTTTGCTCGGCACACCGGAGCGCGGCAGGGGCGCTAGGGCTCGCAAGTCTGCGAGGGTCAGCACACGGCGCCCATTGTTGCGCAGTCCAACCCCGGGATCGTCCAGGTTCGTGCGGGGGGGTATCGACACGGGCATCGACTGTGGCCCCATATTCTGAGCTGGCGTGGCGCGGCATCTTCGCAGGGGGCGCCATATCCCCCATCATATCGATCATGCTTAAAGGGACTGCTGGATCTAAAGTGGGGATTGGGGCCTCTAGCCCCTGTTGCGAAGCGATACTGGCACGTACAAAGCCACTGCGATCTATGCTCTGTGCAAACAGTGTATGGGCCTCGTTAATGGGCTCGATGATGGCATCATAGGTTTCCCCTGGGCCGAAGCGGAACTCATCGATAGAGATGGGCTCAACATTCTGTCCGTCAGCTTGCACAATCTGCATCGCTAGATCAGGAATGCGAACATCGAAGAGTGTGTTACTGCTAGTGTTGATGAAGCGAAGGCGGACCCGCTCTCCAAGTTTGGCAATTGCGGTCCAATTGGTGTCCGTCGTTTGCCCATTAATTAAAAAGCTGAGTGTCGTAGCAGAGAGGTCTGCAAGATCGCTCGGATTCATGCGCATTTGATTCCACATTCGGCGCTTAGCAAGCGCCAACTTGACCCCGCCATTGGAAACATCATTGAAGAAGTCAAATGCCGTGGGCTGATTGAAGTTATACAAATCACTTTGTATTTTCAGTTTGCTAAACACGCGCATCGGGTCTTCATCGCTCCAGTCTGACAGCTGCACTATATGGTCGCGGTCAACGGGGTATAACTCTCCTTCTTTGGGCTCAATAATTAAGGCGCCATAGAGCCCCGTCATCTTCTGAAAACCACTATGAGAGTGATACCAGTAGGTGCCACTTTGTTGCAATGTGAATTTATAAACGAAGGTTTCGCCCGGCGCGATACCGTCGAAGCTGACGCCGGGAACCCCATCCATTTGATAGGGCAGGATGATCCCGTGCCAATGGATTGAAGTAGGCACATTTAGGGTGTTGGTGACTCTAATAGTGACCTCATCGCCTTCTTTGAACCTCAAGGTTGGGGCGGGAAGTGAGCCATTAATCGTCGTGGCGGTACGCGACTTGCCCGTGAAGTTAACGCTGGATTGCCCAATCACTAAGTCAACTTCTGGCCCTGTGATAACCTCGGCTGTGCCAGTAGTAGTGGCCACAAGCGGTTTTTTCATCGCAAGTGCCGGAGCCGACTTAGCGCTGGCAACTGCCCCTAGCAACAAACCCTGCAGGAGTTGGCGCCGAGAGTTAGAGGCCGGTGCGGCAGGCTTGGCTTGCTTGGACATTATGGTTCGCCTTCGTTTGCAGATGTAGTGGCTACACTTTAGCGGGGCGTTACTGACACAGTGATGACGCGAAGATGAGAAGTTTGTAATGTTGCGAGCATTGAACTGGCGGCTGATAAAGCCTAGCCTCATAGACCTAAACAGAAAACGTTGAGACCGCAATGCGATTATTAGTAGTAGAAGATGAGAACAAGACTGCCGACTACCTGCGCCAAGGCTTAAGTGAGGCGGGTTTTCAAGTCTCCTTAGCCCGCAATGGCTTGGATGGTCATCATCTTGCGATGACCGAAGAGTTTGACGTCATTATCTTGGATATTATGTTGCCTGACATTGACGGCTGGCGAATCTTGCAGTCGCTACGAGAGGCGGGACAGACCACGCCTGTGTTGTTTCTAACCGCGCGCGACAGCGTCGATGATCGCGTTAAAGGTCTAGAGCTAGGGGCTGACGACTATCTAATTAAGCCCTTTGCCTTTGTTGAGGTCTTAGCGCGAGTCCGTAGTTTATTAAGACGCACGCAAACTCCTATCGCTAACGAGGAAATGCAGGTTGCTGATCTAGAGCTAGACGTGCGCAAGCGTCGAGTCGTGCGAGCGGGTAAGCGTATTAATTTGAGTCATAAAGAGTTTTGCCTGCTTGAGTTACTAGTGCGGCGCAGAGGTGAGGTGCTGCCTCGCTCGATTATTGCCTCGCAAGTGTGGGACATGAATTTTGACAGTGACACCAACGTTATTGACGTTGCTATACGCCGATTACGCTCAAGAATTGATGATGATTTTGAGCCCAAGCTCATCCATACCGTGCGCGGCATGGGCTATAAACTCGATGTGGAAACTGACAATGACTAAAAAAGCGCCGCGCCCTTTGTCCTTATCGCTGCGGGTGATGTTATTTGTCATGGCAGCCATTGGGCTGAGCCTCTTGCTAATGAGTCGACTAGTGTTGAGCACTGTTGAACGGCATTTTGTGGAGCAAGACGCCGACGAATTGAGCTCAATGGTAGACGCCGTGGAGCACGCGTTAATGGACGTCAATGCGGATTATTCTGCCTTGCCGCTACTGCTGTCATCGGCAGTCTCTGGACATCATGGAGTTTTCTATGAGGTGCAAAACGCGCAGGGACAGCTACTATATCGTTCCAATGCTTTGGATTTTTCAAATGTTATTGCTGCGCTCACACCCAGTCAGGTGATTGATGTCAACGCTACCCACCTATGGACAGTGGCAGGGAAAACTTATCGAGGGGTGTTGGCCGCGCGGGTAGTCAATGGCGAGCGCTATCAGATTATCAGTGCGATCGATATGGAGTTCCACCATGAGTTCTTAGACAATTTTCAAGAGAGCCTGTGGTTAATTCTGGTTGCCGCTGGAGGGATTACACTCTTTGCCGCTTGGATTGGAGTCTACCAAGGCCTACGTCCACTGCGCGGGGTCAGTGATAGTGTTCGCGCCATTCAAACGACTAAGTTGGATACCCGCCTTGACGTCGATAGTGTGCCGATAGAGCTACAAGACTTAGTACACTCTTTCAATCAAATGATTGAACAGCTTGAGCTTGGATTTAGCAAGCTTTCGCATTTTTCAGATGACATCGCCCATGAGTTACGTACGCCGTTAACGAATATGATTACGCAAACGCAAGTGGGTTTATCGCAAGCGCGAAGCGATGAAGACTATCGAGAACTATTATACTCAGTACTAGAGGAGCAAGAGCGTTTGACCAAGATGGTCAACGATATGCTTTGGCTAGCCAAGACTGAAAATGGCCTGATAAAACTCAACAGTGCGCGAGTCCATGTCCGGGCAGAGTTCCTTTCCTTATTCGAGTACTTTGAAGCGTTTGCGGAAGAGCGCCAAATAAGCCTAACAATCAACCAGTTCGATGGCGCGGTGCAAGGCGACAGAGAATTACTCCGGCGAGCATTCAGCAATCTGTTAGCCAATGCCATTGCGCACTCTCCTAAGAACAGTGAAATTCGGGTTGAACTTTTAGGCGATGGGCAATGGCTAAAGATAATAGTTGAGAATGCTGGGGATGAAATAGCGGACAAACATTTAACGCGAATATTTGAACGCTTCTATAGGGTCGACCCCTCTCGCCAACGGCACACAGAGGGGGCGGGGCTTGGGCTTGCGATAGTCAAAACAGTGATAGATGCGCACACGGGTCGAATCGAGGTCGAGTCGGCAAATGGTCGAACCCGATTCATTATCCGTTTAGCAAAAGGCTAACTTTTATGGCACTTACTGCGGCAAGTTAGCCTTATTCGTCCAAAAAATATCGATATTGCCAAGACTATTGTCGCCGCGTGTTGAGAACCAACTAATGCTCTCATTGCCGGGCATTAACGCCGGGCACATATCGGCAGCGGCCGTGTTCACTTTGGGGCCTAGGTTGTGCGCTTCACTCCATTGGTTTTTATCTATTTGCATGGCTGCCCATATGTCCATGCCACCGTAGCCGCCTGGTCGGGCCGAGCTAAAATACACCATGCCATCTTTGTCTTGTGAAAAATGGAACTCCTCAGCTGCCGTATTGATGTTAGGGCCTTGGTTCACTGGCGTCATCCAATTGCCATCAGCATCTTGATTTGAGCAATAAATGTCAGAGCCGCCATAGCCTCCTGCGCGGCGTGAAGCGAAACATAGGGTTTGCCCATCTTGCAGAATCGCGGGGCAGTGCTCATCGCCCTCATTGGTGCTGATAGGGAAGCCGACAAGTTCTGGTGTGCTCCATTGACCGGCGACCTTATGGGTGACAAACAAATCATTGTTGTTGCGTGGGCTTGTCGTGGCTGCGCGATCGGACTTGAAGTAGATTGTATTGCCATCGGCTGTGATCCAAGGTTCGCGATCATCCCCTAAGCGCAATGGGTCGACGTCAGTGGCTGGTGCCGCATTGACTGGAATGCCCATATTCACAGGCGTATTCCAACTGCCAGTTTCTTCATTGAATGTGGCGATGTATAAATCTTTTGGATCGCCAGGCGCTACGGCCATGTCTTCTCTGGCGCTGCAATACACCATCGTGCCGTCATCGGCAAAGCTCAATTCTCCCTCTGCCCACATAGTGTTAATCGGTGCACCGAAATTGTGTACCGCAAGATCAACCCAATTGGGCTCTGCCGCTTGCGCCGAGCCTGTTACAAATAAAGCGGCGGCAATGCTGATGGTGGTGTGCCAAAGCTGGCCTTTCCAATGTGTTGTTGTCATGCCTTTTCCCTTTTATTGGTTTGTTGAAAGCGGTTGTGGATATGTCGGTCTATTGTAAGGTGGACGCAGATCTTTCTCATGATTTTCAAAATCGATCAGCGTTTGTTTGTTAGACGGTAGCACCTATTGACGGATTTGCTGTCAAATGGACTACACACTGCATCTTAGGTGTAGGAATATTAATAAAAATAACAAGAGATATCTATT
>OJGX01000103.1_pt1 | contig 42306 bp, 43 predicted proteins | sample 1594661 | NCBI WGS metagenome assembly OJGX01 (sample SAMN05416839, study PRJEB24817) | seawater metagenome | isolation source: Sea water | place: Canada:Atlantic | collected 2013-07 | reverse complement strand
GATGGCGGTTGCTAAGCCTACATGGATGTATTCACGGCGTGTCCGCAGCGCCTCTACCGCAGCACCGCTCGTGCTACGAAGTGTTTACACAAACTCGCACTACGAAGTGACAAGTTTAAAGTTCGTCGATCTCTATGTCGCCACTGACGGTTGAGAGATTAACGGAGCCTTGGCTATCTTTAGTGCTGAAGTTAAGGTGTTTGCTTGGGCCATAACGATCTCTTGTTGGCTGATCATTGCTAAGCCCATTTTCGATATTGCCACCGGCATGGGCATCGATGCTGAAGTGAGCGCTGATCTCGGGCTCGACCTCGATACTGATATCGCCACTAACAGTGCTACCCTCAATGCGTGGGCGCAGTGATTGAGTGAGGCGAATTTCGATATCGCCATTGACTGTGCTCAATTCGATGACTTGTGAGCCAATCAGCTCAATCTCGGCGTCACCATTGACTGTGTTGACGCTCACCTCTTCAGCGTTTGAGGCCGCAACAATCTCACCATTGACCGTGTTATAGCTGATACGGCCAGAGGACTCCTCATCGAATATCTCCCCATTGACACTAGATAGCTCTATACGTCCATTGCTGTGACGGTTTTCAATCGTGCCATTCACGGTGGATAGCTCGACGATGTTGCTTAAATTATTGGCATCTATATCCCCGTTAACGGTGCTGATATTCGTGCTGCCGTGTACCTCTTCGATGACGATAGCAATATTGACGCCTTCGAACTCGAGCTCTGCGCCCATGGGCACTTCGATTTCCAAATTAGACTGGTCGGCATCACGATGATCTCTCCAGTTAAAGAACCCGCGCTGAGGGATTTCAACCTCAAAGCGCGTAAAGCCGTTGTTGGAGTCCAGCGTATAGCCATCAGCGCTCTCGGCTAATGTGCCACGAACACGGAATAGATTGTCATCAGAGCCACGGATGGTGACTTCGCCGCTGAGCACTTCAATCGATATCCGCTCGTTGCTGCTCACACTACGACTTTCATCTATTGCTTCTTGTGCAAACACACTGAGCGGTAAAAATAGAAGTAGGGTGAAACTCTTGATGATGGTGGTGTGCATAAACTGTGCTCCAAAAGAATCGTGTTAATAAAGGGATGCGATCTGAGGAGGGCGCTGTGATACCTCTCCTATATAACGCAACTGTTGTTGATAGAGTTGGTTGAGTTGTGCGAGTAGTTGTTGTTGCTCTGGGTAGTATTGCAGTGCTGTTTCTACCTGTTCAATCGCATCGTCCCAGATCGCCAACTGACGGTTGATGCTAGGGCTGTTCGCGTTCAGCTGTGCTAACTGTGCAGCCTTTTCTTGTTCGTAAATCAGCGCTAGATTCGTGGCGCTGGAGTAGTCTGGCGCTGCACTCAACTGAGGCGTAGTGTCGGTATTGAGGGATAGCCAGAAGCTCAGCGTCACTGCAGTTAACACAGCAACGGCTCCCCACAGTGGTGCACGTACAAGTTTGTTTTGCGCGGGCAATTGCTGCGCTAGTTCCGGCCAGAGGTCTCGCTCTGGCGCTAACTCGCGGGGCAACGCCTGCAACGCGCGAGTTAGTTTTTGCTCTGCGGAGCTGTTTGAATCAGTTCGATCGTTATTGCTCATCTAACACCTCCTGTAAAATCTGTCTGGCACGATGAAAGTGGGCTTTCGAGGATCCTTCGGCAATTTTCAACAATTGTGCAATTTCTTTGTGGGTATATCCCTCTATGGCGAACAATACAAAGACTGCCCGCGCTTGTCGTGGTAATTGCGCAATGGCTTGCTCTAGGTCAGAAGAGATCACGCTGTCCGTTGGTGCAACCTGTTCGTCGGTTTCAACATCATCGACTAGCCTTAGTATCTTATCTTTGCGCCAAGCATCGATCGCGGTTCGTGTGGCGATGCTGTGCAGCCAAGTCGAAAAATTACTGTCGCCACGAAACTTAGGCAATTGCTGCCAGACCTTAATAAAGGTTTCTTGGCAGGCGTCCTCAGCTTTTTGGGTGTCCGCCAATAAACGAAAGCACACAGCATAAGCACGTTTCACGAATAGGGTGTGTAGACGTTGAAATGCCGTAAGATCACCGCCTTGTGAGGCAAGAATCAATGCTGGTAAGTCCTCTGACATGGGTTCCCTATCGCAACTGAATGTCTATAAGACGTCGTGATATAGAAAAGGGTTTAGTTAATAAGCGGATACGGGGCGATTTTTCTTTGCGGCGCGAGCAGCAAAAGGCGCTCAAGACAAATTGCTAAGGTTCTGCGCAGCCAAGTCAGCTTCAAGACGCGAAAGATGAGGTATGAGATCGCCAATGGCCACTGGCGCACAAAATAGAAATCCCTGTTGTAATGAGCAATGATTCTGGCGCAAAAATTCACGCTGTTCCGGGCTCTCAACCCCTTCGGCTGCTACCGTCATGTGCATATGCTTGGCTAGAGCAATCACTGATGAAGTAATGCCATCCTCGTCGACCGAGGCCGTCAACTGTTTGATGAAACGGTGATCAACCTTCAATGTGTCTACAGGAAGACGAGCCAGATTGGTCAATGAAGAGAAGCCCGTGCCAAAGTCATCAATGGCAATACTGACGCCAAGCCGTTTTAACTGCTGCATAGTATCGATCGCCTTATCGATATCGTTCATCAACATGCTTTCAGTGATTTCGATCTGTAAACCATTGGGGTCAAAATTAGTTTCTTCAAAAACCTTATTGATCATTTTGATCAGGTTTTTATCCCGAAACTGCCTCTCAGTCAGATTGACCGACACCTTCTGATTTGTGAATCCGGCAGCGTGTAGAACATTCATTTGTTCGCAAGTTTTACGAAGAATGATCTCACCGAGTTCAATGATCAAACCTGTTTCTTCGGCCAACGGTATAAATCGTCCAGGAAGTAAATCGCCCTCTGGGTGTTGCCACCGCACTAAGGCTTCGAAACCACTAATTCGTTGCGCGTTGATATCGACTTGGGGCTGAAAGTACACCGCGAAACTCTGCTCTACAAGCGCCGCACGTAGAGCATTTTCTAGCCCGTTACGTGCCTCGTTCTCCAAGTTCATATCGTCGGTAAAGAACTGTGAGTTGTTCTTGCCAAGGTCTTTAGCGCGGTACATCGCTAAGTCGGCATTGCGCATCAATATATTGGCGTCCATTGAATCGACTGGTGCGACAGTAATGCCAATGCTGCAGCTAATGAATACTTCTTGCCCTGCAATCTCTGTTGGCTTTTGTATTTCTTGAATGATCTTGCTGGCGACGGTGCTAGCGGCTTTGTTAGATTTTAGATTTGACAGGATGATGGTGAATTCGTCACCGCCCAAACGGGCAACGATGTCTTCTTCTCGGACACATTGTTTCAGACGCTGGGCAACGATAATGAGCAACTCATCTCCCGCATCATGCCCTAGTGTGTCATTAATTGTTTTAAAGCCGTCTAGGTCTAAAAATAATAAGGCCATTTGCTTTTTACTACGACGTATTTGCTTTAAACAATGGTCAAGTCGGTCTTTGAATAGTCTTCTATTTTCTAAGCCAGTGAGTGGGTCATAGAAAGCGAGTTGTTCCATCTGCGCATGAATTTCGCGCTGCTGGCTAGTGTCTTCGACGCTGACAACAATATGGGTTAACGTACCGCTTTCATCGATGACGGGAGAAGCCGAGATTGCCTGCCAGTAACTCTCACCATTTTTTCGTGTGCCACGCATCGACACGGTCCAGCTTTTTCCGACGGAAATGCATTCACGCATTCCCCGTTGTTCGTTGTCTAACGCGTCGCTAAACTCAAGAAGGCGCGCCGTTTCACCTAGCAACTCTTCTTTACTATAGCCAGTAATCTGACAGTAGCGCGGGTTAACATATTTTATGACACTGTTTTTATCAGTAATCATCACGGCGCCATGGCTTTGTTCAACAGCGCTTGAAAGAATGCGCATCGACTGCTCGGCGTCTCGCTGTTCAGTGACATCGCGCATATTGGCAACGATGCCATTGACCCCAGAGATGTGACGCATATCGATGAGTTCAATTTCCATCGTACGCCATTGCTGGTCGTGGCGTTGGCAGCGTAGTGAATCCAGATGTACAGCATCGCTAGTTTGCATCGATGCTTTTATCGCTTCGTGTAATTTGGCAATGTCGTCTGGATGAATGTAGTTTTCGGGCCTAACTTGATGAGCGCTTGTGGAATCAACGAAGAGTTTTAGTGCTGGGCTTGTGTAGCGATGGGTGCCATCGGGATTGAAAATAAGCGTGATGTGGTGAGCGTTTTCTGTCATTGCGCGAAAGCGAGTTTCGTCTAAGGCGCGCGATTGTCTGTAGAGCATATAACTGCTCAACACGACTGTGAGCAACATTAGGGCGTTGCGGAAGGTGTCGGCAAGTTGTTGGAGGTTTTGGTTTTGTTCGGTTACGCCACGGAAGGAAAACCAAGTGGTGATCATCACGGCACAGAAGGCGGCAATTAATACCAAAGCGGAAAGAACAAGATTGGCTTTTCTGTCGGTTCTTAAACGCTTTGGCATCTTCATTGCGGTTCCTAATCATTCAGCCTAGTGTTTGAACAACAAACGCTAGTATTACTTTTTGCATAAAAATTCCAGCAATGCTTTCTTTGTATGGAGTCGATTCTCTGCTTCATCCCAAACAACTGAGTTGGGAGAATCCATCACTTCCGCCGAAACTTCTTCGCCGCGGTGCGCTGGTAGGCAGTGCAGGAACAACGCATCGGGCTTGGCCAAGGCCATCATCTCAGTGTCGACTTGATAGTCGGCGAAGACTTTTAAACGTTTTTGTCGCTCTTCTTCTTGGCCCATGGAGGCCCACACATCGGTGGTCACCAAATCAGCATCGCGAACAGCTTCATGCGGGTCACGTATGATGCGGACATAATCCTTGCGCGCCTCTAATAGCGCTGGGTCAGGATCAAAGCCTTCAGGGCAGGCAATAGTGAGCTGGAATTCAAATTGCTGGGCAGCATTCATATAAGATTGACACATATTATGCCCATCGCCGACCCAAGTTACCGACTTGCCTTTGATATCGCCGCGGTGTTCAAAATACGTTTGCATGTCTGCCAATAACTGACAAGGGTGATAATCATCGCTAAGGGCATTAATGACAGGAACGCTAGAGTACTCGGCAAAGCGTTCTAGTTTGCTGTGCTCGAAGGTCCGGATAGTCACAAAGTCGACCATTCTAGAAAGCACGCGTGCGGTGTCTTCTAGGGGTTCTCCGCGACCAAGCTGCGTGTCTGAGCTTGCAAGAAATACGCTATTCCCCCCTAGCTGCGTCATGGCTACTTCGAATGCGACACGCGTCCTTGTGGATGATTTTTCGAAAATCATCCCCAGCGTTTTGTGTTGCAAAGAGTCCGTATGCAGCATTGGGCTATTTTTGAGAGCGATCGCGCGCTGAATAATGGTATGCAGCTCGTCTTTCTCGAGGTCCATCAGTGTCAAAAAATGTCGAGTAGTCATTGAATTAACTTCTTGTGTCCTTGTCTTGTAATCGAAATACTTGCGACTTAAATCCAAATAGTTACTGTCAGGATAACCCTGTCAATAATCTCTAAAGCTGCGCGGAGAATAACGAGAATACGCGAATTTGCATGCGGCCGATTAAAGTGACCTAAGTAGCGTACTGCTAATCTTGGTGCATAAGCCTTATCAAGCCGGGCAATAGACTGATTTAAACGCTCAAAATTCAGCAAGGGACTATCTTATATTACTTTGTGAGCTAGTGGCAATCAGCGTCCAATTAGGGCTAATCTTCTGGTAAAAATCCCTCTTGCTTTCGTGTAGAATGCCCCCACTTAGCTTTGTAAGCGCACCGATTTCTATTTTTATACAACCCAAGCTGGAAAACTTATGAGCATTGAGACGACTATTAAAGAACAAATCAGTTCCAACCCTATTCTCCTATATATGAAGGGCAGCCCAGACCAACCACAGTGTGGTTTCTCTGCACAGACTGTGAAGTGTTTGATGTCTTGCGGTAAGCGTTTTGCGTTTGTCGATGTTTTGTCAAACCCAGAGATTCGCGCGACCTTGCCAACGATTGCCAATTGGCCGACATTCCCACAGCTTTACATCTCTGGCGAGCTAGTAGGGGGATGCGACATTATTACTGACCTTTTCGAAAGCGGCGAGTTGCAGAAAATGGTCGATACGGTAGACGTGGGCGAATAACAGCGCCTCCAAAGCACAAAAGGCCACTATAGGTTCGCTATAGGGGCCTTTTTTATGCCTGTAAAACTCTTTATTTCAGAGGCCAACCGCCTAGTTTTTGCCATTTGTTTACAATCCCACAAAATAGCTCGGCCGTTTTATAGGCATCGTATTTCGCCGAATGTGCCTCAGAGGCGCTGAACTCGATGTTTGCAGCTTCACAAGCCCTCGCTAATACCGTTTGCCCATAGGCCAGGCCGCTCAGGGTTGCCGTGTCAAAGCTGGAAAACGGATGGAACGGGTTGCGCTTAATATTGTGGCGATCCGATGCAGCATTTATAAAGCCATGATCGAAATGGGCATTGTGGGCAACCAAAATGGCGCGTTTACAATGATTGGCTTTAATCGCTGTGCGAATCATGCGGTACATATCGTCGAAGACTTCTTTCTCACCCTTGGCGATACGTAAGGGGTGATAGGGGTCAATACCCGTAAACTTTAGGGCAGCTTCTTCGATATTGGCCCCTTGAAAGGGCACAACGCGCTGGAAAAATGTCTGTTCAATCCCAAGAATGCCTTTCTCATCGAAACCTAAGATTACTGCTGAGATCTCTAAAATCGCATCGGTTTTCGCATTGAAGCCTCCGCACTCTATATCCACTACGACAGGCAAATAGCCGCGGAATCTTGCGGCCATCAATGTATCTAGTGTTTCCTCCTCCGTGTCAAAACTCATGCGCTAATCTCCGCGACGCGCCACTGAAGTTGTTCGCCGGCGCGCAGTGGCACTACTCGCTCGGGGCCAAAGGCGTAGTCGGCTGGAACTGTCCAAGGGGATTTTTCTAAGTGAATTTGGCGCGTATTGCGTGGCAAACCATAAAAGTCAGGACCAAAGTGGCTAGCAAATCCTTCTAGTTTGTCTAGGGCGCCAGCTTGTTCAAATACATCGGCATACAATTCTAGCGCGGCAAACGCGGTGTAGCAGCCTGCACAGCCGCATGCCGTTTCTTTTAAGCCACGAGTATGCGGGGCCGAGTCTGTTCCTAGGAAAAACTTAGGGTTGCCACTAGTTACCGCATCAATTAGAGCTTGTTGGTGAATATTGCGCTTGAGTATAGGCAGACAATACAGGTGCGCTCGAATGCCACCTGCGAGCATATCGCTGCGATTGTATAGAAGGTGGTGGGCTGTGACTGTGGCGGCGATATTGGGTCCGGCTGCATTGACGAAGTCTACGGCATGTTTCGTTGTAATATGTTCTAAGACAATTTTTAGCGTAGGAAAACGCTGCACTAATGGGGCGAGAATAGTGTCGATAAACACTTTTTCGCGATCGAATATGTCGATGTGCGAATCAGTGACTTCACCGTGAACTAACAACGGTACGCCTAGCTCGGCCATCGCCGCTAGGGCATCACTGACTTTTTCAATATCGGTGACGCCGTTCTCGGAATTGGTGGTGGCACCTGCTGGATAATATTTTAATGCCTTTACGAAGCCGCTGGCCTTGGCTTGCGCGATCTCTTCGGCCTTGGTGCCGTCCGTCAAATACAAGGTCATTAATGGCTCAAAACTCAAGCCTGCAGGGATGTTAGCTACTATGCGTTCGCGATAGGCGCGAGCACTAGCGGTATCGACCACAGGGGGTTTAAGATTAGGCATTACGATGGCGCGCGCAAAATAACGCGCGGTGGCGGCAACTGTGTGGACTAGGGCATCTGCGTCGCGCAAATGCACGTGCCAGTCGTCGGGTTGGAGCAATGTGATCTGTTTCATGCGGGCTTGACTACCTTGTATTGCAAAATTTCTTTGTGATTTGGGTAAAGTTTTAAGCGGGCCTGCCGATGTTTGTCTACTGAGGCACTGTCTATTGCAAGCACCGCTGCAGGGTGAACATAGACAAAAAACCCAATTGACCAGAAGCGGCGAATGAAAAACAGCCTGAAGTTTACCTTATCTTTAGTGAGTTTGCTCTCTGCACCGACGGTGCAACCGGGCTCACTTGCTTACAATGCCGATTTTGATACGTCGCAATGGCGTATTGAGTCCTCGGTGTTTGCTTGTGCAATGACGCAAACGATTCCAAACTTTGGAAGCGCTGTGTTTTTTCGCGAGGCAGGGGAACCGTTGCTGTTTTATTTAGACTCCCTAGATACCGAGATGGCAGAGGGCCGCGCCTTGCTAACCTCGGCTCCGCCGGTCTGGCGACAAGGCCTTGTAGAAGAAGATATCGGTTATGTAGATGTTGCTAGAAGTCAGCGACCTGTGGTGCTCGATGAAACGAGCACACGTATCATATTGGCCGAACTGTTCAAGGGGAGGATGCCTACATTAACCCGTCAAACCTGGTATAACGAGATGGACTCAGTCCGTGTCGCAGTCTCACCGGTGAACTTTCAACGAGCCTATCAAAACTATCAAAGCTGTGTGCAAGACCTATTGCCGGTCAATTTTGGTCAAATTGAGCGTTCATCTGTGTTCTGGAGCGCCGGTCAGATGGAGTTAGACGCCGAGGATCGCGCGATGCTAGATGATATGATTACCTATATCGAAGCCGATTCGAGCGTTTATTCAATACAAATTAATGGTTTCACGGACACGGCAGGCAGTAGCCGCGATAATCTCGAAAATTCGCGGCTACGAGCGTTCACAGTCCACGAATACTTCGTCAACAAAGGGATCGATGAGGCGATGCTCGAGACCCGCTACTTTGGCGAAACTGAGGATTATTTGATTGTTCGCAACGAGCGCACTGAGGCCGATAGGGACCGTAATCGCAGGGTGACAATACTGCTACGTCGCTACTAATGCCTTTACTGCGATATGACCATCGAATTTAGTCCCGCTTACCTGTACAATAGCCCCTCTTTTTATTCCCCGTTTTTTCCAATTTGATAAGTGCAAGGAGTCAATGATGTCTGGCATCAATAAAGTCGTGCTGGCTTATTCCGGCGGACTGGACACATCCGTCATCGCGAAATGGCTGAACGAAACCTATGATTGTGAAGTGGTAACCTTTACGGCGGACTTAGGCCAAGGTGGCGAAGTAGAGCCGGCGCGTGCCAAAGCACAGGCGATGGGCATCAAGGAAATCTTCATTGAAGACTTGCGCGAAGAGTTTGTACGCGATTTCGTATTCCCTATGTTCCGTGCGAACACCCTCTACGAAGGCGAATACTTGCTAGGCACTTCAATTGCTCGTCCTTTGATCGCTAAACGCTTGGTAGAGATCGCCGATGCAACAGGTGCTGACGCTATCTCCCATGGCGCCACCGGCAAAGGCAATGATCAAGTACGTTTCGAGCTCGGCGCTTATGCCTTAAAGCCAGGCGTTAAAGTGATTGCTCCTTGGCGTGACTGGGATCTCAACTCGCGTGAGAAGCTAATGGCCTATTGCGAAAAGCACAGTATTGCCGTTGATAAGAAACGGGGTACAAAATCGCCTTACTCCATGGATGCGAACCTGCTGCACATTTCCTACGAAGGCGATCTGCTAGAAGATCCGGGTGCAGAGCCTGAAGAGGATATGTGGCTGTGGACTGTCTCTCCTGAGAATGCGCCTGATACGCCGACTTACATCGAATTAGAGTATGTAAAGGGTGATATCGTTGCCATCGATGGTGAGAAGATGTCGCCAGCGACAGTACTTGAGACTTTGAACAAGGTTGCTGGCGCCAATGGTATCGGGCGTTCAGACATCGTTGAAAACCGCTACGTTGGGATGAAGTCTCGTGGTTGCTACGAAACTCCTGGCGGCACGGTGATGTTGAAAGCGCACCGCGCGATCGAATCCATTACGCTTGATCGTGAATTGGCGCATCTTAAAGATGATCTGATGCCGCGCTATGCAACATTAATCTACAACGGCTACTGGTGGTCTCCTGAGCGACTAGCGATGCAACAATTGATCGACTACTCACAGAACTACGTTAATGGCACGGTGCGTTTGAAGCTTTATAAAGGCAATGTCATCGTTGTAGGGCGTCAGTCTGCTGACTCATTGTTCGATATGAAAATCGCCACTTTCGAAGATGATGCGGGCGCCTATGATCAGGCAGATGCGGCGGGCTTCATTAAGTTGAATGCTTTGCGTATGCGCATTGCTGCAGGGAAAGGGCGTAAATTTAAGTAAGCCTTGAGGGGCTGAGCTGGCTTCGTTACCGGTGCCAGTTCAGCCACCGTTTAGTCTTCAGTTTTATCTTTGTAATCACACAAATCTTCGATCATGCAAGACCCACATTTCGGTTTGCGTGCGACGCAAACATAGCGGCCATGCAAGATGAGCCAGTGATGGGCGTCTAACAAATATTCTTTGGGAACGAATTTCAATAAATTGCGTTCCACCTCCAATACATTCTTACCACGCGCCAATCCAGTTCTGTTAGAGACTCGGAATATATGGGTGTCGACGGCCATTGCCACTTGTCGAAACGCTGTGTTTAAAACAACATTTGCCGTTTTCCGCCCGACACCGGGCAATGCCTCAAGTGCTTCGCGTTGCGCGGGAACCTCACCATTGTGTTCGGCGACTAAGGCTTTGCAGGTTTTAATAACGTTTTCGGCTTTCGTATTAAACAAACCGATCGTTTTTATATAATGCTTCAACCCATCTACCCCTAGTGCCGCCATTTTCTCTGGCGTATCGGCAACGGCAAAAAGTGGACGAGTCGCTTTGTTTACACCTACGTCTGTCGCCTGTGCCGATAGGATTACGGCGATTAGTAATTCGAAGGTGGAGTTGTACTCCAATTCCGTTTTAGGTTCTGGGTTTTCCGACTGTAATCGCCGAAACATTTCGGCGCGGGTGAGTTTGTTCATGGTGATTTCTTTAAGGCTGCTTTACGTGCTTTGTTGCGGGCGAGTGCGGCTGCGATATCTGCTTTCGCTTGGGCTTGGCTCATGATGGCGGGAGTCGTTTGAGGTGGGTTCCACACCCCTGTGGTGATCTCTTGGCTTGGTTCCTGCTGCAAAAGGGCTGGTGCGGCTGCCGCTGCGGCTTGTCGTCGCTCAATCTGGGCAGCTCGGTTTTTCGCGAGTCGGATATTGCGCAACTCATAACGTTTGCGCCAATGTTGGCTTAGGGCTAGCTGCGCTTGTTCATCTTCGCTTTGCTTAGCCGCAGGCAATAAATCGATGCAGTCTACAGGGCACGGGGCGACGCACAAGTCACATCCTGTGCATTCGTCAATGATAACCGTATGCATGCGTTTGGAGGCACCTAATATGGCGTCGACTGGGCAAGCTTTGATGCATTTTGTGCAACCAATACATTCGTCTTCACGTATGTAGGCAACGAGTCGTTCAGACTCTACCCCATGAGTTGGGTCCAGCGGAATGACTTCTTTATCGAGAAGCTGTGCCAGCTTGGCGATGGTTCGACTGCCGCCGGGAGGGCACTTATTGATGGCACCACCCGCGCTGATTTCTTTGGCATAGGGCAGGCAGCCCGTATGGCCACATTTACCACATTGCGTCTGTGGTAAGAGCGCATCGATTGTGGGAATAAGGGCGGCGTTCATGACGTACTCACTTCGGTTTACAACAAGAACTGGATTCTATCATGGCCTTGTTGCCTAGATGTACCTTGGGCGAGAGTTTGTGTCCAAAGGGGCAGCACCACTGTGCCAGACACCACCTTTAAGGTATGCTTCTGATTAATAACAGACGCTGGAGCAGCACGTATGCCTGAAGAGATCCAAATTCGTCTAGATGCCATTCTAGAGCAAGTAATGTCCACACATTTTTGGTGGCAGGCTGTGGTGGTATTGGTCGCAATTGTTGTGGCATCAATCGTTAGTAAACGGGTGCAGCGACTATTACAGGTTAATAAGGGTGGTACAGGAATTCGTCATTTGGCAGTGCGCAGCGCGCAGCGCGTCCTATGGCCTTTGAGCACATTGATCATTGTTGTTTGTGGGCGCGCGATACTTTCTTGGGAAGACGTTCCTGTGGTATTGCTCGACATCCTCGTTCCCATATTGTTGGCGTTAGCGGTTGTGCGCGTATCTGCCTATGTGTTGCGCAAAGCATTTTCATCAAACCCTATAATACAGTCTTCAGAAAACGCCTTAGTAGTCGTCGTGTGGGTCTTAGTGATACTCCATCTTGTGGGGTGGTTGCCACAGATACTGGACGTGCTGGATTCGATGGCGGTGTCTCTTGGTGAGACGCGTGTGTCAGTCTTGTCAGTCATTCAATTCATGTTAATTGTAGGTGTCGCTTTTACTTTAGCCATTTGGCTTTCTGAGGCGATTAATCGCTATATGCAGAAGTCCGCGCATATCTCTCCTAGCATGCGCGTGGGTATTAGCAAATTTAGTCGCTTTTTACTCCTCACATTAGCATTTCTATTGGCGCTCAATGCCGTGGGCATCAATCTTAGTTCCTTGGCCATATTCGGTGGGGCATTAGGGGTAGGGTTAGGATTTGGTTTACAAAAAATTACCTCCAATTTTATTAGCGGATTCATTCTTGTTCTCGATCGCTCGATAAAGCCCGGTGATGTCATCACAATTGGAGATAAGTTCGGTTGGGTGCATGAATTAAAGGCCCGCTACATCGTTGTGCGCAACCGAGAAGGGGTCGACACATTGATCCCTAATGAGAATCTGATTATTTCTGAGGTTATTAACTGGAGCTATATGGATCGGAATATTCGTATGAAGATTCCAGTGCAAATTAGCTACGATGACGACCCTGAGGAAGCCTTAGCGATCCTACTATCTTGTGCCTCTGCCTCGCCAAGAGTCTTGAGCGACCCTGAACCTATGGTGAGACTGACCGAGTTTGGGGATAGCGGCATTAACTTAGAATTACGCGTCTGGATATGCGATCCAGAGAATGGCTTTGCAAATGTTAAGTCCGACATTAACTTGGCGATATGGAGAGGGTTCAAAGCGGCTGGCATTACCATCCCTTATCCGCAGCGAGACTTGCATATCAAGCAAATGCCGTCGGCTAAGGATTCCCGGTTAGATCAATAGGAGGGGGGGTGCCCAAGGAACAAGCACAGGTGGAGTGTCGGATTCGGGTCAGACGTGGCGAAGATATCGCTGTGGGCCCCGGCAAGATCGAATTGCTCAGTGCTATTCGAGAGGCGGGGTCAATCTCTGGTGCTGCTCGTAAAATGGGAATGAGTTACCGCCGAGCATGGTTGTTAGTTGAAACCATGAACAGCTGTTTCGTAAGCCCATTAGTCTCCACTGCCACCGGTGGCCGTGCAGGTGGGGGCGCGCAATTGACCGAGGCTGGCCGCAAAGTGCTGGATGACTATGCGGTGTTGATGGCCGAAGTCGAAGCAGTGGCGAATCGTTATCTGGAAACCCTAAAAGCCAATAATCCCTTACGCTAAAGCTTTTCCCTGTCTTTGGGGCTGAATTGACGCGCCTCATAGAGTATTATCTGCGCCTTTGGCGCCCATCTTAAGTACCCTCTACGATGTGCGAGCTATAAGAATCTCGAACAAAGGTGAATGACGTGAAAAAATGGCAGTGTTTGGTATGTGAATTTATGTACGACGAGGCCTTAGGTCTCCCTGACGAAGGAATTGAGCCAGGAACACGATGGGAAGACGTCCCAGAAGATTGGTGTTGCCCTGATTGTGGCGTTGGTAAAGAAGATTTTGAAATGGTAGAAGTCCAGTAAGTACACTTGGTCCGCTACAACAATTCTCAATAGAAGGTAGATATGCAAGACAAGGCTAATAAGCGTCACATACTCGTCACTATGGCATTGCCCTACGCGAATGGCCCTATTCATTTAGGCCATATTCTAGAGGCAACTCAAACCGATATCTGGGTGCGATTTCAGCGTCTAAAAGGCGAGGACTGCGTTTACGTCTGCGCCGATGACACCCATGGCACGGCCATCATGTTGCGCGCTGAAAACGAAGGTATAAGCCCTGAAACGCTAATTGCGCGTGTACAAGAAGAGCATGAACGAGACTATGAAAAATTCAATATCGATTTTTCATACTTTCACTCTACGAACTCGCCAGAGAATAAGCGCCTTGTTCAAGCAATCTATTTAAAACTTAAAGAAAATGGGCACATTAGTCGTCGCACAATTAGCCAATTATTCGACCCAGAGAAAAATTTATTTTTAGCAGATCGTTTTATTAAAGGGACCTGCCCGAAATGTAAAACACCGGATCAATACGGTGATAATTGTGAAAATTGTAATGCGACTTATAGCCCAGCTGATCTGATCGATCCCCGTTCGACCCTCTCCGGGGCGACCCCTGTGGAGCGCGAATCCGAGCACCACTTCTTCAAGCTACCTGAATTTACGCAGATGCTAAAGAAATGGACGCGTAGTGGCACTTTGCAAGATCAAGTCGCTAACAAACTGAACGAATGGTTAGAGGGCGGTTTGCAAGAGTGGGACATTAGCCGCGACGCGCCGTACTTTGGGTTCGAGATACCCGAGGCTCCGGGCAAATATTTCTATGTGTGGCTAGATGCACCAGTGGGTTATATGGCGAGCTTTGAAGCGCTATGTGCGAACACTGATTATCAATTCGATGATTATTGGCGGCCAGGTAACAACACAGAGCTATATCATTTTATTGGCAAAGATATTGTTAACTTCCATACGCTGTTTTGGCCAGCGGTGCTAGAGAGTACAGGGTATAGAACTCCTACCGGTGTTTTTGTGCATGGTTTTGTCACGATCAATGGGCAGAAAATGTCTAAGTCACGTGGCACGTTTATTAATGCTGAAGACTATCTGGCGCATTTGGATCCTGAATATCTGCGCTATTACTTCGCGGCGAAACTTAGCAGTGCTGTCGATGATCTGGATTTAAACCTAGACGATTTTGTTGCGCGTGTGAATTCTGACTTGGTGGGTAAGGTCGTTAATATTGCTAGCCGTTGCGCAGGATTTATCAATAAAGGATTTGCAGGCCAGCTTGCACAGAACAACAGTGAACCTGCGTTGATCGCAGAGTTTCAAGCGGCGAAAGATGAAATTGCAGCATTGTATGAGGCCAGGGAATACAGCAAGGCATTGCGCCTGATTATGTCTCTTGCTGATAAAGCCAATCAGTACATCGCAGATAAAGCCCCATGGGTCATTGCTAAAACGGATAAACAGTCGCCAGAGATACAAGAGATCTGTAGTACTGGTTTGAACTTATTCCGTATGTTGATCGTGTATTTGAAGCCAGTTATTCCGACGATGGCGCAACGGGTTGAGACGTTTTTGTCTGTGCCGCCACTAGTTTGGGACAGTGTCGATACGACTCTCAACGGCCATACGATTGGTGACTTTGTCCCATTGATTACACGCATCGATCCTGCGGATGTGGCCGCTATGATGGAGACCGTCACCGCTAGCCAGGCGAATGCGAAGACGCAAGAGGAACCGAAAGCTGAGCCTGTGGACTCGCCCTTGGCCAAAGAAGCAATTTGCGAAGAAATTCAATTTCCTGATTTTGCGAAAGTGGATATGCGCATTGCCAAAATCATTAACGCCGAGCATGTAGAAGGGGCTGACAAACTATTGCGCATCACACTTGATCTAGGTCTTGATGCGCAAGGTAATCCGACAATCCGCAACGTATTTTCGGGCATAAAGTCAGCATATGATCCTGCGACACTAGTGAACAGATTGACAGTCGTTGTCGCGAACTTAGCGCCACGAAAAATGAAGTTTGGCATGTCTGAGGGCATGGTGCTGGCAGCGGGCCCGGGGGGGAGTGATATTTTCCTACTTGAGCCGGACAATGGTGCACAGCCGGGCATGCGAGTGATGTAACGCGGCAATACCCTAAGCAATGGATTCTATTTGATGCAGCAGTTAGGCCTAGTATTACTTTTTGTCGTGTTGATTTACACGGGAACCGTTGTTGAGTTTCCCATTCCTGGAACCACCATCATGCAAACTGGGCAGACTATCGCCGTTTTGTGTGCAGGCGCTCTGTTAGGTACTGTTCTTGGGGGCGCGAGTGTTGCCTCCTATGTGCTAGCTGGGGCGTTGGGAGTTCCCCTGTTCAGTGAAGGGGCCTCTGGTTTGGCGGTACTGTCAGGGCCTAGTGGTGGCTATCTTGTTGGCTTCATTGCGGCAGCCATGATGGTCGGTAGTTTCAAACAAAGGGGCTGGTGTGCGTCCTTTCTAGCGTGTTTTGGCTGTATGTTCCTAGGGCATGCCGTCATCCTCCTTTGTGGCTGGGCATGGATGTCGACCTTAATGGGGTCTGCAGAGGCGTACCAAAACGGGATTGCGCCGTTTTACCTAGGCTCTTTCGTCAAGTCTTGGTTGGCCGCTGCAATTGTGGTGATTGCGCAACGCTATGTGGCAGTTCTTCGAACTCATGCCACCGCTCAATAAGCGCTCGCTAGCAGAACTATTTATCTAAGTCTGATAGTTGGGAGTTTAGATCATACTGTTTATCAGTAACGATTCTCTCCAATACGATAAGCCGCTGCTTGATATTCTCCAATTCTTTCTGGGTCGCATTGTCCTCGACATGATCGACTTTAGTGCCAAGTTTCGCCATTTCTTTTTTGTAGCTGAAGTAGTTCGCAATAAATACTATTGCGACTATAAATATGAATACATCCATCTCGGTTCCCTTTGCAGAGCAAGTTTCTGCGATAATTGAGGCATAGCATTGTTAACTTAATGAATCAGAAGCAATTCGAGTGCCAATAATAATATCTTTAATAAACAAAGAGGTAGAGCTCCTCTGTGACTGTGCTTTAGTCAGAATCGCTATTTTTTGTTGTAAAAACCTAGGTTTGTTCACACAGGCCAACGACGAATTGCTGATTGCACAATAGTAGTGCGCTAATTCGGCCATAGATACGCGAAAGCGTAGGAAACTTGCCATACTAGCAACACCTGTGACATAAAGGCTCTCACTTCATAATTCCAAGAATTTAAGAGACTTTTGTTGAAGGATTGCCCATGACCCTCGCTCGTCGCAGCTGCGCTGCCATTCTATTGTTTGTTGCTACCTTTGCATCATATTCAGCCGCCGCCCAACTCAATGACGAGATTCGCGCAGTTGAACGCTCCATTATCAAAATCTATACGACACAAGCCGCACCAGATTATTTTACCCCTTGGCGCCTATTGACCCCATCCCAAAGCAGCGGGTCTGGGAGCGTTATTGATGGCAATCGTATTCTGACCAATGCACATGTCATTGCCGATGCCAGCTATGTACAGGTACAGAAGCACAATGACCCGAACCGTTACACGGCTCGAGTCGTGTTTGTATCCCATTCTTCTGATCTTGCAATCGTGACAGTTGATGACCCAGGATTCTTTACCGATTTGGAGCCATTGAGTATTGGCGAACTCCCTAGTGCTCAAGAAGAGGTCTATGTCTTTGGCTATCCAATGGGCGGGCGGACATTGAGCATTACCAAAGGAATCCTCTCTCGGGTTGAGCAACAAATCTATGCACATTCGGGGGATTTTTTGCTAGCAGGCCAGATTGATGCGGCAATTAACCCTGGCAATAGTGGTGGGCCGGTGATTGTCGACCAAAAAATAGTGGGAGTAGTGATGCAGGCGAACTCGGGTGGGCGTGCTGAGAATCTTGGCTATTTTGTCCCTCCTAACATCATTGAGCACGTGTTAACCGATGCTGAGGACGGTGTTTATGACGGATTCCCAGACTTAGGTTTTCGCACCCAAGATTTAGAAAGTCCTGCGGCAAAAGAGGCCTATGGTTTGACTCCCGATCAAAGCGGCGTATTGGTCATCAAGGTATTCGAGGATTCACCCGCTGCTGGGATTCTGCAAGAGAACGACGTAGTGACAAAAATTGACGGTTTTACGGTGGCTGGCGATAGCACGATTACCGTGAATCCTGAACTGCAGACTAATTTCAAATACGCGATTGATATGCGGCAAATTGGCGAGACGATTGAGGTCGAGTTTGCCCGTGATGGGCAATTGCTGACCCGTGAGTTGGTGGCGCAAAAGCGACAGCAGAGCTATAGCTTGGTCAAGCAAGAAGCATTTGATGAGATTCCCGAATACTATATTTATGGCGGTGTGCTATTTGTGCCACTGAATATGAACCTCATTATGCGTTGGGGGCCAGATTGGAACCGCACAGCGCCAGTGAGCCTATTGCAAGCGCGTAGCCAGTGGAGTTCGCCAGAAAAGCGTGAGTTGGTCGTGGCATTGCAAGTGTTAGCATCGGATGTGAACTTGGGTTACCACGATCTACGCAATTGGATTGTCGACTCAGTCAATGGCGAGCCGATACGCGACTTCGAGCATTTTACGCGTGTTCTCCAAGATAACGATCAGCCACATGTTGTGTTCCGCAACGACAGTGGCTATCAAGTAGTGGTGAATCACCAGCAAGCCTTGGAGAGCGAACAACGCATACTGCAGCAATATCGTATCCCAGCGCCTTATTCCGAAGGCTTGTTCGACAAGTGATTCCAAGTGCGAGCTGCCTAGTGCAGCGCCCAAAAACTCGTTGGCACTCTCGGGTATCTCCCGTATCATCTGCCACCAAGTTTTAACTCAAGGCTGTGTAAGCCTGTCCCAACGTCAAAGGAAGTTTACCAAGATGAGCATTAAGTCAGACCGATGGATCAATGAAATGTCCGAGAAACACGGCATGATTGAGCCCTATGAGCCCAAGCAGGTGCGTAGTGTTGACGGAAATAAAGTGATCTCCTTTGGCACGTCTAGTTACGGGTATGACGTGCGCTGTGCTCGCGAGTTTAAGATATTCACGAATGTGCATACCTCCAGCGTTGTCGATCCGAAAAACTTCAGTGAAACCAGTTTCGTGAGTATTGAAGAAGACTACTGCATTATTCCCCCTAATTCTTTTGCTCTAGCGCGTACGGTTGAGTATTTCCGCATTCCAAGCGATGTCTTGGTGGTGTGCTTGGGTAAATCGACTTATGCTCGATGTGGCGTCATCGTCAATGTCACCCCGCTTGAGCCTGAGTGGGAAGGGCATGTGACTCTAGAGTTCTCAAACACTACGCCATTGCCTGCGAAGATTTACGCGAATGAAGGTGTTGCGCAAATGCTGTTTTATCAGTCCGATGAACAGTGCGAGATTACCTATAAGCAGCGAAACGGGAAATACATGGGGCAAACTGGTGTAACGCCTCCCAAAGCCTAAATATTGACACCGACAGTGTGCGGAAAATTGACACCGCACACTGCCATCCCCCCTTAAAACCCCCTCCTTTAAAGGTCAAAAAATTGACCATCAAATAGTTTATTTAAACTAACTCTCTGTAAAATAACACTTTTTATGTGATGGCATAGTCTTTGCTGTTCCTTGTAGACACGCGTCGTATTACTACGGCTAACTCTCTACTCAATGGAAGCATTATGGCGGCAGTTGCGAACAGAATTCAGTCCGAGCAAAGCTCAGCACTTCAAGCTATTCGGCCATTGACTGAACAGCCCTTAGAGCTCAATGATCCAGAGGCACTCAACCTGGCATTTCGCGCCTTCAACGATCTTTCCAGCGAACTGAGTAATGCCTACGAGCTATTACAGGAGCGGGTGGAGCAGCTTACGCGGGAAGTAGAGAGCGCTAATCAACAACGCTTGCAAGAGATCTCCGAAAAAGAGCGCATTGCCAGCCGTCTAGAAAATTTACTGCAATTACTCCCAGGTGGCGTGATTGTTTTGAATAGCCAAGGGCAAGTCACCTCTTGTAATGCCGCGGCCATCGAACTATTGGGCGAGCCATTAGAAGGGCAGTTTTGGCGAGACATAATCGCGCAACGTTTCGCGCCTCGGTCAGACGATGGCCACGAAATCTCCTTGAAAAGTGGTAAGCGTATTAGCCTTGCCACGCGCTCGCTCAACGATGAGCCTGGGCAGATTATTCTGCTCACCGATCAAACAGAAACCCGCGAGCTACAGCAGCATTTAAGCCGACATCAACGCCTTTCAGCGATGGGTAAGATGGTGTCGTCTCTTGCCCATCAGATCAGAACGCCACTTTCCGCCGCCATGCTTTATACGGGGCAATTAGAGAACCCAAAGGTCGATGCGCAGCAGGTAGGGCGTTATGCCAATAAAATTATGTCGCGTCTAAACAACATGGAGCGACAAGTAAAAGACATGCTCATCTTCGCCCGTGGCGATGCAGTACTCGATGAGACGACCTCTATCGCTACGTTGTTTGATGAATTGCAGATAGCGGCCGAAGTGCTAATGCGCAATGGAATTCAATGGCAGTGGCAGATCGACAGCCCAGAGGCGTTGCTGCGCTGTAATCGTGAGTCGCTAATTGGTGCCATGTTGAATCTCATAGAGAACGCCCTGCAAGCAGCCGGACCAAAGGCCTGTTTGAAGATTGCGGCAGAACAATTGAATGATCAAGCGCTTCGCCTTTACGTACAAGACAATGGCCCGGGGATTCCCGAAGGTTTGCTTGAGCAGATCAAAGAGGCGTTTTTCACTACGCGCGCTCAAGGTACGGGGCTTGGCTTATCGGTAGCACAAGTCGTTGCCAAGGCCCATAAAGGGCAGTTTTTTATCGAATCAATTGCAGAATCTGAAAACGAAAGCGGCACCTGTGCCGGTTTTGTCTTGCCAGTGTGCGAAGAAGAATCAGTCAATAAGTCCATAGAAAGTCTATAGAGAAGAGGTTGTTATGAGTAAGGCTACAATCATGGTTGCGGAAGACGATTGGGATCTACGTGAGGCGCTTTGCGACACGTTGGAGCTCGCTGGTTTTCGTGTAGTCCCTGCCTGCTCTGCAGAAGAGGCGCTGGAATTATTAGGCAGTAAACATGTCGACATGTTGGTCTCAGACGTCAATATGGGCGATATCGATGGCTATGAACTCCTGCAGCGCCTGCGCGTGCAGCTTCCAACATTGCCGGTGTTATTGATTACAGCATACGGCAGCATCAGTCGCTCGGTTGAAGCAATGCGCAGTGGCGCCGTTGATTACCTAGTCAAGCCGTTTGATCCACAAACGCTTGTCGATGCGGTACGCCAATATGTAGTGGCACCTGCAAAAATCACAGACGATGAACCGGTTGCCGAAGAAGCGTCTAGCCAACAAGTGTTGTCCATGGCCCGGAAAGTGGCGGCATGCGATGCGACGGTAATGATCTCGGGTGAGAGTGGCACGGGAAAAGAGGTTCTAGCTCGTTATATCCATCGTAAATCGCCAAGAGCGAACAAGCCATTTGTGGCCATCAATTGCGCCGCTATTCCAGAGAACATGCTAGAGGCGACTCTGTTTGGCCACGAGAAAGGGGCATTCACGGGTGCGCTGGCCAGTAGCGAAGGCAAGTTTGAACAGGCCGAGGGTGGCACAATATTGTTAGATGAAATCTCTGAGATGGACATTGGTTTACAGGCCAAGATTCTGCGGGTGCTGCAAGAGCGTGAAGTAGAGCGCGTTGGTGGCCGCAGGACAATCTCCTTAGATGTTCGGGTAATCGCCACAACTAACCGTGATTTGCGCCAATGTGTGATGGATGGCACTTTCAGAGAGGACTTATTCTATCGATTAAGTGTATTTCCATTGCAATGGTTACCTTTGCGTCAACGCAAAAAAGACATTATTCCTCTGGCCAGACGACTCCTCCAACGCCATGGCAAAAAAATGGCGCGCGGCCCACTTAGTTTCGATCACAGCGCAACACAATTGCTTGAGGCTTACTCTTGGCCAGGCAATGTCCGTGAATTAGATAACGTCATCCAGCGTGCACTGATCATCGAAGACGGCAAAGTGATTCCGGCTGCAGCCCTTGCAATTGAAGGGGCCTCAGCTGCAAGCGTCAGCTCCATGAGCCAAGAAGTCAGCCATGAAACGGCCGTGCAAGGTGAGGGTGTCAAGAGCTTGACGGACGAACAAGGCACGGAAAATGCAAGTGCTGAAACAGAGAACGAATTTGGCGTTCTAGGAAGTGATTTAAAGCAACGCGAATACGAAATTATCTTGAAGACCCTGCGCCAACAAGGGGGGCGTCGAAAAGAAACTGCGGAAGTGTTAGGGGTAAGCGCCCGCACATTACGTTACAAGATGGCAAGAATGCGAGATAGCGGAATCAATATAGATTCAATGCTAAGCGTGTATTGATAGAGGAGTGACAACAATGACTGATGTTAGTAATCGAGTCGATATTAATCGAGTGCTTATGCAGATGCGTGACATGCGCGATCAGGTGCAGTCCTCCAATACGCAAATGATCAACCCTGGGATGATCAATCCAGCGAATTCTCTTGAAGGGGCTGCGCGCTCGGACATCATCAATCCTAGCGACTCATCTGACAAGGCAAGTTTCTCTGAATTACTTAAACAAGCTGTGGATTCAGTCAGTGAAACACAGTCGCGTTCTGCGCAGCTGCAAACCGCTTACGAGTTGGGTGACACGAGTGTTGATATCACTCAAGTCATGATTCAAATGCAGAAGGCGAGTGTATCGTTTGAAGCGATGACACAGGTGCGTAACCGTCTTGTGAGTGCCTATCAAGACATTATGAACATGCCACTATAAAAACGACGAATAGAACTCCAGCTAACTAGAAGACATCATCATGGCAACAGCAACTGACGCAACGACAAGTCCAGCACCGGCAAACCAGCCAAGCACTGGCGGCGGCATGGGAAGTAATTTCCTAGCCGGCTTTATGCGTTTAGATTTCCTAAGACAACTGGGTTTGATGACCGGGCTTGCGGCGAGTGTGGCCATTGGCTTTGCTGTTGTGTTGTGGTCTCGTGGTGAAAACTATCAACCGTTGTATGCAGACATGAATGGCTATGACATGTCGGCGCTAGTAGAAGTATTAGAAACTAGAAACCTAGATTTTCGTATCGAGCCATCCACTGGGGTGATCTTAGTACCCTCCGATCGCGTATCAGAACTGCGTTTGCAAGTCGCCGCGGCCGGAATTAGTCGGGAGACTGGCTATGGGTATGAATCCCTAGATGCAGAGCAAGGCTTAGGCACAAGCCAGTTCATGGAAGCGAATCGCTATAAACGCAGCCAAGAAGGTGAACTGCAACGCACGATTATGGGGTTTAGAAATGTGCAATCGGCACGTGTGCATCTTGCCACACCAGAGCGTTCCGTATTTGTGCGCAGTAGCCGCAACCCCACTGCATCGGTATTCGTGACTCTACAGTCGGGCAGTAATTTGGGTGATTCTCAGGTCACGGCCATCCAAAATCTTGTGGCATCGAGTGTGCCTGAACTTATCCCAGAGAATGTCACAGTGGTCGACCAACGTGGCAATCTTCTCTCTCGCAAAGATGATAACAATGAACTCGTTATCGCAGGTCAGCAGTTTGAATATACCCGCCGCTATGAAGACACACTCGTTGAGCGCTTGAATCGCATTCTGCAGCCCATCGTAGGCGCTGGACGATTTAGCGCCGAGATCAGCGCCGACATCGATTTTACCCGCACCGAGCAAGCGGCAGAAATGTACAACCCAGAAGGGGCACTGCGTAGCGAACAATCGCTTGCGGAAAACGCAGAAGGTGGTGCCGCTGGCGGAGCAGGGGGGATTCCTGGTGCCTTGAGCAATCAACCACCTGTGGATGGCACTTTACAGGATGCCGCAGCGATTACTGATCCAGTAACTGGCGCTGCCACTGCTGTTAGCGGTAATAATCGACAACAATCTACACGCAACTATGAATTGGACCGTACGATTAGCTATACCTCTAGTGACCCCGTCGCCGTACGCAGGCTCAGCGTTGCGGTAGTACTCGATGATCGCATGGCAGCCACGACTGATGCCGATGGCAATACGGCAACTGAAGCTTGGGGTGCCGAAGATTTGGAGCGCATCACTGCACTGGTTCGCGATGTTGTTGGCTATAGCGAGGAGCGAGGCGATAGCGTTACGGTGATTAATAACCGTTTTGCTCCACTTGTGTTTGAAGAATTGGAGTCAGTGCCATTCTATCAGCAAGATTGGCTCATCAGCGGGCTAAAGCAGTTTTTTGGTGTAGCACTAGTACTGCTGATTGTCTTCGGTGTTCTTCGCCCAGTACTGCGTAATCTTTCTGGCTCGAATAGCCCAGGAAAAGACTTAGCGAAAGCTGCCGCCCAAGGCGAGTACGCCGATCTCGACATTAACGGTGACAAAGTGACGCTTTCCGGTGGAGACGACATGATGTTGCCAGGACCTACAGATGGTTACGAGCGTCAACTCAACGCCATCAAAGGCTTAATAGCACAAGACCCAGGTCGGGTCGCTCAAGTAGTTAAACAATGGATAAGTGACGATGCCTGATGAAAACGCATTGCCCAACCCTGGGGCAAAAAAGAATTTCTCTTCTGTAGACAAAGCAGCGATTCTCCTCATGAGTATGGGCGAGCGCGATGCGGCTGAAATTTTGAAACAGATGGGCCCGAAAGAAGTACAAAAAGTCGGTACAGCAATGTCGAGCCTGAGTCATATAAGCCAAGAAAGTATTGAAGGCGTATTGTCATCCTTTATTGCGGATTGCAGTGGGCAGACAAGTTTAGGCGTTGGTAGTGAAGGTTATATCAAGAATATGTTGACCGAGGCGCTAGGCGAAAGTCGCGCGCGTGGATTGATGGACAGTATTCTCAGTGACGATACATCATCTGGGATGAACAGTCTTAAATGGATGGATGCACGCTCAGTTGCCGATGCGATTCGCAATGAGCACCCGCAGATTCAAGCAGTGGTATTAAGTCACCTGGAACCAGATCAAGCCGCCAATATTTTGTCTCAGTTTCCAGAGAAAGAACGACTAGATGTGGTATTGCGTTTAGCAACGCTGGAAAGTGTGCAGCCTGATGCGCTAAAGGAACTAAATGTCGTGTTGGAGAAACAGTTCACCGGCAAGACAACAAAACCTTCTACTAATATTGCAGGCACTAAACTCGCAGCAGATATCATGAACAGTCTTGATAAGACGCTTGAAGCGGAGTTGATGGAAGCCATTAAAGGGGCGGACGAAGACTTGGGTGTGCGCATTCAAGATTTAATGTTTGTGTTTGACAATCTTCGTGAAGTCGATGACCGGGGTATACAAGCATTGCTTCGCGAAGTCTCCTCAGAAGTGCTTATCCTTGCGTTGAAAGGTGCGGATGATTTCTTGAAAGAAAAAATATTCGGCAATATGTCCAAGCGCGCGGCGGAACTTCTACGTGACGATCTAGAGGCGAAAGGGCCTGTCCGTATAAGCGAAGTGGAAGTAGCACAAAAAGAGATTCTTGTGATTGCGCGACGTATGTCCGAATCAGGCGAAATTCAACTTGGGGGTGGCGGCGACGACATGATCTAAGTTGTAGGCAACTTAGTGAGATAAGTCTTAGCAGCAGCGCCCCTATCGTGGCTAGAGTGAAGGAGATTGAATTGTGGAAAGACATCCATTTGATGGCGTAGGTCGAGTCAGCAGTGCTGATTTGTCGGCTATTAGCGTCAATGCCTGGTTGCCGCCTTCGATCGATAAAGCCGGTCACCTTGTTGCGGCTGCGCCGCGTGAAGAGCGTCGTCCCGTCGAGAACAAAACACCCGAAGAGCAAGTCGATGCTGGCTATCAAGAAGGGCTTACACAAGGTCGTATTGAAGGTATTGCACTCGGTAAAAAAGAAGGCTTGCAGCTTGGTCAAGAAGAGGGCCTAGCGAAGGGGTTACAAGAAGGCATGCAACGGGCGCAAAAAGAAGTTGATGCGAAAATTGCCGCGATGGATGAGTTGATGACACATCTCACCCATGCCATGAACGAACAAGATTATATGCTAGAGCAGGCACTGCTTAATGTTGTGACTGCGATCGCCCGTACCGTTGTCGGTAGAGAGTTGGAAATTGACTCCAGTCATATTCTCAATGTCGTGCGCCAAGCGTTGGGTGCTTTGCCGCCTAGTCGTGATAACGTCAAAATATTCGTTAATCCAGCAGACGTTAATGTGTTGGAGGAAGCAAAAGAGCGAGCCGGTGAGAATTGGCGAACCTTGCCAGATGAAGCTGTCTCCAAAGGTGGATGTCGCGTTGAAACGGACCAAAGCCTCGTTGAATTTACCGTCGAGCGACGTTTCGAAACGATGATTGAACAACTGCTTGATAAACAGCTGCAAGGTGAGCCTGAACAGGCCTTAGAATTAGCGCCAGAACCTGTCGTCAAACCTGTCTCTGCGGCAAAGCCAGAAGTGGCTCCAGAAGAGCCCGTTCAGACCAATGCTAAAAGCGAAGATGATGAGCCTGGCTTGTTAGAGCAAGTAGAATATCTTCGCAAAGGTGTTACGGTGCCACCTGCTCCTTTATTGCGATCGGGGACCTAATCGTGCGACAAAGCCTAGCGCAAAGGATTCGCAATTATCAGCCGCAACGTCAGGCCAATCTATTGCCTCCAGTGGAAGGCCGTTTGACACGAGTGGTTGGTATGACTCTAGAAGCGGTTGGTTGCAATGTCACTCTCGGGGGGCGTTGTAGTGTGACTGATGGAAATGGACGCGAGATCGAAACCGAAGTTGTAGGGTTTGATGGCCCAAAGATTTACTTGATGCCATTGACAAGTATTGAAGGCTTGCAGCCTGGTGCGCGTGTCTTGCCCATGGCTAAAGGCGATCATATCGCGGTGGGTCCGCAACTGCTTGGGCGGGTACTCAATGGTTTGGGATTGCCGATTGATGGTAAGGGCGATGTGCCTTTACACGATACTGCGACACATGGCCCTCAAGTCCAGAAAGTGATTAACCCCCTAGAACGACAACCCATCAAAAAACCATTGGATGTTGGCATTGCGACAATTAATGCTTTGTTGACTGTGGGTCGTGGGCAACGCCTTGGTTTGTTTGCCGGTAGTGGCGTGGGTAAGAGTGTCCTGCTAGGGATGATGACCCAGTTTACCAATGCCGACGTCATCGTAGTTGGGCTAATCGGTGAAAGGGGACGTGAAGTTAAAGAGTTCATTGACGAGATTCTTGGGGCCGCAGGTTTGTCTCGCGCCGTTGTCGTAGCATCTCCTGCCGATGATTCACCGTTGCTTCGTCTACGAGCCGCCGTCCTGACTACCCGTATTGCAGAAGGGTTTCGTGAGCAAGGTAAAGACGTATTGATGTTAATGGACTCATTGACTCGTTATGCGATGGCGCAACGCGAAATCGCTCTGGCGATTGGTGAGCCACCCGCAACCAAAGGATACCCACCTTCGGTGTTCGCGAAGCTGCCACAGTTGGTCGAGCGCGCGGGAAATGCAGATAAAGGTCAAGGCTCCATTACCGCATTCTATACTGTGCTGACCGAAGGCGATGACCAACAAGACCCCGTTGCCGATTCGGCACGAGCGATTCTTGATGGGCACATAGTATTGTCGCGAGCATTGGCCGAAGAAGGGCACTACCCTGCAATCGACATCGAAGCTTCGATCAGCCGTGTTATGCCCTCGGTTGTTGACGCCGATCATTTTGCGAAGATGCAATTGTTCCGTCGCATCTATGCGCGCTATCAGCAGAATCGGGACCTTATTAGTGTTGGCGCCTATGTGCCAGGCACAGACAAAGATATCGACTTTGCAATTGAACGCATGCCGCATCTTCGCCAGTTCATGCAGCAAGGCTTGAAAGAGAAAGTGAGCTTTGAAGAGGCCTTGCAAAAATTGTCTCGCGTTGTTGTCCCAGCTGCGCGCCCTAATGTCGCTAGCAATAATGTGACACCGCTGCAGTCAAGAACGCTAAGCCATGGTAATCCTGCTCAAGCCGCTAGAGGCAATTAATGAAGCGCTCGAAACGTTTAGACACGGTTGTCGACCTAGCGCAACGAAAGCTAGATGAGGCAGGGCAGGCCTTAGCCTTTATTCAGCAGAAATTAGGTGATGAACAAGGCAAGCTTACCCAGTTGAAGGAATACTTAGTCGAGTATCGCAGCACCATTCAAACCGCTGGGGCGAAAGGGCTCAGTGTCCAAGCCTTTCGACGCTACAACGATTTTAGCGACAATGTGGCCAAAGCGATTGCGCAGCAGACGCAGCAAGTCGCCACAGTCGAACAACAAATTGAGCAGATTCGCCGACACTGGCAAATGCTCGATGCTCGCCACAAAGGTCTTCTAAAACTTCGCGATAAAGCCTTACTGGAAGAAGCGGCTGCCTATGAACGGCAACAACAGAAAGAACTCGACGAGCTAGCAGGTCGCTGGCATCTGAAAAAGCGCATTTTCTAAATATTGGCAAACTTATTGCTCTTACTCTGTTAGGAATTCAATTTGAGCCTGTGGTAGTGCTCAAACCTCAGAGGATTAGTTATGCCTGCAATCAATGGATTATTGCCAATCGCTTCGTCTCAGGCCGTTAAAAAGCAAGGCGCGCACTCGGGTTCTAATGAGCCCAAGCTTGCCCCTGTAAAAGAGACGGCAAAGCCTGAAAACAAAGGCGCTGAGAGCGATAAGCAGGATTTAAAGATTAGTGAAAAAAAGCGTTTCGATGAGACCCTAGAAGAGAAGAAGAAGGATCGTGAACTGGCCTTCGAGCAAGAAGCAGGGAGCCCAAGCGAATCAGTAATCCAAGTTAAGGAGCCTTTGAATGAGCTTGCCGCAAGCGGAAATGCCCTGCCGTTAACGGGAGAGACATTGCCGACAATGGCCTCTGAGAAGGCGGCCAATCACGCAGCGTTTGACAGTGCTGAACCAGTGTTGGCAGTGGTATCCTCTGAAACTGCGAGTCCAACGCCTGCAGAGTCACTGGCCACTGAGCAAGGGGGCACGCTCGTCGTTGATCAAGGTACAAACCTGACTGCCGAGCAAGCGGTCCCTTCTATTGTCACGCAAGAGTCTTCTGTACAAGAGCAATTGCTTGAGCAAACTCCAGAGACGGAACAAAGTGTAGAAGCGAGTGATTCATTACTCTTTGCTGATGAGGACGCACAACTCGCTGCCAGCGTTCAAACGAGCGATACGCAATCCCAAGGTGATGCGCCTAATACCATACCTAAATCCGATTTAGACGGCGCGCTCGCCGAGCAAACCCAGCGGAATTTATCCAACAATAATGCGGCAACGAATGACACAAGAGCGGTTGCTGATCAGGCTGAGCGTGTTCGTGCATGGCGTGGTTTGAACGCGCAAGAGCTGCAAAGTACAGCCACTCAAACACCTCGACAAGAAACCGCCGTTAATGCAAACACGGCGGATCAGTCTGGGCAGTTCCAGCAATTTGCCCAATCGCTGCGTTTGGCGGTCAAGCAAGGCGAAAGCAGCGCAGGCAGCATTGGCAGCGAACGCAGTGTTACAAGCACTAGTGCGAGCAGTGCCAGCACTAGCGCTGAAGCTTTGACCTCTTGGCGCACTGAGACTGCACAAACTCAGCTTCTAGGAGCGAACCGCCAAGGTTCTAATGCCTCGAGTTTCGCGCAAACCATGCAAGCCTCCAATTTTGGGCAAGCCTTAGGTCAGAAAGTTGGGCAAAACGCTTGGGGTGAGAGCATCGCACAAAGAGTGACACTCATGGCAGGGCAGAAAATGAGCTCAGCGCAGATCCAACTAGACCCACCTGAATTAGGCGCTATGACGGTGAAAGTGACAGTGAATGGCGATCAGGCTAGCGTGAGCTTCCATAGTGCTCATGCGGTAGTGCGTGATGCGCTCGAAGCTAGCTTTCCGCGTTTGCAAGAGATGCTTGGTCAACAGGGAATTGAACTTGCAGATGCACAAGTCTCCGATCAATCCTCTGCACAACAAGATTCGCGTGGCTCGGCTAACTCAGTGGCTCATGGTGATGTGCTTGGCAGTGAGGAAGAGGGTGTAGTTCTGAGTTCTCAGACAGTACATTCGGCAACAGGCCTAATTGACTATTATGCCTAAGAAAAGTGTCAGTATTTTGTCGCCACTAATCTCATCCTAATGAGTTTTCTTGCAGCAGATTGTCAAATAATGGTAGGCATACTTCGGTAGAATCGCGCAAAGCCTTTATTCTAGAGGCTTTGCGCTTAATTAAAAATCTCTTCTTATAGTGCAGATCACTGGCACAGCCTTTGCTACAATCCACTGACATTCCAGTTTTTGACGGTGACGATATGGCAGAGAATACTCCACAAGATGATGCAGCGGGCGAAGCCGCCTCGGGAAAAGGCAAAAGCCTCATTCTATTAATCGTAGGGGCAGTTCTATTAGTGCTTGCCGGCGGAGGTGGAGCCTATTTCTTTCTGCTCGGTAGCACAGGCACAGAAGAGGCTGCAGAGGCAGCGCCTGAGGTTATCCCTACTGGACCTATCGAATATTTGGATCTCACGCCGGCTTTTATTGTCAGCTACCCATTTCAAGGGCGCCAGCGTTATTTGCAGGCGAGCTTAACCATTATGTCTCGCGATGCCGCAGCACTAGACGCCGTGGTAGAGCACATGCCGATCATTCGACATAACCTACTAAATCTATTTACTGCGCAAATGCTGGGTGTGGCTGAATCCCCGTCCTCGGGGATTGAAGAGTTGCGTCTGCTTGCCACAGAAGAAGTGAAATCAATCTTGCATGATGAAATCGGTCGTGACGGTATTGAAGAAGTGCTCTTTACATCATTCGTGACTCAATAAACAGGTAAGAACCATGCAAGACCTCTTATCACAAGACGAGATCAATGCGCTGCTACATGGCGTCGACGAAGGTGAAGTCGATGTCGATAGCGGTGATGGGGCGCAAAATGTGCGCGCCTATGATCTTACGAGTCAGGAACATGTGGTTCGCCACAAGATGCCGACGCTTGAAACGATCAATGAAAAGTTTGCCAATGCGACGAGTGCTAATCTGTTTAATCTTCTACGGCGCGAAGCCCAGGTAAGTGTCACAGGCACGAAGATAGGCAAGTTTAGTGAGTACAAAAACTCCCTTTATATGCCGACCAGTCTTAATCTATTTAAGATGCGCCCATTGCGCGGGACAGCGGTGCTGTCTATGGATGCTTCCTTAGTGTTTCGTCTAGTCGATAATTTTTTCGGGGGGACTGGCCGAGAAGTTAAAATCGAAAGCCGAGAATTTACTCCTACTGAACAGCGCGTTCTGCAGATGGTCCTCAACCAAGCTTACGCCGATATCGCGCAAGCTTGGAAAAAAGTCTATCCAATCGATTTAGAGCCGCAACGCTCAGAAGTTGATCCGGATAACCTCACAATTTTAGCTCCAAGTGAACTCATCATGATCACTGTGTTTGCAGTGGCGTTTGAGGGCGGTGGCGGTGGTGAAATGCAACTGGCCTTACCCTTCAAAATGATCGAGCCTATTCGCGAAATTTTGGAAGAAGGGGTACGAGTCGATGTTGATGATGTCGATGAAAGCTGGGGCGAAGCGATCCGGGAAGACATCATGGATGCGCGGGTAGAGTTTGGCTGCAGAATGTTCCAACAAGCCATTACATTGCGCGATGTTGTGGATTTAGAAGCCGGCGATATTGTCCCGGTGGATATGCCCGAAACAGTGGTGTTAAAGGCGAACGGAGTACCAATGTTTAATACTAAGATTGGCGTGTCGAACGGCAATCTAGCACTAAAAATCGATAGCTTTATTGCCAACAAAGGCAATTCGGCAAGCAAGGGGAAATAAGATGGCTGATGATCCACAAAACGAGGGTAGAAAGAATCCTGCCGATGATGGCAAATTTGTCGAAGGGATTGCGAAAGATGGCAGTGGTGCTGTGCCGCCTACTAAAAACCCTGACGGTGGCAGCCCAGACCTAGATGTAATTCTCGATATTCCAGTGCAAATTTCAATGGAAGTGGGCAGTGCCTCTATTACCATTCGAAACTTACTGCAACTCAATCAAGGATCGGTGATTGAGCTAGATCGATTAGCCGGTGAACCATTGGACGTAATGGTAAATGGCACCCTGATCGCCCATGGTGAAGTTGTAGTCGTTAACGATAAATTTGGCATCCGTATGACGGATGTTATAAGCCCCTCTGAGCGCATTAAGAAACTGCGCTAAATAGGTCATCGCGATAGTCGTCTTACCTTGCACGTCATACTCGTGCAGGTTGGGCTCGCGCAGGAGTTAATGTGAATAGTTTACTAACCGCAGTTGCTACAAGTACTGCAGGCCAGCAGGGCGCATCAGCGATGAGCATGTCGGCCATGTTAGAGATGATTCTTTGGCTTGTTGTTGTCGTAGCCTTTATTCTTGCCTGTGCCTGGGCTTATAAAAAGCTCAATGGAGGCATGCTAGCCCCTATGGGCGTGATCAAAGTTCGCAGTGTGATTTCTGTGGGAAACCGTGAACGTATCGCACTTGTCGAAGTGGGCGAAACCCAGTTGTTAGTAGGCGTTACCTCTAGTCAAATCAATACACTGCATGTGTTCGATAAACCGGCGATTGATCTAAGCGCCGCCACAGATAAAACGCACCCTGTTAATAGTGAATTTGCAGCCAAGCTGCAAGGCCTACTCAATAAGGACCAACAAAAGTGAGATTGAGTACCCTACAGTTCGCTACGATCTTATTAGCCTTAGTGGCAGTCTTGCTCATTTCGCTACCTGCCTCTGCGCAAACGCCTAACGGGAGCACCACAACCACCACTTCTACAGAAGATCTTACCCCACAGAGCGCTTTCGATCTGCTGACATCAAATACCAGTTTAGGCGTGCCAGCCTTAACAGTCAGCACTGACGAAAATGGCATGCAGAACTATTCTGTCAGCATTCAAATCCTATTGTTGATGACGCTATTAACATTGCTGCCAGCATTGTTAATGATGATGACCTCGTTTACGCGAATTCTGGTGGTGTTTGCTATTTTGCGACAAGCCCTTGGTTTGCAACAGACTCCATCGAATCAAATACTATTGGGCCTTGCATTGTTCTTGTCGTTTTTCGTGATGACGCCGGTATTGCAAGAGATTAATACGAATGCCTTGCAACCGTATTTGGCTGAAGAAATGAGTGCGGGGGATGCCCTCGTGCAGGCAGAGATTCCAGTGCGTAATTTCATGATGGCTCAAACACGGGAGTCTGACTTAACGTTGTTTATGGACTTGTCACAATCAGCGCCAGTGGCCAGCCAAGAAGAAGTGCCCTTTACAGTACTCGTTCCCGCTTTCGTAACCAGTGAATTGAAAACCGCGTTTCAAATTGGATTTATGCTATTTATTCCGTTTCTGGTAATCGATTTGGTTGTTGCCAGTGTATTGATGGCAATGGGCATGATGATGTTATCGCCAATCATCATTTCTTTGCCGTTTAAAATTATGTTGTTCGTGCTTGTCGATGGATGGGCCATGGTGATCGGCACCCTGGCAGCGAGTTTTGGTACTTAAAATGACACCTGATACCGTAATAGATATTTGGCGCGAAGCAATGTTTCTTATTGTCGTGATGGTCTCGGTGATCGTAATGCCGAGTCTTGTGGTAGGTTTGGCGGTTAGTACGTTTCAAGCGGCCACGCAAATCAACGAGCAGACCTTGAGTTTCTTGCCGCGTCTATTGACGACGCTAATGTCGGTTATTTTGGCCGGCCCTTGGTTACTGCGTCGCGTATTGGATTTTACCGAACAGCTAATCACTAGCATTCCTTTCATGTTGGGCTGAGGGCATATTGTGGAGCTGATCGCGATGAGCTCAGAAGAGTTAGGTGCCTATATCGGCGCCTTCCTCTGGCCGATGTTTCGAATCATGGGGTTTTTTCTAGCGGCTCCTATTTTCGGTTCACAGCTCGTGCCAATGCGCATTCGTGTTGTCATGGCTGTCGCGATCACCGTGTTGCTTGCCCCATTATTGCCTGAAGTTCCGCTGGTGCAAGGTGTTTCTGTTGGTGCCTTTTTGGTCGTGACGCAACAGCTTTTGATTGGCGCTGCCTTGGGCTTCTTCATGCAGCTGTTGTTTCAAGTTTTCGTGATGGCGGGGCAGTTGATTGCTATGCAGATGGGCCTAGGGTTTGCCTCAATGATGGATCCAGCCAATGGCGTTAACGTGGCGATCATGAGTACGGTCTATATGATGATAGTGATGTTGTTGTTTGTCACCTTTGGTGGGCATCTAGTTATGTTGGAGATTTTGATTGAAAGCTTCACCATTTTGCCGATCTCTACATTTGGAGTAGAGGCGGGGCTAATGATTCGGGTGGTCAATACACTGAGCTGGGTATTCTCTAGTGGCTTGGTATTGGCACTGCCAGCTTTGACCGCATTGCTAATTACCAATTTTGCCTTTGGCATCATGACTCGCGCGGCACCGCAGTTGAATATTTTTGCGCTCGGTTTTCCCGTCGCGCTAATGTTTGGTTTGTTTATTATTTGGATAACGCTTGGGACTTTTTTAGATTCGGCTGAGAATATATTTGCCGAATTTTTTGCAATGGCGCGAGAGCTGCTTTAGTGGATCTCGCAGAATGATTAATGAGTAGGCGAAATGGCTGAAGATAAAGATTCCTCGGCGGAAAAGAGTCAGGAACCCACCCAAAAGCGTTTAGACAACGCACGTGAAGAAGGTAATATTGCTCGCTCGAAAGAGCTCAATACGACCGCAATCTTATTGGGTGGAACTGGCGCGATGATTGCCTTTGGTGGGGGCGTTGCGCTCTCACTCACGCGCATCATGGAAAGCAATTTCGTTCTCGACCGCTCGATGGTCTTTGATACTTCCGCCATGCTTGCGCATTTGGGCTCATCATTCATGAGCGGGTTTACCTCCTTATTGCCAATCTTTGGCGTCTTGCTTGTCTTGGCATTTCTAGCCCCTATTGCGCTTGGTGGTTGGAATTTCAGTATTAAGTCAGTGGCACCGAAGGCAAACCGGATGAACCCGTTGTCTGGTTTGGGCCGCATGTTTGGCAGCAATGCAGTGGTCGAACTTTTTAAGGCGATTGGCAAAGTGCTAGTTGTCGCCTCATTGGCGCTGCTCATTCTCTACATCAATACCAATAGTATCTTAGGCGTTCAGCATCAATCGGTGTTGCCTGCGATGTCAGAGTCCGTCGAAATGATCGCATGGTCAGTCCTTTGGATGTCTTGCGCAATGATCATTATCTCGATGATTGATATTCCCTTTCAAATTCATCAGCACACGCAGAAACTGCGGATGACGATGCAGCAAGTCAAGGATGAGATGAAGGACTCGGAAGGGCGTCCAGAAGTGAAGCAGCGTATTCGTCAGCTGCAGTATGAAATGTCCCAAAATCGGATGATGGGCGATGTGCCCGAAGCCGATGTCATCATCACCAACCCCGAGCATTATGCCGTTGCGCTGCGTTATGACCAGAGCAAAGAGGATGCGCCGGTCATGTTGGCAAAAGGTGCTGATTTTGTCGCGCAAAAAATTCGAGAAATCGCTCAGGAACATGATATTCCTATCGTGTCTGCGCCACCCTTGGCACGGGCGATTTTCTTCAACACCAAGGTAGGGGCTGAGATCCCCGACGGTCTCTATGTGGCCGTAGCCCAAGTGCTTGCCTATTTGCATCAACTCAAGCAGTTCGCTGCCGGTCGCCTAAAAAGACGTCCAGTGCTTGCCAGTGAATTAACTATCCCAGACGAATTACGTCACGACTAAATTAAATATTTTGTCCTTCCTAAAAAGTCGGCCAGATTTTTGCACAGTCTCTTATTGTGAGTGTTCAAACGTCCCGCAAAGGCTCTAAGAGCCAATAAAGTGGACGATTGGCGTCAAGAATTTGAATGCAATTTCTGACACTCCTTCAATAGCGTCAAGGAAACTGACGTTTTAGAGCAGCAAAATAGGTAGACAGCCACAAATGAGCGAAAGCGCCAGCCTTAATCGTAATGGGTTTTTAGATAATGCCCGAACACTAGCCAACGGAAACCTCGGTATTCCAGTGCTATTGCTCGTGATGTTGGCAATGATGACATTGCCGTTGCCGCCTTTCCTGCTCGACGTGTTTTTCACGTTTAATATCACTATCGCCTTGGTCGTATTGTGTGTGGCGGTGTACGCCATGCGGCCACTCGATTTCGCCGTTTTTCCTACGATTTTGCTGATTGCCACATTATTGCGCCTTGCCTTGAACGTGGCCTCGACGCGCGTCGTATTGCTTGAGGGGCATAATGGCGGCGCTGCGGCCGGTAAGGTCATCGAGTCTTTTGGTGAGGTGGTGATCGGCGGTAATTACGCGGTCGGCCTTATCGTCTTCATGATTCTAATCATTATCAACTTCGTCGTGGTCACCAAAGGTGCTGGCCGTATCGCCGAAGTGAGTGCGCGTTTTACCTTGGACGCAATGCCAGGCAAACAGATGGCTGTGGATGCAGATCTTAATGCCGGCTTGATCGATCAGGATCAGGCGCGTACACGGCGCAGAGAAATCACTCAAGAGGCCGATTTCTACGGCTCAATGGACGGGGCGAGTAAGTTTGTTAAGGGCGATGCGATCGCTGGTATTTTGATTCTCGTCATCAACATCGTCGGCGGTGTTGGCGTCGGTATGATGCAGCATGACCTCAATTTCACTATGGCAATGGAGCGCTATGCTTTATTGACTATCGGTGACGGGCTAGTCGCTCAGATTCCAGCCCTAGTGCTCTCTACCGCGGCAGCCATTATGGTGACGCGTAACAATAGCTCGGAGATGATGGGAGCGCAGGTCTCTGGCCAGATGTTTGCCACTCCTAGAGCGCTGGGCATTACCTCTGGCGTCTTGTTTGTAATGGGCATTGTGCCAGGGATGCCACATTTTGCGTTCTTGGCTTTGAGCGCTCTAGCGGGTGCTGGCTCGTTTCTAATCTATTGGCGGCAAAAGAAAGCGGCCAGCGATGTTGTAGAGAAGGAAACCGCCGACCAAAAAGCACGCGATGATGCAGAGGATGAACCGCAAGACTTGGGGTGGAGCGATGTAATGCCTGTGGACGTCATTGGGCTTGAGGTGGGTTATCGTCTTATTCCCATGGTAGATAAAGCACAAGGCGGGCAATTGCTTAGCCGTATCAAAGGCATACGAAAAAAACTGTCGCAAGAGCTCGGTTTCTTAGTTCCCTCTGTGCATATTCGCGACAATCTCGATCTCGCGCCGAATGAATATCGCATTACCTTGATGGGCGTCAATGTCGGTGGCTCAGAGGTGATTCCTGAGCGTGATATGGCAATCAATCCCGGGCAGGTGTTTGGTAAGGCGGCCGGCATTGAGACCAAAGATCCTGCATTCGGCTTGGATGCGTTGTGGATTGAACCAACGCAGAAGGACCAAGTGCAAACATTGGGCTATACCGTCGTCGATAGTAGTACGGTCATTGCGACGCATCTCAATACTATTTTGCATAAACATGCCCATGAGCTTCTAGGTCATGACGAAGTGCATGAGCTATTGGCGATGCTCGGCAAAACATCGAAAAAACTGGCAGAAGAGCTACCGGCAATGGTCAATACCAATGTTTTGCTCAAAGTTCTGCAGAATCTATTGATCGAAGATGTGCCGATTCGTGATATGCGCACAATCGCCGAGGCCTTGGCGGCGGCAGCAGCAAAGAGTCAAGATCCTGGCGCTTTGACCTCCGCGGCACGCGTCGCTTTATCGCGCGTGATCGTCCAAAACATCTATGGAAACAGTGCAGAACTGCCTGTCATGACATTAGATCCATCTCTGGAACAATTATTGCTTAAGTCTGTACAACAGTCCGCGCAACAGAATCAGCAACAAGGGGCGATGGGCAGCGGCAATGATGATGGCATGGTAATAGAACCGGCAATGGCAGAACGGCTACAAAGCTCATTGCTTAGTTCAGCACGCACACAAGAGGCGGCAGGTAAGCCCGCGGTGTTGTTAGTCCCCGCGCCACTTCGTGCAGTGCTCAGCCGTTTTGTGCGCTTTACGATAAACGGATTGAAGGTGCTTTCCTATCAGGAAATCCCCGATAACAAACAGATTACGGTTGTAGCAAGTATTGGTAATTGATCAAAACAGTCTTAGTAGCATCTTAGTCATGGGCCGCTTCGACAAGAGGATAAGCAGATGAAAGTGAAACGATATCTAGCGCCAGACATGCGTCGCGCGATTGCTCAGATCCGAGAGGAAATGGGTGTGGATGCAGTCATCCTTTCAAATCGCTCTCTCGACGGTGGTGTCGAGGTGGTTGCCGCTTCTATGCCCGGTGATATCTCATTCTCTTCCACTGGCAGCCTTGGCTCGAAAACAGCTACACCGGCCCGCAACACTGCGCCAGCGGGCAGCGAGCGTCCTGCAGCGCAACCGCCACGCAAGGCAAGTGACAGAACCCCAGCGCAGCCCGCAGCAGCCAGAACGACTGTCGACCTAGAGCGCATGCAGCGTGAATCTGATCATCAGGCGAGTACGCCACATTTGTCGGCGGTGAAAGATCAACAGATAAAGATTGAGGCGGCACTGGCTGTAGAGCGTGAAGCTAACGCTCAACGGCAGGCGATAGAGGCAGCTCAGAGAGCGGCACAACAGGCACAGGCTGAGCAAGAACGTAATAAAGCCGAATCCCGTGAAATGAATCGTATGCGATCTGAACTAAACGGAATTCGTCGTCTGCTCGAACAACGATTAAGCGGCATGGCTTGGGAACAGTTTGCGCGTCGCACGCCGGTGCAAGCTAGTATCTGGGAGCGACTCAATGCGATGGGCGTGCCTGCGCCTCTTAGCAAATCATTACTGGATAATCTTAAACAGGATATGACTTCGTCAGAAGCATGGCGGTTTGCCATTGCCTCTTTGGCACGGCAAGTCCCTGTGGCAGGGACAGATATTGCCGCAAAAGGGGGAATTTTTGCCTTATTAGGCCCTACCGGTGTTGGCAAAACGACAACGATTGGCAAATTGGCCACCCGCTATGTTCTAGAGCACGGCGCCGATTCGGTAGCGCTGGTGACAACCGATAGCTACCGTGTTGCAGCGCATGAGCAGCTGCGCACCTTCGGTAGAATTTTAGGGGTGAGTGTGCGCGTAGTGGATGAGACTCATAGTCTTCCGCAGATTCTCGCCTCACTCAAACACAAATCATTGGTGCTGATCGATACTGCTGGTTTGCATGCGAAAGATCCAAGCCTACAGTTTCAACTGCAAACGCTACGCAATTGTCCAGAAGTCCAAAATCTTCTCGTTATGGCCTGCACGAGCCAGGCATCAGTGCTTTCCAATGCCTGTCGCACCTATGCACCTGCGGGCTTGCACGGTTGCATTCTTAGTAAATTGGATGAAGCAGGCACGATGGGAGACGCATTGTCTCTGGTGATTGAGCGTGCATTGCCAGTGGCTTATGAGACTCATGGCCAGAATATTCCCGATGACATCAAGGTCGCGCAGGCTCATAATTTGGTCAGCAAGGCAGTAGCCTTATCTGTCCATAGTGAAGAGGAGAGCGAGAGATTGATGTACGAATTTGGCAGTGTTTACAGTGATGAATTAAGCCCATTGAATCAAGAAGGTCCTTTATTGGGGACCGCACAGGGAGCGGCTAGATGAAGCCAGTGCAAGTAGTGGCCGTCACCGGTGGTAAAGGAGGTGTTGGTAAGACGAACGTCTCAGTGAATTTGAGCTTGGCCTTAGTAGAAGCAAATAAACGCGTGATATTGATGGATGCTGACCTTGGTCTGGCCAATGTCGATATTCAACTAGGTATTAAAGCCGAGAAAACCCTTGCAGAAGTGATGAAGGGGGAATGTTCTCTTCGTGATGTATTGATTACCACGGTAGGGGGTTTGAAGGTCATTCCAGCGGCCTCGGGTGTGCAGTCTTTGACGCAATTGAGCCCTGCAGAGAATGCAGGTTTGATTCGAGCCTTTAGCGAATTAGATGATCAGCTTGATGTACTAGTGATCGATACGGCGGCGGGAATTTCTGAGAGTGTCGTCAGTTTCGTACGTGCTTCCCAAGAAATTATTGTTGTGGTGTGTGATGAGCCTTCGTCAATTACTGATGCATATGCCTTGGTAAAACTGCTTAACCGAGATTTCGGTATTCAGCGTTTTAGAGTGTTAGCGAATATGACGCGAACGCCAGAAGAGGGGCGCAACTTATACAACAAGTTTGTGCGTGTAGCCGAGCGCTTCTTAGATGTCACGCTTCAGTATGCTGGAGATATTCCTTGGGATGAAGCGGTGCGAAAGTCGGCGCAACGACAAAAAGCGACATTGGAAACTTATCCTTCGAGCAAGGCTGCAATTGCCTATAGGAAATTAGCAAAAGAGGTCTTGGATTGGCCGATCAATCGTCAAGCCAGCGGCCGTCTCGAATTCTTTGTTGAACGATTATTGATGAGCGACTCAGCGGATTAGTCACATGGTGAACTCCACAAGCGGTGCGTTACTGTATAGCGAAGTGCAAACAGACAGCATGAACGATGTTGTGCTGCAATATGCGCCGCTTGTGAAGCGTATTGCTCATCATTTACTGGCTCGAATGCCTTCGAGTGTGCAGTTAGATGATCTTGTGCAATCTGGCATGATCGGTCTTCTTGAGGCCGCCAAGAAATATGATTTAACTAAAGGTGCCAGTTTCGAAACCTACGCGGGTATTCGTATTCGTGGCGCAATGCTCGACGAGATTCGCAAGGGCGATTGGGCGCCGCGCTCAGTGCATCGCAAATCACGTAGAGTGGCTGAAGCGATCAAACTGATCGAGATGCGCACAGGGACCGACGCGAAAGATCAAGATGTCGCGAAAGAATTAGGGATGTCTTTGGATGAGTATCACAGCATTTTGCAAGATGCTTCCGGCAGCCGTTTATTCAGTTTCGACGATATGCTTGAGGGTGAGGATTCGGCGATCGACAAGGTGGCAGGGGAGGTTCCTAACCCCTTGGATGGCATTCAAAACGAGGCGTTTAAGGAAAATCTTGCCCAGGCGATCGCCACGCTACCAGAACGTGAGCAACTAGTGCTGTCTTTGTACTACACCGAAGAGTTGAACTTAAAAGAGATCGGACAAGTGATAGGGGTGAGTGAATCCCGTGTCAGCCAAATTCATACGCAGGCAGCCCTGCGTCTTCGTTCCCGCCTATCGCAGTGGGATTAAAAACGCATACGTGCATTAGGAGATTCACATGTCACCATTATTGATTATCGGCGTAACTTTGGCACTCATGCTCAGTGGCAGCATGTTGTTTATCAGTCTGCACGTCATGCGCAAAGTGGCGCGCTTGCAAGATCGACTCGATGCTGACATGAAAGCCTTGCGTGGTGAAATTACCGCCGTAGGTCGTGGCGCCGTAGGGCTAGCGAAACGCGTGAAGCTGGTACAAGAGAGCTTGCAAGATACCCAGCGTCGACAAGAAGACCTTGAATATAAAGATGTTGGAGATGTGGCAATTAATCATGCGAGCAAATTGGCACAAATGGGGGCTGCAACAGAAGAGTTGGTAGCAACATGCGGGCTCTCCAAGGCCGAGGCAACCCTATTGAGTTTGATGCATTCTCGCGCAAAACCGGCAAATCGCGACGCCGCCTAATTCTACACCTCCCTCTCTACGGTTCGGGGGCTTGCCGCCCCCTGCTAAACCCGTCCGGGTTTAAAGCATTCCATCGAATACTCAGTTATACTCCTGCCTGCTTTTAGCCCGTTGTTCACTTGTATAAAGCCGCTATGCGGCAACTGCTACTATTACTTATGTCTGTCAGCACCCACACCAGTTCCGACTTAAGCACGCCAACACAGCCAGCGCCTTTGCTGCGCGCGCAGAAGCTGTTTTGCGAGCGCGATGACCGAGTGCTATTCACCGATTTGAGCTTTACCTTGCAAGCGGGTGATTTGATGCAGGTGCAGGGCAGTAATGGTAGTGGCAAGACCACGTTATTGCGCATCTTGTGCGGGCTCAATAGTAGCTATGAGGGCGAGCTGTTCTGGGAAGGGGTTCCTATCGACGAGGACCGCGAAAGCTTCCTATCTTCTCTGCTGTACTTGGGGCACCGCGTTGGGGTCAATAAAATCCTGACGGCACGGGAAAATTTGCGTTGGAGTTGTGCGCTACACGGACCAGTGAGCGATAGCGATATAGACGACGCCTTGTACAACGTTGGATTAGCCGGCTATGCCGATATCAGCTGCCGCAATATGTCTGCCGGGCAGCAACAGCGAGTCTCGTTGGCGCGACTCCTGCTCAGCCCTGCGCGTTTATGGGTGCTAGATGAGCCGTTTACGACCTTAGACGTGCGTGGGGTGAAGGTGCTCGAAAATCTATTAGCAGCCCATGTGGCGCGAGGCGGAGCCGTGCTAGTGACGACTCATCACACATTAGAAGTGCCCTGTGCGCTTCGTCGACTGAATTTGGATCGTTAGACAGTGCGAGGGAACAATGACTGACGCAAGCAAGACATCGCACGGCTC
>OJGX01000102.1_pt1 | contig 42389 bp, 48 predicted proteins | sample 1594661 | NCBI WGS metagenome assembly OJGX01 (sample SAMN05416839, study PRJEB24817) | seawater metagenome | isolation source: Sea water | place: Canada:Atlantic | collected 2013-07 | reverse complement strand
TCCTGAATCAGTTCAAGGATTAATTTTAAGAGGTGTTTTCTTAAGCAGGAAACATGAACTCGAGTGGTTCCTAAAAGATGTTGATATATTTTTTCCTGAACTTCATCATAATCTTTTAAATCATATCCCAAATACGAGTAAGAAGAACCTTTTAGAAAAATATACTGAACTAGTGTTTTCAAATAATAAAGACCAAGCCTATCAGGCAGCGATTGCTTGGAATCAATTTGAGGGAAGTATATTAAAATTATTACCCCCTGCCGTTAGTTCAGAAACTAGTGAGGTAGACAATGAATTTGAACTTGCTCGAGCTAAAGTCCAGCTCCATTATATAAATAATAATTGTTTTGTTGATGGTGAGGATATATTAGAGAAATCAAAAATACTTAAGGATAAGCCTATCACCATAGTTCAAGGACGTTACGATATGGTGTGCCCTCCAAAGACAGCTTATGAGCTTCATCAAGCAATACCTCATAGTAAACTTATTATCGTTCCGAATGCAGGGCACTCTGCGTCAGAAGCTGGAACATTAAGCGCACTCTTAGATGCAACAGATGAATTTAAAAGAATCAATTCTTAATTTTTTAAGCTGAAAATTTTATAAAAAAATGCTGCAAAAAATTTTAGTTTTATTAAGAGATAAAAGGGGGGCGAAGTACTTTATCCTCAAAGAGGTTCTTGATGGTTGCAAGAGGCATAACTTTATTGCACTGAATGCCTCAATCGCTTTCTTTACCTTGCTAGCCATAGTACCTTTGATTTTGCTAATATTATTTACACTAAGTCAGTGGCTTGCAAATTCTAATTTTGCTTTATCTCAAATTGAAATTGTCACATCAAGGCTACTGCCTCAGATTAGCGATCAACTTCTCACTGAAGTGGTCAATATTGCAACCCAACAATTATCTTGGGGTTTGGTTTTGTTCGGTAGTTTATTTCTTGCAACCACACCTCTCACTCAAGCACTTCGATTAAGCTTTATACAAATATTAGGCTTAGATAAAAAAAATACATATTTTAAAAATAAGCTTAAAGATATTTTTGCTGTGGTTGCCATTATGTGTTTTTTCTTTGCCGATATTTTTATAGATTTATACCTTCAAAAAACAACACTCATAGCAAATGAATATCTCCCAATATTCCAATACAGCATCGTTACGTTTTTATTATCCCTTTCATTGATGACATTAATTATGAGTGTATTTTTTAAATTTTTTATGCCAACTAAAATTAAGAAAATGCATTTAATGCTCGGAGGCTTAATCACCAGCTTACTCTGGTTTGCATTAAATGATGTTTTTGGATTTTTTATTGGCTTGAGTCAGCCAATAGGACAATTCTACGGCGGTTTGAGGAGTGTATTTATTTCTTTAATATGGCTCTATCTAAATACGGGAGCAATACTTATTGGTGCTGAATTCATTGCAGCACTGCACAAACAAGATTTATTAGTATTAAAACAATTATTTCTCATTAAGAACATTCACAGACATCCTATAATTAATAGATTAATGTTGTTGTACGGAAAAAAATATAAAAAAAATAAAGTTATTTATAATGAGGGGTCTCAAGACAACGATTTATACTTTGTCATTGAAGGAGAGGTCGCGATAAAAAGAAATGAAAAAATCATCTTTACCGTCAATCCTGGTGAATACTTTGGTGAACACGCTTTATTACAGAAAACTGCACGTTCTATGTCAGCTCGTGTCTGTTCCGATTGGGCAAGATTAATCAGGATAAAAGATACCAAGGTGAGAGCTATATTAGCTGAAGATCCAAAGATTGCAGAAATATTTATGTTTAATATGGCAGAAAAATTACAGAAGTTCTTGTGAGGGTTTTAAATCAAATGCGATACAAATTCTTTCCTCATCAGACTCAAAAGGAATTGTTCGGTGAAACACAGATGATGGAAAGAAGATAACATCACCTTCTTTAGGTTTAATAACTTTTTTAGGAAAATCATCGTTAACAATTGGATAGTCATCACCATGAGTACTAAGTTCAATTGCCCCGTCATCTTGAGTTTTTGTATTTTTAGGAATAGATAAATAAATTGCACCGCTAATCCATCCATCCTCATGTATATGGGATGTTAAATGCCCACCCGATTGCATTTTCACAAACCAAGAACTGCTAAATTCAATTTGCTTAGGAAATAATTTTATAAACTCACAGTCCTCATTTTTATAAAGCTCATAATATTTTTTAATAGCATCTTTTAGACCTAATTCTAAAGCTTTAAAAGAACTTTCTTTTCTTTTAAATAAGTTTCCAGCAGATTGCGTTCCATAATATAAGCGGCTTTGTTTGCGATCATTAATATCTGCATTATTAATATCTTCTAATAATTGATATCTGAGCGCTTCATTATCTTCTAATAAACAAGGTATGGATTGGTGTGATACAAAATTTAAAGGTTGTGGACAAAACCGATAAGTATTTTCCTCATTAAAATTTTTCGCATAGTGTCCAGAGAGTGTCGCCAAAAAAGGAGAATTGTGTTTTGAGTGCTCAATATTAGCAAACTCTTCCTTGAACAGATCAAATTGCTTTGATTTATAAAGACAATAAAGAATTCTCTCTTGCCAATCCTCGAACTTAGAAACCTTAAAATAATTAATAGCTTCTTCAAGCGCATTATTATCATATAAGAAAACAGCTAACTGATAATTAGCTCTTGGATGTTGAGAGTCAACTTCAACAGCCATTCTTAAGAATCGATTAGCCTCCGAAATATTTCCATCATGCCATAGCGCATCCCCAAGATCAGAATAGAATTCTGCTTCCCCTGAACCAAGCTCAATCGCTTTTCGGTAATGATTTATTGATATAGATAACTTACCTTGATTTCTCAAAACATTCGCAAGATTATAATGGCCCCTACCATCTTCTCTAATGCTCAACGACTTTTTAAAAAATTCTGCTGCCTCATTAAGATGTCCTTGAAGCTGCTTTATTGTCCCTATGTTTGTAACTGCTTCATAAAATCCAGGTTGAATTTGAATTGCTTTTTGATAGCATTCGGTTGCCTCATCGAACCTTCCCATACTTTGCAAAGCGATACCTAAATTGAAATATGCTTCCGGAAAATTATTATTTAGCTGGATTGATTTTTCATAAAATTGAATAGCTTCTTCAACTTTATTTTCAGAAAAAAGAATTGCCCCTAAGTTGAAATTCATTTCGGGTATGTTTGGATTAATTTTTAAAGCATTTTTATATGCACCTGCTGCATTCTTAAGAGAACCTTTTCTTTCAAAACTAACGCCCAATAGATTGAATAAGATAATTTCTTCAGGATAATCCTTAACTAAAGAAGATGCCTTGCTGATTACATCATCGTCTAAGCCCCTTTGATGTAAAGCTATTAAATTTTGTATCTCTGTTTGCGAAATTTTTTTCATATCTAATAAAATTTTTTGAAAAACATGATAATTTTCATACTCTCTTATATTATAAAACAGGTCTTATTAATCTTTATACAAATATCAAAGCTTAAGACAGTAAATCCTTGTAAATTTAATATCAGGAACCTTACGTCAATGTTAAAATATCTCTTTTAATAAATAATTGCTAGGAAATAGAATGGTCCCTTATACAACAATCGAATTAATTGGCGCTTCTTTATTTCTTATCGCAATTATTCATACCTTTTCAACTAAATATTTTGAACATCTAGCGCATGTCCACAAACGTTTTTCAGGCATCCTTCACTTACTAGGTGAAGTTGAGGTTGTTTTTGGCTTTTGGGCTATGGTGCTTGTATTATTTATTTTTGGTATCGAAGGTGGCGACATAGCTGTCAATTATGTCGATACTCGAAATTTTACTGAGCCGATGTTTGTTTTTGTGATCATGGTAATTGCTGGAACTCGACCTATTCTTGAGTTATCCAAAAAAATTGTTTTACTATTTTCAAACTTCATTCCTTTAAATAAAGAATTAGTCATATATTTTCTACTTTTAAGTTTTGTTCCTTTATTAGGTTCGTTCATTACAGAACCTGCCGCAATGACTTTGGCTGCACTTTTACTAAGCCAAAATTACTTTGGGAGCAAGGTAAGCAGTCGCTTTAAATATGCCACCTTAGGTGTGTTGTTCGTCAATATTTCAATAGGCGGCACTTTAACTCCCTACGCAGCCCCTCCAATTTTAATGGTCAGCAATACATGGAATTGGGATATTTGGTATATGTTGGCAAATTTTGGATGGCGCGCCAGCATTGGCGTTCTAGCAAATGCGCTTATTATTACTTTTTTATTTAAAAAGGACCTAGCGAAAATAGTTTTTAAAGATGATGCTAAATCAAACGTTCCTCCCTTAGTTATCCTGATTCATTTGTTCTTTTTGATTAATGTTGTTTATTTTGCACACCATCCATCAGTATTTATGGGCATCTTCTTGTTTTTTATTGGGTTTACCTCAGCCTACAAGCATTATCAAAATCCACTTATTATTAAAGAAGCATTACTTGTAGCCTTTTTTCTGGCAGGTTTAGTTGTTTTAGGAGGTATTCAAGGGTGGTGGATAACGCCTGTTCTCTTATCTATGGATTCTAGCGCTGTTTATTATGGTGCAACTGCTCTTACTGCTCTTACAGACAATGCTGCCCTCACCTATTTAGGATCTCTTGTAGATGGGCTCTCAGATGAATTCAAGCTTGCCTTGGTAAGCGGTGCAGTAACTGGTGGTGGGCTGACTGTGATCGCGAATGCTCCAAACCCTGCTGGAATCTCTATTTTAAGAAAACATTTTTCTGAAAAAAATATTAGCCCACTTGGTTTATTGGTGGCTGCTATTCCACCAACACTTGTTGCAATCATTGCCTTTAGGTTTTTATAGTTAGATGGAAACATATATCTACTTCAATAAAAAACTAATCAATAAAAGAAAAAAGCTGCGTCTCACCATAAGTGATGCCGCCAAAACATTAACTTTAAGTACAACCCAAATTAAATCATTAGAAAATAATTTAGATATCGGTTTTGCGTCACCTAAATATAAATTAATTCTTTTAAAACGCTATGCAAAGCTATTGGATATCGAGCTCGAAGACCTTATCGAAAATGAAGATAGATCAAATCTAGAAAAAGAAAATAAACCTCCTGCTCAAAAAACTAATTCAGCTCTTCACAATAAAGTAAATTATTCAGTTTTAGCCATTATTCTTTTTGGATTGGTCATTTATTTTTTTAATACAGATTTGTCTAAATCAAAGAATAAAATACTAGACTTAAATGAAGTCACCCCTGAACCTGACACTCTCTCTATTGAAATTCACGAAGAAGAACATATTGAAATAACAGATAATTTATCTAAAAATTTAGGTAGCTCAGAAGAAATTTCTGATAATGACGATGAATATGATCAATTAGATTTACAGTTTAATGAAGAACCTATTACCATAGCAGATGATTTATTCGCTTCAACTGAACTCGATAGTACCTCTGAAGTTATAGCTTTTAATTCTGATGAGGATTTTGTATGCAAAGTCGGTACCACACAATTGAAATCATTTTCAACGCAAAATCCTGAAAAATCTTCTTACTATTTTTATATTATTTCTCATGAATCTCAAAAAATATGTGTAGTTGATTCCTTAGGGGCTCTTAAGGAATATGATTTTAATAAAGGGAGCAAGCTTAGCCATCATGGCTCACCACCATTTAAAATCCAGCTTAACCCGAATGTTAGTGAGGTTTACTTTGAAGGATGGAAAGTCAATCTTCAAGATAATGATTATTTCATACAACTCAACCCTGCACTCACTCCCTAATTTTAATTTATTGAGCAATCAATAATTCATTCCAAGAAGTCGTAAACGAACGACTTTTATTTAATTGTCTCATCTGCCACTCTGGGTTTAATGGCTCTGTTCCTAAGCGAACACTTTTCTTATTAAACTTATTATTAATTTTATCAACCACTTCCATAGAGCTATTGCCAACGTCCGGCCAAAGATTTTTTTGTTGTATTGATTCACTGATAAGTCCCGATAATAAAACTCCGCACTTTGTATATTTAATATTTGGCTTAAATATAGCCCTAAGCCCTTCTAGAGCTCTAGGTAACATTAAATTATGGTGATTCGTTGGAAAGTCTAAGGAAATTCTAATCGCCTTTGCATAGTAATTATCCTTACCTTTGTGAGGACTGCTTCTAATAAATAACGTAATACTGGTAGCAAGCATTTCTTGCTGCCTTGCTTTATATGTCGCTCTAGATAAGAAGGTGGTAATGGCTTCTGAAAGCATTTCTATAGTATTCACTGGCCTACCAAAACTTCTTGATGATAAAATTTCTTTTTTTTTGGGGGCTTCTGTAATAATTGGAAAGCAAATAGACTGATTTAATTCCACCACAATTCGTTCTATATTCACATTAAAGTAAAAATTAATCTTGGCTGGATTAGTCAATTTTAAATCCAGTACGGAATTGATACCCATCTTTTTTAATTTAGCAGATGTCTTAGCTCCCACTCCCCATACCTTACTGACATCAACATTAGCCATTATTTGGTTTATCTCATTTTCTTTCATCTTACTAAAGTCACAAACGCCTTGCCAATTAGCTTGAGTCTTTGCACAGTGATTAGCAAATTTAGCTAATGTTTTTGTAGGGGCTATTCCGACACATACAGGCATACCCAACCACCGCGACAATCTTTTCCTTATCAGCCTACCAACTGCATTCAGATTTTTCTGGCCACTTAAGTCTAAGAAACATTCGTCAATAGAATAAATTTCTTGAAGATCAGCAAAGCTTGAAAGTACCTGCATAGTACGAAAGCTCATATCAGCATAGAGCGGATAATTTGATGAAAGAATATTTACTTTATTTTCATGCAAGAATTTTTTAATTTTAAATAAAGGTACTCCCATCTTAATACCTAATTTTTTAGCTTCATTACTTCGAGAAATAATACAACCATCATTATTACTTAACACAACAACGGGCTGGTTTATAAGGTGTGGATTAAATAATCGTTCGCAACTAACATAAAAATTATTGATATCAATTAGCGCTATCATTATTTAAATTTTCTAACAGCGCCTGTGACCACCCCCCATAATTCAAACTGTGTATTCTCATCAATCTCAATCGGCTTATATTTCTCATTGGCTGGTAACAAACGAGGTCTTAATTTATATTTAGAAAGTGTTTTAATCGTAAAATTTCCATCAACAGAAGCTAAAACTATATCTCCTATTTTCGCCTGCATAGAGCGGTCAATGATTACAATATCTCCATCATTGATGCTTGCATCAATCATAGAGTCTCCTTTTATTTTCACAAAAAAAGTAGCATCACTTTTTTTAATTAAATATTCATTTAAATCTAAACGCTTTTCAACGTGATCATCTGCAGGTGAAGGGAATCCAGCAGGTACTTTATGTTCAAATAGAACAAGAGGGTTATAGGCAGTCTCTTCATAGGCTAGGCTAATTCCATCAATATTATTCATCCTGGATAAGTTGAGATATTTTTTAATATCACCTAAAGAGCTTCGTGGAACTCTGATTACCTTAGTTTCTTCTCCATACAATCCACTACCGGACTTTCTTCCAGCTCCTAACCTAACACCACCCCGATTATTTTTATGCTTGACGATTTTCATTTGAATATTGTAACATTAATCAAATATATTACCGGTTAAAATTATTTTCTTTTTTTATTGACAACAAAGTTCAAAGAGGGCAAAGTAGTTTTAACCTTGCCTGTAAAGCAGTAAACGTAGGGGTCGTAGAAGATAGTGAAAAAAAATAATTTATAAACAAACGGAGGTTTTATGAACAAAGGTGAATTAATCGAAGCAGTGGCAGCAGCAACAGACGACACAAAAGCAGGTGCTGGACGTGCCGTTGATGCAGTAGTCGAATCTATCACTGGAGCATTAAAAAAAGGTGACACTGTTACCCTAATTGGCTTTGGTACTTTTAAAACAGCTAAAAGAGCTGCTAGAACAGGGCGTAACCCTCAAACTGGTGCAGAATTAAAAATCCCAGCAAGAACAGTACCTTCTTTCAAAGCTGGAGCAGCATTAAAAAGCGCAGTCAACTAAGAACGTAACTACAGTTAAAAAAATTGCCCTTAAATGGGCATTTTTTTACATGCCGCAATTCCGACATTTTCCTAAAACTTTATCAAAGCCTTTGATTTCACTCAAACCTATAACATCCTTAAAATTCGCATCTTCGACATTGGCACCCGTTAAATCCGCACCCGTTAAATCCGCACCCGTTAAATCCGCTTGAATTAACTCAGCTCTATACAAATTTGTATTTCTTAAATTAGCACCCCTTAAATCACCAAAAATAAAACTGGCAATATTAAGATCGGCATCTTCAAAATCAGTATCTTTAAAGTTACCTCCAGCAGAATCAAATTTCATTTGCCCCATTGGCTGATTGCCTACATCCAAACCAAAACGTCCATTTTTCACCAATGCTTTTGACATATTCACCTTCCCAAGGGTGCCAATCATACGTGCATTGGTTAAGTTTGCACCCATAAAGTTAGTATCGCCGAAAATAGGTTGGAAGATAGTCGCTTCAATTAAAATAGCCCCCGCAAAGTTTGCTTTTTCTAATCTGGCGAGGTTCAAATAAGCTCTTTGTAAATTGGCTCCAGAAAAATTTGCATCTCTTAAATCAGCACCAAAAAAACTAGTATTAATCATTACGCAGTGAGTTAAATCTTGGCCTTTGAAATTTAAATACCCCAAATCTGTATTAGAGAAATCACAATCCGGGTCATCTAAAATTTCATTAGCTTCAGCTTGAGAAATTTTGACCCTTTCTACATTATTTTTTTTATAAAAAGCAACCGCGCTTGAAAGAGTTTCTTGAGGGTTTTCTAAGAATATAGATTTTGATTTTTTATTGCCAAAACAGTATTGTTTGCCCTCGAAGGTACTATTGATATCACAATCTGTTTTATGAAAATTACCTTCGGCTAAACTAGTTGTGCAATATTGTTCGAGTTCAGCAGCGTGAAGTGGGGAAAAAAGAAACACTAAAAGAAATAAAAAAAAATTTATTTTCATAATATAACCCTCCAGTTATTGTATAAATTATAGACTTAATAAGTTATATTTAGTTTTATATTTTAATTTTAGGAGTCATTGTGTAGATGGGTACAGTCTTTATTACAGGAGCCAATAGAGGTCTTGGATTAGAATTTGTTAAAGAATTTATAGAAAAAAATTATAAAGTCATTGCGACCTGCAGAGATCTAAATTCATCTAGTGATTTGAGTAACCTTGCCAAATCAAATTTAACAATTCAACTGCATCAGTTAGATGTGAGTAATACAAAAAATATTCAAGACTTATCGGATCATTTAAAAAATGAGCCAATAGATATTTTGATTAATAATGCAGGCATATATCGTTCTGGCAGTTTTAGCTTAGTTAATAAAGATAGCTGGATAGAAAGTTTTGTTACAAATACGATTGGCCCTTATGAAGTTATTGAAAATTTTTTACCAAATATTTTACAGGGTCTCGAAAAAAAAATTGTTTCTATCACTAGCAAAATGGGAAGTATTGATGATAATACCAGTGGCGGTTCTTACATTTATAGATCAAGTAAAACGGCTTTAAATAGCATGATGAGAAGCCTTACTCATGACTTAAAAAACCAAGATATTGCAACCATGACACTGCATCCTGGTTGGGTGAGGACGGATATGGGTGGAGCTGGTGGATGGATTGATGTCAAAGAAAGCGTTTCTGGAATGATAGATCAAATTTCAAATTTATCACTGCAAAATACAGGGCAATATATTGATTATGCCGGCAAACCTATTAAGTGGTGATCATCAAAAAAGGTGTATTGAAGGTACTAAATTCTTATCATCTCTAGATCAAGATTGGAATTTACTAATATCTTCAGTCGGCCCTTGTAAACTTAATTTAAGTACGGAATTAGAGCCTTATCAAGCTTTAATTAAGTCTGTAATCTTTCAACAATTACGACCAGCCTCTGCTTCTGCTATTTTTAATAGATTCACACAATACTTTGATAGTGATTTCCCAACAGCAAAACAAATTATAGATACCCCTAAAAATAAATTAAAAGAATGTGGGCTTTCGACCAATAAACTCTCAACAATTATTGGAATAGCAAACCAAGAAGAAAATGAAGGATTAGAAAATCGTAAAGGTTTTGAGATAATGAGTGATATTCAAATAATACAAAAATTAACAAGGATTAAAGGGATTGGTGAGTGGACTGCTCAAATGTTAATGATATTTAACTTAGGAAGACTTGATATATTTCCTGTGAGTGATTTTGCAATAAAAAAAAATTATTCTCTTTTTAAAAATATTGCCTTACCTATTAATATAAAAAATTTATCAAAAATTTCCGAAGAATGGAAGCCCTTTAGATCTATTGCAGCATGGTATCTTTGGCAATATAAGTTAAAATCCTGTTAGATGAGTAAATTAATCCCTAAAAAAATTATTCGAGATCAAATACAAAAAAATCAAAATGAACGAACTTCTACTTTTGAACATAAAGGGAAAATATATTGGCTTAAACAAAAGGAACCTCCTTCGCTTATTAAGCGCCTATTGATGAAGAATGCTTCAAAAAGCCTTGTAAAAGAGAAAACAGTTTTAAAAAAATTAGCAAATCATGGAATTCCAGTACCTGATGTTATCGATTTTGATGAAAACTACTTAGTTTTATCTGATGTCGGAGATGCTATTATCAATATAATTGAGAAAAGACACACATATTACTCAAATAACCATCCGAAATTTCATGTAAACGGAAACCCTCAAAAAGAAAGAATTTTAACTAAAGCTTCTACTGCATTAGCTAAACTTCATAAAATGGGATATGCCCATGGTAGACCTTCAATCAAGGATATTTGCTTAAAAAATAATAAAATTTATTTTATTGATTTTGAAGAAAATCAATTAGGCAAAAATATTAATAAACAACAAACACGAGATCTATTAATTTTTATTCATAGTCTCTACCGTTTTTTTGGTATTAAAAATGAATCTATTAAAAGAATAATAAAAACCTATCAACAAAATGGTGGGGGTAAAGTATGGACTAGAGCAAATAAGAAAATGCAAACTTGGATTTGGTTACGTTATTTATTTTTTTTCTTTAAAAAATCGGGTGGTAAAGACATCACACCAATATATTGGGTATTCAATTTCTTCAAATCTCAAAAAAATCTTTAGTTATTTTATAGTCTATAAAAAATAAAAGATCTCTGTATTTATTGGTGGGCCCACCAGGACTCGAACCTGGGACCAAAGGATTATGAGTCCTCTGCTCTAACCAACTGAGCTATGAGCCCGTAATTTTAATCTTTATCTAAAAAGGTTTTGAGTCTTTCAGATCGAGTTGGATGTCTAAGCTTACGAAGCGCTTTAGCCTCAATTTGTCTTATGCGCTCTCTTGTTACATCAAACTGCTTCCCAACCTCTTCTAATGTATGGTCTGTATTCATCTCAATACCAAACCTCATTCTCAGCACCTTTGCTTCACGAGGAGTTAGACTTTCTAAAATATCAGAAGTTACATTTCTTAAGTTTCCATATATAGCTGAATCGGCAGGAGTTAATGTTCCCTGGTCTTCAATGAAATCTCCCAAATGTGAATCTTCATCATCTCCAATTGGGGTTTCCATTGAAATAGGTTCTTTGGAAATTTTTAAAATTTTACGTATCTTTTCTTCAGGCATTTCCATTTTTTCTGCTAACACTGACGGTTCTGGCTCTTCTCCAGTTTCCTGTAAAATTTGTCTAGAAATACGATTCATTTTATTTATTGTCTCAATCATATGCACTGGAATTCTAATTGTTCTAGCTTGATCCGCAATTGACCTCGTAATTGCCTGCCTGATCCACCAAGTCGCATAAGTTGAAAACTTATACCCTCGTCGATACTCAAACTTATCAACTGCTTTCATCAGGCCAATATTGCCTTCTTGAATTAGGTCCAAGAATTGGAGACCCCTATTAGTATATTTTTTTGCTATTGAAATAACGAGTCTTAAGTTTGCTTCAATCATCTCTCGTTTAGCAACTTTTGCCTTGAACTCACCCTTAGTCATCTGTTTATTTATTTCTTTAAAATTCTTAATCACTAAGCCAGTTTCTTCTTCAATATCAATTAATTTGTTTTGCTGATCTGTAATTGAGTGCCTGAGTTCTTTCATTCTTTTCACATAAGGCTTATCTGCTTTTAGTTCAGTTTTTAACCATTTATGGTTAGTAGAATTTTCAGAAAAGCTCTTTATAAAATGCCCTCTTGGCATTTTTGATTCAAAAACACAGAATTCCATAATTTCTTTTTCGTGATTTCTGATGTTTTTAATATAAATTCTAATTTTGTCACACAAAACTTCGACAAATTTAGACGAAAATCTAAAATTTACAAGCACCTTAACTATGGAGTCTTGATGTTTTGTATATTCAGGATCATCCATCCACTTTTTTTGTTTTCTTAAAGCTTCTAATTTGTTGTGTGATCTTTTAATTGAACTGAAACGCTTAAGTACTTCTTTAGTAAAAATTTTAAGGTCTTCCTCTGACATCCCACTAGCCTTACCTGTATCGACTTCCTCATCTTCTTCTTCAGATCCTTCGTCAGCAGCAGTTTCTAGGGCTGCCTCAACTTTCGCTAGTTCCTTTTCAGCTTCGACGTCAATTAGTCCATCAACAAACTCATCGACACCTAATTCATTTTTACGCACCTTGTCAGCCATTATCATCAGATCATTAATAATTCCAGGAGAAGCAGAGATTGCTTGAACCATCAACCTTAGGCCCTCTTCTATTCTTTTGGCAATTTCAATTTCGCCTTCACGTGTCAATAAGTCAACAGTCCCCATTTCTCTCATATACATTCGAACTGGATCTGTTGTTCTTCCAAAATCAGAGTCAACTGTAGTAAGCGCCTGTTCTGCTTCTTCTGCAGCCTCTTCATCCGTAACAGGTGCGGGGGCATCTGACATTAACAAAGCTTCTGCATCAGGAGCTTCGTCGTAAACCATAATTCCCATATCATTAATTATGCCAATAATTCCTTCTACTTGCTCACTTTCAGACACTTCATCAGGAAGATGATCATTAATTTCCGCATGTGTAAGAAAGCCTCTTTCTTTACCCATTATAATAAGGGCTTTTAGCTGCATTCTTCGGTTTTCAGCTTCTTGAGGGGTGGTTTGAGCCGACAGAAGGTCTTTTAATTTTTTTACTCGGGTAACACTTTTAGTTTTTTTATCAGCGGGGTTCTTTCTAGGTCTTGCCATGGTTACCTCTAAGTATATTTAGGAATGATACTGCACATAAATTTGAGTGATGGATTTTATCAAAATATCCTATTTAAATCAATTACTCATTACTTTGATAATTTTAAAAATATATTAAAATTAATCACTTACCTCTTGGTGAATCCTTTTAAAAACTCTTTTTCTTTAGGAGATAACGTATCAAAACTTTTATGTTTAATAGCATCTAATTTTGATTTATTTAAGGCTTGAAATTTTGTTTCTTTAATTTTTTTTCTTAAGTCACCAAATTCTTCTTTATGACTCATTCTTTCATCAAAGTTCAAAACTTGTGATTTAATTTCATCAATAAAATCATTGTCAAATTGATTACTCAAATAGTGAAAAATAGAAGCCGTGTTATGTTCCTCATCAACTAAAATTTTAGAAATGCATGCTTGAGCAAGTTGTTCGTCTAATGATTCTCCCCAAGCAATCTCTTTATCCGACTTTTCTACTAATTTAGGATCCAAAATTAATAATATTACAAATCTTTTTACCACAGAGGTTGTTTGTCTTTTTAATTGCTTTATCGGTGCCTTCGTAGTTCTTTTATTTTTTACTTTAATGACCTTATCTATCTCATCCATTGTTAAATTAAGTAACTCAGATATTCTTTTCTTAAATAAAAAAGCTAATTTTGATGAGGCCATATCATCCATTATGGGTTCTACTTCATTTAAAAATTTGACACGGCCCTCTTGGCTGGTCAAATCATTATTTTGTGTTAAATATTGAATAACATATTCTGTTAGTGGTGTTGCATGTTTTACTAGACCTTCAAATTGCTCTTTCGAGTTTTCTCTTACATACGAATCTGGATCGTGTTGATCACTAAGAAATAAAAATTTTAATTGCACTTCATCGGTCACAGATATTAACGAATTATTCATTGCTCTCCAGGCAGCAGATTTTCCAGCGTTATCGCCATCAAAGCAAAAGATTATTTCTGGTGTATATCGCATTAATTTTTGGATGTGGAAGCTTGTTGTAGCCGTTCCTAGGGTTGCTACAACATTACGAATATTGTGTTGCGCTAAACTAACCACGTCCATATAACCCTCAACTACAAGTACATACCCTTTTTCTCTTATTGCTTTCCTTGCGGCAAGTAAACCATAAAGCTCATAACTTTTCTGGAACAGTGGTGTTTCTGGAGAGTTATAATACTTCGGGGTATCATTTTTATCTATAACACGACCTCCAAAGCCAATCAATTGTCCTTTCGCATTGTAAATAGGAAACATAATTCTATTTCTAAAGCGATCATACCTTTTTCCTTTGTCATTTTTTACGATTAGGCCTGATTTTATTAATGCATCGTTATCATAATCTTTAAAGACCTCATTTAAATTATTCCATCCTTCAGGGGCAAAGCCGATAGAAAATTCTTTTGCAATTTCGCCTGTCAATCCTCTAGATTTTAAATACTCGATTGCTTGTGGTGAACCCTTAAGCTTTGTTTGGTAATATTTTTTAGCTAAAATCAATGTATCTTCTAAGACAAGATTTTCTTTCTTTTTTTCTGGTTTTTCATCAACTTGATTTGGCACTGTAAGACCAACAACTTTTGCTAACTCGTGAACCGAATCAATAAAATTAAGGCCATCATGGTCTATAAGAAAACTGATAGCAGACCCATGCGCACCGCAACCAAAACAATGATAAAACTGTTTAGATGGGCTAACAGAAAACGAAGGTGTTTTTTCTTGATGGAAGGGACAGCAAGCAACAAAATTCGCCCCTGCTTTTTTTAAGGGCACCCTTTTATCAATAATATCGACAACGTCGACTCTATTTAATAATTCATTGATGAAGGATTCTGGGATCATTATAGAATATTATCTTAATAATGATGAAATGGAGATAATTAGGCGTTTGTTAACTTTTCTTTGATTTTTTGAGATACTTCTGCCATATTTGCTCTACCTGATACCTTTAATTTGACTGCGTTCATAACTAAACCCATATCTTTCATACTATTTGCATCTATGGCCTTGATTGCGCTATCAATTTCTTTTTCAACATCCTCTAATGAAAGAGGCTCGGGCATATAAGCTTGTAAAACTCTTACTTCAAATTCTTCTTTTTCAACTAAATCATTTCTATTCGCTTTTTTGAAAGCTTCAATCGAATCACGACGTTGCTTCAACATTTTTTCGATAATATTAAGTATCATCGTATCGTCTATTTCAACACGATCATCAACTTCTTTTTGTTTAATTGAGGATTGGAGGAGCCTGATTGCATTTAATTTTTCAGAATCTTTACTTCGCATAGCATCTTGCATATCTACTGTAATTTTTTCTTTTAACGCCATGTAAGTAACTAAATTAAAATAATTTAGGAGGTAACATTTGATTTCTAAGTCTTCGGTATTGTCTTTTTACAGCTGCAGCAGATTTACGCTTTCTTACCCATGTAGGCTTTTCGTAAAACTCTCTTGCCCTCAAGTCGTTCAATAGACCAGTTTTTTCAATTAGTCTTTTAAATCTTCTTAAAGCTACATCAAATGGCTCATTTTCTTTTACTTTTATTGTTGACATTAATTATCTCTTAAATATAAAGTTGTAATTTGAACAGAGTTATTAAAACATTTAAGCTTAGTAAAACTGAGAAGCGTAAGTTTAATGCTAATATACTTTTTTTTCAACCAATATAACCAAAAAGTGATAACTGAACCATGCTCATCTTAGGTATTGAAACATCATGTGATGAAACTGGCGTTGCAATTTATGATTCTGAAAAAGGATTGTTAGGGCATAAACTTTATTCGCAAATTAAACTTCATGCAAAGTATGGAGGCGTAGTCCCTGAACTGGCCTCGCGTGATCACATAAATTATATAATCCCCCTGATTCAGAATTTGCTTAAAGATTGTAAAATAAATATTCAAAATATTAAAGCGATCGCTTACACATCTGGGCCAGGCCTATCTGGTGCACTATTAGTTGGAAGTAGTGTGGCTGAATCTCTTGCATGTGCTTTGGGAATAAGGTCTATCCCTATTCATCATCTTGAAGGCCATTTACTAGCACCTATGCTCGAAAAAGAAAAACCTAAATTTCCTTTTATTGCCTTGCTAGTTTCTGGAGGCCACTCACAATTAATATATGTTAAAGAACTAGGTAATTATGAAATTATAGGTGATACCCTTGATGATGCTGCGGGGGAAGCCTTTGACAAAACAGCTCAACTATTAGGGTTGGGATATCCTGGCGGCGCGTCTTTATCCAAATTGGCTGAAAAAGGAAAAAAACGTTATGACTTACCAAGGCCACTCTTACATTCCAATGGACTTGATTTTAGTTTTAGTGGTCTAAAAACAGCGGTTTTATATTTAGTAAAAAAACAAGCTAATTTAACTGAAGAGATAAAAGCTGACATAGCATATGCATTTGAAGAGTCGATTACTGATGTTTTAGTAAAAAAGACAATCCAGGCATTAAAACAGGAGGGATTAAAAAGAGTAATTATTTCCGGAGGGGTCGGGGCCAATAAAACTTTAAGGAGGAAAATTATAGCTGAATGTAAACAAAATGAATTTGAGTACTATTTTCCTGATTTAAGTTTTTGTACGGATAACGGTGCAATGATTGCACTTGCTGGGGCACTAAGATTAAATATACCCAATAAAGAAAATTATTCATTTTCTGTAAAGCCAAGATGGAAGCTCACTGAAATTTAACTATTTTTTAAATTTGTAATTCCGTACCAGATATCAATTTTTTAATATTCGCCTTATGCTTGAAAAGAATTATTATTGTGATCAATGAGTAGGCCATACAGTATAAATATTGATCCCCCAAAATAAAGATTCCAATGAAAGGTACTGAAATTGCTGCCAAAATTGCTGCTAATGATGAATAACGCCAAATACCAAAAACTATAAGCCAAATACTAGTTACGATTAAAGCTAATTTAAAATTTAATGCAATAAGAATTCCTATTGCAGTTGCAACCCCCTTCCCACCACGAAATTTATAAAAAATAGGATAGATATGCCCAATTAAAACTGCAAGTGCGACGCCTACAATGACTAAATCCTCAAAGTCTAAATATTCTGCAATAGCCAAAACAAATGTAGCTTTTAGTAAGTCTCCCAGTAATGTAAAAATTGCTGCTTTTTTATTTCCACTTCTCATTACATTAGTAGCGCCAGGATTTTTTGATCCTATTGTTCTTGGGTCAGGTAGGTTAAAAATTTGACTAACAATAATTCCAGATGAAATCGAACCTACCAAATAAGCAAACAAGATTATTAATAACTGATTTATCATATAAACTATTATATTTCAAAAAACCATAAACCATTAATGACTAACTGTATTTTTCTTCAAAAACTAAAAGTAAATACCAAGATAGGTTACTTTGAGTGGGAAAGAGCCACAGAACAAGAATTAATTTTTGATATAGATATAGAACTAAGTGGAAATCAAATTTTTGATTCGGATGATATATCTAAAACAGTTGATTATGCTCAAGTTAGAGAATCTATAGTGTCAATAGCAAATAATCATAAATTTCATCTTTTAGAACCATTTGGGGAAGCAATCATTAAGAAACTAAAGCACGATTTTCCATTCAAAAAGATCAAACTTAGAATAGCAAAACAGAAAATACTTCCTGATACAGATCAAGTTGGTATTATTCTTGAGCGCTAATTATCCTCTTGGATGATGAGATTTATGAATTGTTTTTAATCTCTCTCGAGCTACATGAGTATATATTTGTGTTGTAGAGATATCACTATGTCCCAATAACATTTGAACTACTCTTAAATCTGCCCCATGATTTATTAAGTGAGTAGCAAATGCATGTCTTAAGATGTGTGGAGAAATAGATTGTTTAATATTGGCAATAATAGAATATTTTTTTATTGAGTGCCAAAAAGTTTGTCGCGTCATAGACTGTCCATGATGAGTTACAAATAAATATTTTGATTTTTTATTTTTCAATATATTTTCCCTTGCTGATGAAAGATATCTCTGAATATAATCCATTGCTTCTTCCCCCATAGGAACTAAACGCGTTTTATCTCCTTTACCAGTAACTCGAACGATACCATCATTAAGATTTAATTCTGTTAATTGAATATTAACAAGTTCAGTAACCCGAAGTCCACAAGCATATAAAAGTTCAAGCATGGCCTTGTCTCTCAACCCAATATCAATATTAATATCAGGTGCATCTAATAAATTTTCCACTTCATCTTCACTTAAACTTTTAGGTAACGACTTTGGAATCTTTGGTTTTTGTATTTGTAAGGTAGGATCGTCAGTTATCTTTTTTTCTCGATATAAAAACCTATAAAACCTTCTAAGAGTTGAAAGCATCCTTGAAATACTTCGAGCTTTTGAGGATGGAAACTTAAATGATAGGTAGTGTTGAATATCTGATCTTGTAACACTTTCTAAATTTAGCGCGTCAGTTTTATTAAGCCAATTAGTAAAATTATATAAATCAAATCTATAGCTATTAAGCGTATTTTTTGATAAGCCATCCTCTAGCCATAAATGATCAATAAATTCGTCAATTATTTCATTCTTTTTTTTATCTTTTTTTTCAGCCAATGAATTTATTCCTTGTATCCTTAATATCAATATTTGTTTATATCTATTTAATTAGAATACTTTTATTACGGCACAAAAAAAAGCCCCTATGGGGCTTTTTAATTAAGTAGTTTTTTGTAACTAAACTTTATCTTCTGATGGAGCACTATCATCTGCTTTTGCTTCATTTTCAACTTTACCTTCTAACGGAGCACTATCATCTGCTTTTGCTTCATTTTCAACTTTATCTTCTTGTGGAAAGTCTACTTGGGGTATAGCTTCAAACTCATTATCACTCTCACGAGCCTTTAGACGTTCGCTAATTCTTGCTGACTTACCTGAACGATCTCTAAGATAAAATAATTTTGCCCTTCTTACATCGCCCCTTCTTACAACTTTTATATTGTCAATCAAGGGGGAGTGCAGTTGAAAAGTTCTTTCAACCCCTTCACCAGAAGAAATTTTTCTAACGATAAATGAAGAATTTAAACCTCTATTTCTTCTTGCGATTACAACGCCTTCAAATATCTGTATACGTTTTCTATTTCCTTCTACTACTTTTACTCCAACTGCCAGCGTATCCCCTACGTCAAACTTTGGGATTGATTTACTAAGTCTTGCAATTTCTTCATTTTCCAATGTTTTAATTATATCTACCATAAACCTTATTCCTTTTTATTATTTAGCCTTGTTCCTGCTCTTGTTCGATTTCTTTAAGCAGCCGAGACTCTTCTTTTGTAAGTGATTTATTAATTAATAAATCAGGTCTTTTTAACTTCGTCACTTTAAGTGACTCTTTTAATCTCCAAATTCTAATTTTTTCATGATCACCTGATAATAAAATATCCGGTACCTTTACCTCTCTAACCCTCTCAGGCCTTGTAAAACTAGGATGGTCTAGAAATCCATTTACAAATGAGTCCTGATTTACTGACTCTATATCATTTAACACTCCAGGGATTTGTCTGATCAATGCATCCATCAATAACATTGCCGGTAATTCTCCCCCACTTGTTACAAAATCTCCAATCGATATCTCTTCATCAACCCATTTATTAAATCGTTCATCAACGCCTTCATATCTGCTAGCTATCAAAATTAAGCCTTCTTCACATGATAACTCTTTTACTTTTTCATGCTTTAATTTAGGTCCTTTTGGCGTTAAATGGATTACTTTACGCTTTTTTATACCCAAACTCTTTTCTCTTATCCTTGCTGACTCAACCGATTCAATCAAAGGCTCAGCCATCATTACCATTCCTGGACCACCGCCATAAGCTCTATCATCTATAGTCTTATGGGTATCTGTTGCAAAATTTCTAGGATTTATAAAGTTAATATCAACAAAATTTTTTTTAAATCCTCTGCCAACAACACCAAAATTAGTAAAAGCCTCGAACATTTCAGGCATTAATGTTACTAAATCTATTAAAAACATTTTTTTAGAAGCTTTCATCCCAATCAACAATTATTTGTTGTTGCTTCAATTCTATTTTTTTAACTGTCATTTTTGTGTAAGGAATTAATCTTTTTTGTTCTCCCTCAACAACAAATACATCATTTGCACCTGTTTCAATGAATCCTGTTAATCTTCCGAATAAGAATCCATCAGTATTATAGACTTCGCATCCAATTAAATCATTCCAATAAAATTTATTATCAGTTAACTTTGGTAGCGACTTCTTTAGAACGCCTACCCAATATCTTTGATATCCATCCGCAGCTGTTCTATCATTAATTCCTTCAAACTTTACCATCATTCTATTTTGATTTATTTTGATACTTTCAATGGAAAATGTAGACCAATTTTTTTCATCAGATGACATGAACCATTCTTCATAATTTTGTAATGTTTCAACTACTTCTGTAAAAACTTTTACTTTAATCCACCCTTTTATTCCAAAGGATCCTATCAACTGTCCCATTACTAAATAATCTTCTTTCATAAAAAGATTACATCAATTTAATTATTTATCATCAGCCTCTTTTGGAGCCTCTTCCTTAGGAGCTTCTTCTTTTGGAGCTGCGGCTTCTTCTTTTGGAGCCTCTTCCTTAGGAGCTTCTTCTTTTGGAGCTGCGGCTTCTTCCTCAGATGATAACGCTTCTTCTACTTTGGTTGCTTTATCAGCAGCTTTTTTATTTTTTCTTGCCAATGCTTTGGCCTCATCTTTCTTTTTCATGGCAACAAGCCCATCAGGACCTTTTGCATTAAGCTTAACTATTCTATTAACGGTCTCAGAAAGTTGAGCGCCGTTCGATTGCCAATATTCGATTCTTTCAGACTCTAACCTAAGCGCTTCAGACCCTTCTCTTGCACTAGGATTATAAAAACCTACGCGCTCAATAAATCTTCCATCTCTTTTTTTGCTTGACTCAGCTACAACAACATTAAAATAAGGTCTTTTTTTAGAACCACCTCTTGAAAGTCTAATAACTACCATAATCGAAATCTCTTTTATTTATTTATTTACAGAAAGGCGGAAATTTTACGCTATTTTAACTACATTTGGCAAATTAAATTATTGGTTTATTATAAATATTTCGTTGGGTCAGGAAGCCCTGCATTTTCAAATCCAGCCTTTCGCAAACGACATGAATCACATTTTCCACATGCCAAACCATCAGGACTTACCTGATAGCAAGATATTGTGAGAGAGTAATCAACATCCAACTCAATACCTTTCAGAATAATTTCTTTTTTTGAAAGCTTAATTAGCGGTGTATGTATTTTTAACAACTCTCCCTCTACTGCTTTTTTTGTTGCTAAATTTGCCATTTTTTGAAAACTACTTATGTATTCTTCTCTACAATCAGGATAGCCTGAGTAATCTACAGCATTCACACCAATAAATATATCTGTGCAGTCTACTGACTCTGCCCATGCCATGGCGAGAGACATCATTATCGTATTTCTTGCAGGAACATATGTAATAGGTATTCCGGTTGATAAATTTTCAGGGATACTAAGAGAATCATTAGTTAATGCCGATTTATTTAACCAACTTAAATCAATTTCTACTTCTTTAAAATCCTTAACTGAAAAATATTTTGCAATTTGTTTAGCTGCTGTTAATTCATAGTTATGACGTTGATGATAATTTATACTTAGTGCATAACAATCAAAATTAGCTTTTTTTGCAATTGCTAGAGTTGTCGCTGAATCAAGGCCTCCAGATAGCAATATAATCGCCTTCTTAGACACCCTTTTTTTCTCCCCAAATTATTTTATGAAGTTGTACCTGAAACCTAACAGCTAGATTATCCTCTAAAATCCACTCTGATAAATTCTCATAAGATAAATCTTTGTAAACAGGTGAAAAAATTATTGGTGCTTTATCAATCAAATTTTCTTCTTTTATAAATTTTTTTGCCCATTCATAGTCCTCTCTACTAGAAAGTACGAATTTTATTTCGTCCTTTTTTTTTATTAAAGCAAGATTTTTTTTGTCATTTTTTAAATGTTCTCCAGAGTCTGGCGTTTTGATATCAAGAATAATTTTTGTTCTCTCGTCAATGCCTTCAATGCTTATAGCACCTCCAGTCTCAAGTGAAACATTATAATCGCTATCACAGAGGTTTTTTAAAAGTTCCCAACAAGGCTTTTGGGCTAGGGGCTCGCCACCCGTTACTGTTACAAATTTGGTTTTATATTGAGAAATATCTTCGAGAATTTCATCGACTGACATATTTTTTCCACCATGAAAAGCATAAGCAGTATCACAATATGTACACCTCATTGGACATCCAGTTAAACGAATAAATATAGTAGGGAAACCGATACGTGAGCTTTCACCTTGAAGTGAAAAAAATATTTCGTTTATTTTGAGAGAAGTCACTTGATTAAAACCTAGAATTTATAATTTAATTGATTCTAAATCCTTAAGTCTCTTTTTGGCACTTGGAATAATGTCAGCATTTGGATATTTTTTTATCAAGGATCTAAGGGTTTGTTTTGCTTTTGTTATTCTTGTTATTTGGATTTGAGAGTTTGATACTTGGTATAAGCTGTTAGGCGCTATAGGATTGTCAGGATACTCCAAAACTATTTTATTAAATGTATTGATTGCTGCTTTATAATTTCTTAATGCAAATTGCGTATAGCCTAAATTATACTTGGCCTCAGGTAATAATTCTGAGCTAGGATAGTTAACAACAAATTTATCAAGCGCATCAAAGGCTTCTTTGTATTTAGTGGCTGTTATAAGCTTTTTCGCATCCTCAAATTCCTGGTATTCTAAATTTTTATCCACTAACGGTGGAAGATCAGCTGCTTCTGGAATTGGTTCAGGAGCGATTTCAGGAAGCACTTCATCTTCTTGAATAATTAGATTATTTTGAGTTAAGGGTTTGTTTTCTGTGGGAGATTCAACTGAGTTTACGTTATTTTCTATTTTTAATGCACTTTCTTCAATTTTTTGCAAACGCTCATTTAATTCTTTATACAAAACTTTTTGACGCTCTTCTGATGTTTGTAATGAATAAGTTAAGACTTCAACCTCACCTCTTAACTTAGCTAGATCATCAAAGAGTGAGTTTATTCGCTCGGAAAAGTTATTAATTAACTTCGGATCTACCTTGTTACTTTTCTCGAAGTTAGTAAATTTTTCGTTTATTTCAAACTCAATTGAGCTCTGAAGCGCATTGAGTTGATCTTGTATATCATTTAACTTTTTTCTTGCTCCCTCATCCTCAAATAATGCATAAACAGAATTTGAGAGCAATAAAAGACCAACCCATAAATAGCGTTTCATTCAGTAGTTTTTATTCTACTGTGTAGACTATATCTGCTCGTCTATCTTCTCCACATGCGTTCTGTTCAACACAATCCAAGTTGGCATATTCTTTACCATAGCTAACTGTTTCGATTTGAGAATCATCAACTCCAAATGAATTAAGTGCTTCCTTAACCGCAACTGCTCTTTTTTGCCCTAGAGATAGATTGTATTCATGGGAGCCACGATAATCTGTATACCCTTGAATTTTCATATTAGCTGGAGGTGTCTCATTTAGATATTTAGCATGCGCTTGAATAATTTCCATATACTCTTGTTTAACAACATATTTATTAAAGTCAAAGTAAATACCTCTTTTATCTTTAGCTAAAAGCGGATTTCCTCTTAGTTCAAGTAAATTTAAATCTGGTGATGTAAAAGCTGTGCCTTCATTGTCATCAGCTTGCATTGACTGCAATTCTGGTTGTGGCGGATTTAAAGGTTGTGACTCTTGAAGCTCTGTTGAGCTACAGCCAGCAACTAAAATACCTAAAAGCGCTGTTAATAGTATTGATTTTTTCAATTTGTTCCCCTCTTTTTTATAATTATATTAATTTTTTATTGGTCCCCATGCAGGTTCTTGAACCTGTCTACTGCCTAATGGCAAGGGATCTATTTTTAACCCATTTATTGATACTGTACCAATTTTTGTGGTTTTTCCATAGTCTTTATATACAAATAATACCATATGTCCGTTAGGTGCGAAAACTGGTGCCTCATCTAAAGGGCCTTTTGTTAACTTGAGTACTTGGTTAGATTGGAGATTTTGAAGTGCTACTTTAAAATTACCCTGATCCTGAGTTAAGTATATGAGCAGTTTTCCATCATAAGACAAGCTTGGGTATAAATTATATTTTCCTTCAAAGGTCACTCGACTTACTTCAGATGACTCAAGATTAAACTTATATATTTGTGGTCCACCCCCCTGATTTGAGGTGTAATAAATTTCTTTTCCATCAGGTGACCATGATGGCTCAGTAGTTATTGACCTTGACCGAATTAGTCTTTTAACATCAGAACCATCTGCATTAATCAAATAAATTTGTGAATTTGTGTTGTATGTCAAAACAATGGCTAATCTTTTTCCATCAGGTGACCATGCAGGCGCACTATTATTACCTTTAAAATTTGCGAGGAGTTTTCTTTTACCCGTAGCAATTTCCTGAATATAAATAACTGGCTTTTCTTTTTCAAAGGAAACATAAGCAATCTTTTTTCCATCAGGAGACCACTTTGGTGAAATAATTGGCATTTTTGAATCCAATAAACTTGTAATGTTGTACCCATCATAATCAGCAATATTGAGTTTATATTTTTGATTGTTATATTTTTCAACAAAAGCAATTTTTGTATGGAAAACACCCTTACTGCCTGTCAATCTTTCATAGACCTTATCTGATACTTTGTGTCCAATAGCGCGAATTTGTTTTTCTTTGCCTACATACTCACCGCTTAGGACAGTTTGCTTTTTATAGACGTCGATAAGGCTCCAGCTAACTTTGACCTTTTCTTTTTTTAAAAAATCAATCCTACCAATGATTAAAAATTGTGCCTCAAGTGATTTCCACTGTGAAAAGTTTACCTCTTTATCGCTATTTGGTGCTGCTACTACTCCACGAGTGTCAAGGGCATAAAACAAACCCGATCTACTTAAATCACTTTTAATGACTGAATTAATTTTGCCAATAGCTTTTTGAGCACCAAAACTTTTAAATGGCATCACTGCAATTGGAATTTGACTAGCTTTACCACCCAAAATTTCAATTACTTCAAGTGCATGTAGAACACTTGACGAAAAAAATATAAATCCAGCGAAAATAATTTGTAAGAACTTATTCATTTAACTATTCGACTCCGTTTGGATGAAATTTCAATTCTAAATTTTTCAATTTACTAAATAAACCACTATCTTTTGGAAGAGGGAGTGGTTGTGACTGGATTATTGCCCTTTCAACAGCATCATCGCAACTCTTAATTTTACTCGATTTTGTCATTTTAGGTTGTCCAAGTAATTCACCTGTAGGCATTAAGCTTATCCTAAATTCCAAATTAATATAATCCAACCCACATAGTTGTTGGTTTACGTTTTGTTGAATTTTTTGTTGAATAAGAAGCTTATACTTATTCAATTCTCCAGTATTTACTCCCCCCTTCACTTCGTTTTCCCCTTCAAGAGCAGGCTTTTTTTGTTGCTTTAGTTCATTTTCTCTTAATTCAGCCTGCATCTTTTCTATCTTTTGTTGTTCAATTACCTGTTGCTGCAAGCGCTCCACTTTTTCTTTTTCAAGCATTTCTTTTTTTAATTTGTCTAATTTTTCTTGTTTTAATACCTTTTTTTTAAGATCTTTAATCGCCTTTTGTTTTTTTAGTTTTTTTGCTTTTTTTTCAGCAGCCTTTTTTTCTGCAGCTTTCTTTTTCTTTAACTTAATATCTGCTTCCTTTTGAGCCTTTGCTTTTGCCTCATTAGATTTCTGCACTTTAGTAGTTTTTTTTTGTTGTTTAATTTTTTTCTTGGGAGTTGTTTGAGTTTTGTTTATTTTTTTCTGCACTGGAACACTATCCCAGATTTCTACTTCTCCATAATATGGTATTTTTGTTTGCCAACCTACAGAAAAAATCATAACCAAAAAAAGCGCTAAGTGAATTGCGAATGAAAATAAATTAGCCTGTAATTCATCATTATTTTCCAACTTAAAAAATTTCATTAAATTATTCAGGTTTAAGTAGTAAGCCTACTTTATTAAATTCATTTTGCTTCAATAAATCCATTAGTGAGATTACTGCACCATATTTAACTTTCTTATCAGCAGCGATAACAATAGATTGGTCTGGGTTTTTTTCAAATTTCTTCTTCAAAAATACTAATAAAGAATCTTTTTTATATGATTTACCGTTGACTTCAATTTTAGAATTTTTTTTAACTGAGATTATAATTGGATTACTTTTTTGCTTTAATGATTGGCCGACTTTTGGTAACTCAACAACTCCTGGATTTGTCATAGGGGCCGTTACCATAAAGATTACTAATAAAACTAACATTACATCAATGTATGGCACCACATTGATTTGATCCATCATCCTTCTTTTTCTCATGAAACTATCCTTTACGATCCATGATGTTAATAAATTCTTCCATAAAACTTTCATACCTAATTGAAATTCTATCGACCTTAGAGGCAAACTTGTTGTATGCGATAACCGCAGGTATTGCTGCAAATAATCCAATTGCCGTAGCAATTAATGCTTCTGCAATCCCCGGGGCGACTTGAGCCAAAGAGGCTTGTGCTACATTTGCTAGACCAATAAAAGCATTCATTATTCCCCAAACTGTTCCAAATAAACCTATATAGGGACTGACTGACCCAACTGATGCTAAAAAGGGTAAATGCCTATCAATTGTATCAACCTCTCTATTATATGAAGCACTCATCGCCCTCCTGACACTTTCAATACTTTTTTTATCGAGAGCGCCTGTATTTTTATTTGACATATACTCTTTATAACCTGCTTTAAATATTATCGGCAGCCCAAGCATGTCTTTTGGAGGTCTTATGCTAACTGATTCATATAGGTTGCTTAAACTCCCACCTGACCAAAAAATTTTCTCAAAATCATCAGTATTTTGTTCTGCCATTTTTAAAGTCTTAATCTTAAGATAGATAATTTTCCATGAGGCCATAGATGCAATTACTAAAATAAGCATGACAGCTTGAACCGGGAGACTTGCTTCCCAGATTAAAGAAAAAAAGGATAAGTCACTGCCAATATTCATAATGTCTCCATTTGTTGTTTTATTAATTTTGGGATTCTTTGCGGTTTAAAAGTCTCAGAATGAATGCACGCGATGCTTACTTTAGCTGAAGTATAAAGCTCTGAATTCTTCATTATATTTTGAGTTAAATCTACCTTGGAAGCGCCAATATTATCCACAGAGGTTTCAATGTCAAGTGCATCATTAAATTGTGCGGCTTTTTTATAATCTATGTTAACTTTAGCCACCACAAACATTATTTTATCCTTTTTTTTTAAGTCAGCTTGATTTAAATTTAAACTTCTTAGCCATTCCGTCCTGGCACGCTCCATAAACTTTAAATAATTTGAGTGATAAACAACTCCCCCGCTATCTGTATCTTCAAAATAAATTCTTACACTCCACTTAAATGATAAATGGGTCACCATAAGTTCTCACTATTTTCATTTTTAGGCATCGTAATCCCAAAATGTTTATATGTTTGTGGAGTGGCTACTCTACCCCTTGGCGTCCTCATCAAAAAGCCCTGTTGAATAAGATAAGGTTCTATCACATCTTCTATAGTCTCTTTTTCTTCACCAATAGCAGCAGCTAAATTATCTAAACCTACAGGCCCACCAGAAAACTTTTCAATAATTGCCTTTAAAAAAGTTCGGTCCATTAAATCTAATCCAATCTCATCAACATCTAACATTTTTAATGCGTGATTGGCGATTGTTTCATCAATGTCACCTTCTGCCTTTATATCTGCATAATCTCTGACTCTTCTAAGCAGTCTATTGGCAATTCTTGGAGTTCCTCTTGAGCGTTTTGCTAATTCTGAAGAACCATTTTTATCAATGGTTGTTTCAAGAAGCCCAGCACTTCGCAGAACAATTTTAGCTAATTCCTCATTTGTATAAAATTCAAGACGGGAAACAATACCAAATCTATCACGAAGAGGATTCGTTAACATTCCTGCTCTTGTTGTCGCCCCAATTAAGGTAAATGGGGGTAATTCTAATTTGACTGATCTTGCTGAAGGTCCTTCACCAATCATGATATCTAATCGATAGTCTTCCATCGCTGGGTAAAGAATCTCCTCAATGACAGGAGAAATTCGATGTATTTCATCAATAAATAAAACATCATTAGCCTCTAGATTTGATAATAAAGCTGCCAAGTCGCCCGTTTTTTCTAGAACAGGGCCTGATGTTTGTTTAAGGTTTACGCCCATTTCATTTGCAATAATATTTGCAAGCGTAGTTTTACCTAGGCCGGGAGGTCCAAACAAAAGGAGGTGATCTAGTGGCTCTTTTCTTTTTTTTGCAGCCCCAATGAAAATATCTAACTGTTCTCTTATTTTTTCTTGGCCAACGTAATCTTCCAACTTTTTAGGTCTTAATGCCCTTTCAAAATTTTCTTCTTCACCGCTTACAGCTTCGCTATTTTTAAACTGATCAGGTTCAATCATTTTTTACCTATTGGTTAATTTAGTTTGATAATAATTTTAACGCTTTTTTGATTCCGTCATTTACTGAAACATTCTCTTCTAAATCTTTTGTAACAGTTAATATATCCTTTTGATTGTATCCTAAGGCTAATAAAGCATTTTGAATGTCACTTAACTCAGATGAACCTTGATGTTTTGAAGATGCAAACTCGGTATCTGAAAATTTATCCTTAAGTTCCAAAATTAATCTTTCTGCTGTTTTTTTTCCAACACCGGGTATCTTTATTAATGAATTTACATCTTGAGTTTGAATTGAATGTGTAAGCTCATTGGTTGTCATTCCGCCCAATATTGACAATGATGCCTTAGCACCGATGCCATTAACTTTGAGTAATTTTCTAAAGATGATCCTTTCTTGGTCTGTTGCAAAACCAAATAATAATTGGGCATCTTCTCTTACAAGAAAATGTGTTAGCAGAACTACTTCGTTTCCAACTTCTGGCAAATCATAAAAGGTTGTCATTGGGACCTCTATTTCATACCCAACGCCATTACAGTCAATTAAGATATGTGGAGGTATTTTTTCTAAAATTTTACCTTGAATACGTCCAATCATATTATTCTGCCTGATTTCATTCGATTACCTACTCCAAGCCTTCCTAGTGATTCACTAATATTAGCATGACACATAGCACAAGCTAGTGCATCTCCAGAATCTGGGCCAGGCAGCGAGGGTAATTTCAGCAACCTTTGCACCATGGTTTGGACTTGGAGTTTATCTGCATGACCGTTCCCCACCACAGATTTTTTAATTTGAAGAGCGGTGTACTCGTAGATATTAATTTCCTTTGATACAACGGCTGCAATTGCGGCGCCTCTGGCCTGTCCAAGCAGTAGAGTAGACTGAGGATTAGTATTTACAAACACTTTTTCAATGGCAACAATACTCGGACTAAACTTTTCAATCACCTCATCAATGCCTGCAACTATAATTTTAATTCTGGCTGCCAAATCAAGATCTTGCTTAGTTGTTATTATTGTTCCACTTGATTCATATGTAAGGTTTTGTTTTTCCTGATGTATAACACCATAGCCAGTTACTCTTAACCCTGGATCAATACCTAATATTGTACTCAATGATTAGTTAGACTTCAAAATTTGCATTAGTGTAAACCTCCTGAACATCGTCCAAGTCCTCTAATATATCTAATATTTTTTGCATCCTCAAAGCATCATCGCCTTTTAAATTTATTTCATTTTCAGCCTTCATTGTCAGTTCAGCTAATTCTTTTTTAAAGCCTGATTTTTCAAGCTCTTCATTTATTTTAGTAAAGTCGTTTGGTAAGGTAATAATTTCTATGCTTTTATCATCATTAATAATTACATCATCCGCACCTAAATTAATTGCTTGGTCCATGAGTGCCTCACTATCATCTATAGGAGCAAAAAAAATACTACCACAGTGCTTAAATAAAAATGAAACAGATCCGTCAGTACCTAAATTACCGCCATTTTTTGATAAAGCATGTCTCACATCAGCGACCGCGCGCACTTTATTATCTGTCAGGCAATCTATAATAATCGCTACCCCACTGATACCATAACCTTCATACCTTATCTCTTCATAATTAACCCCTTCTAATTCACCAGTTCCTCTTTTTATTGCCCTAGTAATATTCTCAGCCGGCATACTTTGCTCTTTAGCCGCAGTAACTGCAGACCTTAATCTTGGGTTAAAATTTATATCTCCCCCACTCATTCTTGCGGCAACAGTAATCTCCTTTACTAATTTAGTAAAAATTTTACCTCTTTTAGCATCCTGCCTTCCTTTGCGATGCTGAATATTTGCCCATTTTGAATGCCCTGCCATAGATAACCCTGCCTCAATTTTTTTGTTAGATATAGTTTATCAGTAAACTTTATATCTATAAGCAGTAGATTTATTCAAATTTGTGAATTGAAGCAGTTTTGCTAAAAGTTAAGAATTTAGTTATGCTATTTTTTTAGATTAATTAATATATTTAATGAAAACATTAAAGCAAATAATTGAGACGAAAGAAATTAAAGAGTTACTGACAATCTCTCCGACTCAAACTGTTATTGAGGCGCTTATGGTTATGGCAGAATATAAAATAGGCGCATTGTTAGTGACAGATAAAGACAAAATGGTTGGCATCGTTTCTGAGAGAGATTATGCTCGCGAAATTATACTTCACAAAAAATCATCAAAAGAAACGCTTGTTAAAGACATTATGACTAAAAAAGTTTTATCCCTTCAACCTTCTGATTCATTTGAAAAAGGCCTGGAAATAATGTCAGAAAAAAAAATCCGTCATATTCCCGTCCTTAAGGGAAATAAAATTATTGGCATGGTTTCACAAGGCGATCTTGTGAAAGAAATGATAAGTCATCAAAAAGATTTAATAAGCCAACTTGAAAGCTTTATTCAGAATTAAATTATTCACCTATTATTTTAACTAAAGCTCTCTTCTTCCTTTTGCCATCAAACTCACCATAAAATATTTGTTCCCATGGGCCAAAGTCAAGCTTTCCTTCAGTAATAGCAACAACAACTTCTCTACCCATTACTTGTCTTTTTATATGTGCGTCCGCATTATCTTCACCAGTATCATTATGTCTGTAATGACTTAATGGCTCATGTGGAGCTAATGCTTCAAGCCATTTTTTATAATCATGGTGTAAGCCTGATTCGTCATCGTTAATAAAAACGCTGGCCGTAATATGCATTGCATTAACCAACACAAGCCCCTCTTGAATTCCACTTTCAGCTAAACATGAATTTACCTCGGGTGTTATATTTGTAAAGTGCATTCTTTCGGGAGCATTAAACCATAATTCTTTTTTATAACTTTTCATATCAACCTCTCTTTAAGATTTTATTAAAAAAATTAATTCAATCCCGTTTCCAGCTGGGTCCTTAAAAAATAATTGTTCAATATTAATTTCAGGTATGTACCTCTCTTTAAAGGTAATATTATTCTTTGTAAGTGTTTCCATAAAATCTTTCTTATCAACAGCAGAAAATGAAACATGATCAAGGGTAGAGTTAACATTAATCATATTTTTTATACTATCTTTTGATGAGCTAAGATGAAGAACATCCTTCTCCTTTGCATAGAGCCAATAACCTTTACTTTTAAAAGGAGGTCTATGGCCTAGATTTAACCCCACGATATTGATATAGAAGTCTTTAAGAGTCTCAATCATTTTTTCATCTGAGCGAAGATTATAATGATCAATACCGTTAATCATTTTTTTGATTTGCTGTTAACCTTTTTTTGATATGAAGCTCTCTTAACTGTTTATCATCTACTTCATTGGGTGCATTTGTTAATAAACACTGTGCTTTTTGCGTTTTTGGAAAAGCAATCACATCTCTAATTGATTCAGCACCTGCTAATAGAGTCACTATTCTATCTAATCCAAAAGCTATTCCACCATGAGGCGGTGCCCCATATTGGAGAGCCTCTAATAGAAAACCAAATTTCTCTGCTGATTCATCTTTGGAAATATTTAAAGCCTTGAATACCTTAGATTGAACATCACTTTTATGGATACGTATTGAACCACCTCCAACCTCAGAGCCGTTAATAACCATGTCATATGCTTTTGATAAGCATTTACCTGGGTCTGAATCAAGAAGGTCCTCATGTCCATCTTTTGGTGCAGTAAAGGGGTGATGCAAAGCATTCCATCTTTTATTCTCTTCGTCAAAATCGAACATGGGGAAATCAACTATCCATAAGGGGGCCCAAATCAACTCATTGACATGGCCTTTATCATGACCAATTTTTTCTCTCAAGGCACCCAACGCCTCATTGACAATTTTCTCTTTATCAGCGCCAAAGAAAATCAAATCTCCATTAGATGCATTAGTTTTATCCATAATTGCTTTTAATGCATCAACATCAATATTTTTTACAATAGGACTTTGAAGGCCATTTTCATCAAGTTGAGTAATATCATTAACTTTAATATACGCTAAACCCCTAGCGCCATAAATTTTTACAAATTCTGTATATGCATCTATTTCAGATCTTGATAGCTCTGATCCACCTGGTATTTTAAGGGCGGCCACTCGTCCATTTGTCATATTTGCCGCCGAAGAAAATACTTTAAATTCAACCTTCTTAAGCTCTTCAGTTAAATCAACAAGTTCGAGAATGACTCTTAAGTCAGGTTTATCCGAGCCATACTTATTCATTGCTTCAGCATAAGTAAGCTGAGGGAAAGTATTTGGAAGCTTTATATCCATGGTATCCGAAAACATTTGTCTAATCATGCCTTCATTAATCTGCATAATTTCATTTTCGCTCGAAAAAGAAAGCTCTATATCTAACTGCGTAAATTCTGGCTGTCTATCAGCTCTTAAATCTTCATCTCGAAAGCATCTAGCAATTTGAAAGTATCTATCAAAACCAGAAATCATTAACATTTGTTTAAATAATTGAGGTGATTGAGGCAATGCAAAAAATTCACCTTGGTGCACTCTTGATGGAACTAAATAATCTCTAGCCCCCTCTGGCGTACTTCTCGTTAATATTGGCGTTTCGATCTCCATAAAATCATTTTTATCGAGATAATTTCGGAAATTTTTTGAAATATCGTATCTCAGGCGAAGATTCTTTTGCATAACATCTCTTCGAAGATCAATATAGCGGCTTTCCAACCTAACTGATTCCGAAATTGTTTCATCGTCAAGCATGAAGGGTGGAGTTAAGGAAGAATTAAGAATCAACACTTCTGATGCTAACATTTCAACTTCCCCTGAAGGTAGATTTTTATTAACAGTGCCTTCAGGTCTCAACCTTACTTTACAGATAACTTGTAAAACAAACTCATTACGAATTGATTCACCAGCTTTAAAAGCCTCGGGGGTGTCAGGGTCTATTACAATCTGAGCTAATCCCTTCTTGTCTCTAAGGTCAATAAATATAACACCGCCATGATCTCTTCGTCTATGTGCCCAGCCACATAATTTAACTTCGGTATCTACATGCGTTTTATTCAAGTCGCCACAAAAATGAGTTCTCATTTATTCTCTACTTTCTTTCTTTTTTTATTTTTCTTAACAAATTGTTCATCTGATGTTGAAACGCCCATAGAGATCACATACTTTAAAACCTGATCTACACTAAGGTCAATCTCAATAATTTTTTTCGTGGGCACTATCAATGTATATCCAGAAGTCGGGTTTGGTGTTGTTGGAACATAAACATTAACGAACTTTCCTTTCAAATATTTAGCAATTTGATCATTTGGTACCCCCGTAACAAAAGCAAATGTATAAGTACCCGCATTTGGAAATTCAATTAAAACTGCTTTGGAAAATGCTTTTCCAGAATTGGATAAAAGCGTATCAGATACTTGCTTGATACCTTTATATATAGAATTTATTACTGGTACTTTATTAAGGACATACTCATATACAGATATAAATTTTTTTCCAAAAAAATTATTAGCGATCACCCCTGTAAGAAAAACAATAACCAGGGTTACGATAACACCATATCCAGGAATAGCCCCTCCGAATAGAATGTCAGGCTTAAACTCATTAGGAATGAATACTAATATCTGATCTAGAAATTGGGTAAGGGTGATTAATACCCATAAAGTTAAAACAATCGGAATTAAAACTAAAAGTCCCGTTAGTATATTCTTTTTAAACATTTTGTTTCCCAGCCTTCTTTGAAGTTGATTCTTTTATCTTGTTATTATTTTTTGTTTCTTTTGAGTTATTTTTATTTTTAAAATCTGTCTCATACCACCCTGAACCTTTAAGCTTAAAATTTGGAGCTGAAACTTGCTTAACAAAATTTTGACTATCACATTTAGGACATAAAATTGTTGTAGGCTCACTAATTTTTCTTATTAGATCTTCTTGGTAACTACAGTCGTTGCATATAAATTCGTAAATTGGCATAAACTTTTTTCAAATATTTTTTTAAAATGGAATATCGTCTTCCAACTGATCAAAGGATTCAACAGCAGGCGTTGGAGCCTTAGTAGGCTCATTGGATGACTGGCTTTTTTGTTGCTCAAAATCACTCGTTGAACCACTTCCACCTGAGGCAGAATCTTTAGAGCCAAGCATTTGCATCGTTGCTGCAACAACCTCAGTTGTATATCTATCCTGACCTTCTTTTGTTTGCCATTTTCTTGTTTGAAGCCTGCCCTCCACAAATATTTGACTTCCTTTTTTTAAATATTCTTTAGCGATTTCTGCTATTTTGCCAAACATTACTATTCTATGCCACTCAGTTTGATCAACCTTTGCTCCTGTTTTATCCTTATAAGAACTACTCGTAGCTAAACTGAAGTTACATACAGCGGTTTCGTTAGGCATATAACGTACGTCAGGATCTTGTCCTAATCTTCCAACTAAAATTACCTTATTGACTGACATAATAAATAATCCCCTTAAGTATTTTTTAAACTCTTTTTTAATTCAGGCATTTTTATTGATAAGGAAAAAATAAACCAGATGGATATTATAATTCCGCAAAAATAAAAAACACCTATATAACCAAAATTCTTGGCTGCGAAACCCCCAAGAACACCCCCAAAAAACATTCCTAATGACTGACAGGTATTATACACCCCTAAAGAAAATCCTTTTCTATCAATTGGTGCAATTCTACTCACCAAGCTGGGAAGTGAAGCCTCTAAAAAGTTAAAGCCTATAAAGTAAATCAATAAAGCCAAACTTATATTAAGTATTTCATTAGAATCATTGATGAATAAAAATTGAGACAAAAATAAAAGAATTATTGAAAATAAAAAGGTTTGTTTAGATAGCCCCCACTTTTGTGAAAAAATAATCATAGGGACCATAAAGACAAATGACAAAAATAATATAGGGAGGTAAATGCTCCAATGCTCTTCAAGTGGCAAGCCCCCTTTTGTAATTAAATAGTAAGGAATTGTAATAAACAATGAGATCTGGGTCGCGTGCAACACAAATATGCCTAGGTTTAGTCGATTTAAATCCCATCTTTTCAGAATAAATAAAAAATCACTCAAGTTGTATGAAGTTTTCTTCTTATCAGATGCTTCAGTTATAAAAAATTTAATGACAAATATGGCAATAATCGACAAAACTCCCATCAAAATAAAAATTCCTGATACCCCTATTAATTCATTAATTAATGGGCTTAGCACTAATGAAAATGCAAAGGTTAAGCCAATGGATACACCCACAATACCCATTGCTTTTGTTCGACTTTCATCAGAGGTTAAGTCTGCTAACAACGCACTTAAAACTGCTGAAATTGCTCCTGCGCCCTGAATAGCCCTTCCTAAAATTATTAATTCAATGTCATTTGCTAGGCCTGCACATAATGAGCCTACAATAAATAATACCAAGCCAAAATAAATGACCTTTTTACGTCCTATAACATCAGATACCATCCCAAAAGGTATTTGAAAAATTGCCTGAGTAAGCCCATAAATACCGAGTGCTAAGCCTATTTGAAAGATCGACGGTTGACTTGGCAGTTCAGTAGCATAAATAGAAAAAATAGGTAATATTAAAAAAATACCTAGCATTCTTAACGCATAGATAGAAGCTAAAATTGAGCTTGCTTTTATTTCATTGGGAGACATTCTGTCTTTCTGAACCATAAGAGTTGAATACAAGTTACATTAAATATAAATAATCCGTTATATTATCAGGTTGCGCATAATTAAATAAAAATTAATGGATTATATTAATATCAAGGGGGCGAGAACCCATAACTTAAAAAATATCTCACTTAGCCTTCCTCGAAACAAGCTGATTGTTATCACAGGTTTATCCGGATCAGGAAAATCCTCATTAGCTTTCGACACTCTTTATGCCGAAGGTCAAAGAAGATATGTTGAATCTTTATCTGCCTATGCGAGACAGTTTCTTGATCGTTTAAATAAACCTGACGTGGATCTTATTGAAGGACTTTCGCCCGCAATATCGATTGAGCAGAAATCAACTTCTCATAATCCTAGGTCGACCGTAGGAACAGTTACTGAAATTCATGACTATTTGAGGCTACTGTTTGCGAGGGCAGGAGATCCCGTTTGCCCAGAACATAATATTAAATTAGAAGCGCAAACTATTTCTCAAATTGTTGATCAATTATTAGCACTCCCAGAAAATACAAAGGTGATTATTCTTGCCCCTGTAATAAATAATAGGAAGGGAAGTCACGCAGATCTAATTAATGAACTTAGAGCTCAAGGATTTATTAGAGTAAGGTTGGATGGCACAATCTATGAAATTGATAACTTACCTGAAATAGAAAAAAAAATAAATCACCAAATTGATGTTGTTATTGACCGAATAAAAATACATCAAGATATTAAACAACGTATTACAGAGTCCATTGAAACTGGTCTTAAATTAACCGATGGGAAAATTTTAGCCCTTGATATGGAAACAGAAGAAACGCGTCTTTTTTCATCAAAATTTGCCTGCCCTCATTGTGATTATGCTATTCCTGAATTAGAACCCCGTCTTTTTTCTTTTAATAACCCAATGGGAGCATGCCCTGATTGTGACGGGCTAGGTCATAAGAGTTTTTTTGACCCCCTTAAAGTAGTTGCATTACCTCAACTTTCACTCAGCGCAGGCGCAATTAAAGGATGGGACAGAAGAAATCAATTTTATTTTCAAATGCTTTCAAGTCTTGCTACTCATTATGGATTTGACTTAGATACGCCTTATGAAAATTTACCTGAGGAAATTCAGTCTGTTGTTTTGTATGGAAGTAAAAAAGAGGTCATTAATTTCTCATACTTAAGTGAGCAGGGTAAGGTTTATTCAAAGTCACATTCTTTTGAAGGTATTTTAAATAACTTAACTCGGCGTTATCAAGAAACTGATTCTGGTATCGTCAGAGATGAGATTGCTAAATATTTAAATGTACATACCTGCCCCACTTGTAAGGGAGCAAGGTTGCGAGAAGAAGCGAGACATGTTTTGGTTGCTGATAAAAATATTAATTTTATTTGTGAGCTTGCTTTACGGAAAGCCTTTGATTTTTTTGAAAACCTAGAATTAAAAGGTGCCAAAGCCAAGGTGGCAGAAAAAATTATTCAAGAAATTAAAAATAGGATTTTTTTTCTTATTAATGTTGGCCTAGATTATTTATCTCTTTCAAGAACGGCTGAAACCTTATCAGGAGGTGAAGCACAACGTATTAGATTGGCCTCACAAATTGGAAGTGGGTTAACTGGCGTGATGTATGTTTTAGATGAACCCTCTATCGGATTACATCAAAGAGATAATGCCAAATTACTAAAAACCCTCAAAAACTTACGTGACTTAGGTAATACGGTTATTGTGGTCGAACATGACTATGACGCCATTATGGCAGCAGATTATGTTGTTGATATAGGTCCAGGTGCTGGGCTTCATGGAGGTCAAATCATTGCGGAAGGAACACCCCAAGAAATTTTAAATAATGAAAATTCACTCACAGGACAGTATTTATCTGGTAAGAAAGTGATTGAATTGTCAAAAGAAAAAACCAAACCAAATAAAGAGTTTTTCCAAATTTTAAAAGCCAGCGGAAACAACTTAAAAAGTGTAGACCTTAAATTACCTATTGGTTTAATGACATGCATTACAGGTGTCTCAGGAAGCGGAAAATCGACCCTGATAAATAACACACTGTATCACGCTCTTGCGAAGCATCTTTATAGAAGTAACGTAGAGATTGGTCCCCATGAGGAAATCATAGGTTATGATTTGTTTGATAAAGTTGTCGACGTCAATCAAAGCCCCATCGGAAGAACTCCTAGGTCAAATCCTGCCACTTACACAGGGCTTTTTACGCCTATTCGAGATATATTTTCAAAAGTTCCCGAGAGTAAACTTAGAGGCTATGCCCCCGGACGATTCTCCTTTAATGTAAAAGGAGGAAGATGTGAATCATGTGAGGGAGACGGTGTCGTAAAAGTTGAAATGCATTTTTTGCCTGACGTTTATGTGAAATGTGATTTTTGTGAAGGTCAACGTTATAACCGAGAAACTTTAGAAATTAAATACAAAAATAAAAATATACACGATGTACTGTCTATGACTGTCGAACAAGCTTATGATTTTTTGAGTGCTATCCCTGTCATTGAAAGGAAACTAAAGACTCTATTAAATGTGGGCTTGAGTTATATCAAACTTGGGCAAAATGCTACCACCCTATCAGGGGGTGAGGCACAAAGAGTCAAGCTTGCCTTAGAGTTATCAAAAAGAGATACAGGAAGAACATTATATATACTCGATGAACCTACAACAGGACTTCATTTCGCCGATATTCAACTTCTTTTAAATGTCCTCCACCAATTGAAAAAAAATGGTAACACTTTAGCAATTATTGAACATAATTTAGATGTGATTAAAACTGCTGACTGGATTATTGATTTGGGCCCAGAAGGGGGTGATGGAGGGGGTCAAATTATTGCTGAAGGGACACCTAATGACATCTGCAAAAATAAAAATAGTTACACGGGCAAGTTTTTAAAAGATTATTTATAGGATTTGATAAATTGATTTGGTATCCGGTTTTTGATGATGCCAAATATTAAAGGCGGCGGCGGCTTGTTCAACCAGCATCCCTAATCCGTCAGAGAATTTTGCTTTATTTTGTTCAGCCTTTAATAAAAAAGGGGTTTGCTTGCCATACATCATGTCGTACCAAAAATATCCATTTAAATTTTCTGGAAAGATAGCGCTATCATTTCCTAAAGAGGATGAGGTGGCATTGATGATCAAATCAAAAGTAATGTCTTCTTTGAGATTCAAGATATCTAATAAAACATTGTTATCCTTCGCTAATGATGACCAATACTCCGACATATCATGAGATTTAGTGATGGTTCTGTTAGTTAAAAAAATACTTTGAGGGCGTTGCGAAATTAAATCACACATTACCCCATTGGATGCTCCACCTGCGCCAATCACTAATATTTTTTTATTTTCTAGGCTGACATTCTTAGTTAACAGATCGGTAACCAGACCTAAGCCGTCGGTTGTATCGCCTATCAATTTATTGTTTTTTATAGAAATTGTATTCACTGATTTTGTATAATCGGCTTTTGATGACAATTCATCACAAATTTCATATGCTAGGTTCTTTAGTGGTAATGTGATATTCAGACCTTCATACCCCTCTTGCTTCAAACCAGAGAGTATTTTTTTAAAATTTGTGCTTTCCACATCTATTCGTTGATAGTCAAGATGTATACCAAATTGGGTTGCAAAATGTTGGTGGATCCTAGGCGATAGCGAATGTGATATTGGATGGCCTAAAACAGCAAATTTTTTTTTTAACTGGATCATGTATTTATTATAAATCGTATCGCTTGATGTACATAAATTAATATTTTTGTATTAATTTGGTGCATTTTATTCATATTATTGCACTAAAATAGTGCTATTTATACTTAATATGTTTATTTTTATATAAAAATAAGTAAAATTGCACCAATAAGTATATCTAATGCGTAATAATAAAAAAAATAGAACATCAATTAAGGAGCAAATAGTATGTCTGTAGCTAATGTAATGAAAAAAATTAAAAGTAACAACGTTAAATTCGTTGATTTAAGATTTTCAGATACCAGAGGTAAGGAGCAACATGTCACTGTACCAATCTCTGCCTTTGACAAGAGTAAGTTCACAGACGGACATGCTTTTGATGGTTCTTCGATTGCAGGTTGGAAAGGGATTAATGCTTCAGACATGTTACTTTTCCCAGATCCTAATACGGCCAATATTGATCCATTTATGGAAGAATCAACGCTTATTCTTACGTGTAACGTCGTTGATCCTGAAGATGGCAAAGGCTATGACAGAGATCCACGAACAATTGCCAATCGTGCTGAGCAGTATCTTAAAAAAACTGGCATTGGTGATACAGTCTACTTTGGCCCTGAGCCTGAATTTTTTGTTTTTGATTCTATTACCTGGGATTCAGGGATGAGCGGATCTTCAGTAAAAATTAGCTCTGAGGAAGCTGAATGGGACTCCAAAACAGAGCATGAAGGGGGTAACGTTGGACATAGGCCTAGAGTTAAGGGTGGGTATTTTCCCGTACCGCCTGTTGACTCACTTCAAGATCTTCGTTCTCAAATGTGTCTTACATTGGAAGAAATGGGTGTTCCAGTTGAAGTGCATCATCATGAAGTTGCCGGCTCAGGTCAAAATGAGATTGGGACTAAATTTTCATCGCTAACAGAAAGAGCAGATTGGACCCAAATACTTAAATACGTTGTCATGAACACGGCTCACCATTATGGAAAGACAGCAACATTCATGCCAAAACCTGTTCTTAACGATAATGGAACAGGAATGCATGTCCACCAATCTATTTGGAAAAAAGGCAAAAACCTTTTTGCTGGAAAGAAATATGCTAACTTAAGTGATGAAGCGCTTTATTATATTGGCGGGATCATCAAGCATGGTAAGGCACTCAATGCCATCACCAATCCATCAACTAATTCATATAAACGACTTGTGCCAGGGTTTGAAGCTCCAGTCATGTTGGCTTACTCAGCTAAAAATAGATCCGCAGCAATCAGAATCCCACATGTTTCTTCAGACAATGCAAGAAGAATCGAAGTAAGATTCCCAGATCCTATGGCTAATCCATATCTTGCATTTAGTGCAATGATGATGGCGGGTCTTGATGGCATTCAAAATAAAATTCATCCCGGTGATGGTGAAACAAGAGATTTATATGACTTAACAGCTCAAGAAGAAGCAAAAATTCCACAGGTTGCCGCATCTCTTGAAGAAGCGCTCGCTGAATTAGACAAAGATCGTGAGTTCTTAACACGAGGTGGCGTCTTTAGTAATGACTTTATCGATAGTTACATCGGGCTAAAAATGGAAGATGTCACACGCGTGAGAATGACACCACATCCTGTAGAGTTTGATATGTACTACAGCCTATAAAAAAATAAAATAAAGCGAGGGTAAGCCTCGCTTTTTTTTAAGTTAAATTATCTTGCACTTTTATTGTGCATTAAATTTTTTACTATACCCATTAAAAGTTGAAAAAGCCGGGAATGAAAAAATGAGCAATAAAGTCAATAAAGAAAAATATGAAGGGATGGATTCATTAGTCACCGCCGTGATTGTTTGTGATAAAAATTTAATTGTCAATTATATTAACCCCAGTACCGAGACGCTCTTTGAGGTGAGTGCTAAACAAGCCATCAATAATAATATCAGTGTATTTTTCGAAGATACCGATAATTTTTTAAAAAAGTTACTTCAAAAAGTTGATGAACAGAAAAATACTTACAAGGAACATGAGTATTTCCTTCAAACACATCAGAAAAAAACCATCTGCGTCAGCCTGACTGTCACCGCTTTGATTGATTCCAGTGATGAATTTATTATCGAATTCATACAAATGGATCAGCAATTAAAGGTAGCCAGAGAAGAGAGAATGTTCATTCAACAGCAAGCAAACACCGAATTACTCAGAAATTTGGCCCATGAAGTTAGAAATCCTCTCGGCTGTCTCTTATACACATCTCCGAGCCCACGAGACTAGGCATGATCTCGT
>OJGX01000093.1_pt1 | contig 43858 bp, 38 predicted proteins | sample 1594661 | NCBI WGS metagenome assembly OJGX01 (sample SAMN05416839, study PRJEB24817) | seawater metagenome | isolation source: Sea water | place: Canada:Atlantic | collected 2013-07 | reverse complement strand
TCTATTCTTGCTCAAGACAAAACTCAATTTCGACGAGTCACTGTCCTGATATTTCATATCCGAAATACCTCGGCCAGCGCCCACACGAATTACTTGGTCAACTTTTTAAAGAGCGTTTGAGCTGTTGCTCAATCAAGGCCGCGTATTCTACATCGTAACGCCGCCTTGTCAACCGTTAATCCGAAGAATTTTAAAACTCATTTTCTTCAGTACTTTCAAACGGTTACTTCTGCTCGGAAAACCGCTGTGAGTGGCTTGTCCCTCAGAAGTGGTGCGCATTCTACAGGCGTCAGGAAAACTGTCAACGAGGTTTTTGAATTAATTTATAGCGGTATCGGTTTCCACGTATCCGCCTGATCAGTCAGTGATCAGATCGTATTCTTTTTACTCAAAATCAGCCTCTGACAAACGGAATCAGCGCGCGACTCCCGCTCCATTTCCAACGAAGCGCCAGCAGAACTGCGATTATCAGGCCGTACACCACCATTTCTCCAACGTCACTGCGGGACTGCCAGATGAAATGAACCCATGCCGCTATCGCAATCGGGTACACCAGCTTATGCAAGGCTTTCCATTGCCGGCCCATCCGCCTCATCATCCCCTTTGTTGAGGTTAACGCCAGTGGCACAAGCATAAGGAAAGACACCGCCCCCGCCAGGATATATGGCCGCTTGGTGAACGTGGCCCATAGATCGCTCCAGCCAAGAATAAACTGCAGAAACGCCAATACATGCAACACCGCATAAAAGAACGCAAACAGACCAAGCATCCGGCGAACCCGGATCCACGCTCCCCACCCTGTCCAACGCTTGAGCGGTGTCATGCATAAGGTAGCAATCAATAACTGAAATGCCGCGATGCCCAGCGACTCTGTTACTTCTTGCCCGGGATCCGGGCCGAGGGACTGGCTGGCAATGCTGGCAATCAGCACCAACAGGGGAACGCTGGCGAGCAGCGCTACCAGCAGGCGAAACGCCAGCACAAACCCCGGTTGGTTCAGCACACGCTTCTCATTCATCAATAGAACTTGCTCAAATCCATGCCCTTGTACAGATCGGCAACCTGTTCTCCATAACCATTGAACTTGACGGTTTCCATGTAGTTGGGAGAGAGCAAGCCAGAGGGCAGCCTGCGCTCCCGCTTCTGGCTCCACCTCGGATGGTCAACTTCAGGGTTCACGTTGGCATAGAAGCCATACTCCTGGGGCGCAAGCATTTCCCAGGTAGTCTTGGGGCGCTCCTCCTGAAAGCGAATCTTGACGATCGACTTGATGCTCTTGAAACCGTACTTCCAGGGCACGACCAGCCGGATAGGCGCGCCATTCTGGTTGGGCATGGTTTTGCCATACAGCCCGACCGCGAGGAAGCTTAACTCGTTCATGGCCTCATCCATTCTCAACCCCTCCTGGTAAGGCCAGTCGATGGTGCTGAACAATGAGCGCTGCCCTCGCATCTGATCCGGATCATACAGGGTCTCGAAATAGACGTACTTTGCGCGGGAGTTGGGTTCAAGCCGTTTAATGATGTCGGCCAGTGGAATCCCGATCCAGGGGATCACCATCGACCAGGCCTCGACACAACGAAGTCGGTACACCCTTTCCTGATATTCATGGGGCTTGAGCAGGTCCTCCAGAGCATACTCACCGGGCCGCCCGCACTCCCCCTCAACCACGACGGACCAGGGATCAACGCTCATTTCATCGGCGTACCTGGCAGGATCCCCTTTGCCGGTGCCAAATTCATAAAAGTTGTTATAGCGAGTGACATCCTCGAAAGGCGTCTTTTTCTCATCGGTTGAGAAACCGGGCATTGCAACGTAGTCCAGCGCTTCCCCAGGGACCGGAAGCTCTGCAGCGGATAATAGACCCGGCATTGAAAGGCCAGCGGCAACGGCCACAGTGCCGGACATGAATTGCCGTCGGTTGAGGTAGACAGATTCGGGGGTAACTTCAGAATGAGGCAAAGCCCAGGATGGGCGCTTCTTAATGAACATGGAAAGTCTCCGTCAGGGCGTCAGCCAGCTAGGGCGTTGACCGGAGACTGTGGTTAAAATTCCCGGACCTCGATGAGGAAGCCCGGGAAGCGAGAGCTCAGTCAGCGGCCCCTGAAGCTTTCCGGGGCTTGCCACGGAACAGCGCACGAACAGGGCCGGACAACGCGTATATCAGAAATCCGGTAAAGAGTACGGTAGCCGGATCCAGCGCGATCACTACAAACACCAGAACCACAAGCAGAATAGCAGCAAAAGGCACCCGACCACGCAGATCCAGATCCTTGAAACTGCGATAGAGGATGTTGCTGACCATCAGCACGCCCGTACCTGCAACCACCACCATTGTCAGCAACGTGAGCCAGGCAGCGGGTTCAAAGAGATGGAAGCACCAGACCAGGCCGGCAACGCACGCTGCGGCAGCCGGGCTGGGCAAACCAACAAAGAACTTCTTGTCGACCGAACCGATCTGGGTGTTGAAACGCGCCAGACGAAGCGCAGCGCCAGCCACGTATATGAACGTAACGGCCCAACCGACCTTATCGAAGGCGTTCAGCGACCAGAAAAAAGCGACAAGTCCCGGGGCCACGCCAAAGGCCACCATGTCGGCCAGGCTGTCGTATTCTTCACCGAATTTGCTCTGGGTATTGGTCATCCGGGCAACACGGCCATCAAGACCATCCAGGATCATGGATACAAAAATGGCAATCGCGGCATTATCAAACACGCCGTTTGCGGCAGAGACTATGGCGTAGAAACCCGAAAACAGCGAAGCCGTTGTAAGCGCATTGGGGAGCAGGTAAATACCTTTGCGGCGGACCGGCGCACCTTCCACCAGCTCTTCTTCAACCACTTCCCCGGCCTCTACCTCAAAGTCCGGGTTCTGCTTGCCGTCGGCGGCTTTTCTTTCTTCAGTCATTCCCATTACTCCGGAAAGCGTTTGGGCGGAGTATATACGAAAAACGCGGCCACCCGGGCCGCGTTTTTCAAAACCAGGCGGAATTCCGCTTAGTTTTTGTCCTTATCCACGATCTTGTTCGCGGAGATCCACGGCATCATACCGCGCAGCTTCTCACCAACCACTTCGATTTCGTGAGCAGCGTTCTGGCGACGACGCGCCGTCATGGACGGGTAGTTCAGAGCGCCTTCAGAAATGAACATCTTGGCGTACTCGCCGCTCTGAATACGCTTCAGCGCGTTGCGCATCGCTTCACGGGACTGCTCGTTGATGATTTCGGGACCGGTCACATACTCACCATACTCCGCGTTATTGGAGATGGAGTAGTTCATGTTGGCGATACCGCCTTCGTACATCAGATCGACGATCAACTTCAGCTCGTGCAGACACTCGAAGTACGCCATTTCGGGCTCATAACCGCCTTCCACGAGCGTTTCGAACGCCGCTTTAACCAGCTCCACGGTACCACCGCAGAGAACGGCCTGCTCACCGAACAGATCGGTTTCGGTCTCATCCTTGAACGTGGTTTCGATGATGCCGGTACGGCCGCCACCGATACCGCTGGCGTAGGACAGAGCCAGATTCTTGGCGTTGCCGGAGGAATCCTGGAAGATAGCGATCAGGTCGGGAATACCACCGCCGTTTGCGAACTCGGTGCGCACGGTGTGGCCCGGTGCCTTGGGAGCAATCATGATGACGTCCAGATCCTTACGCGGAACGATCTGGTTGTAATGGATAGCAAAGCCGTGGGCGAACGCCAGGGTGGCGCCTTGCTGCAGATTCGGCTCGATTTCCGCCTTATACAGCTGGGCCTGGTATTCGTCCGGAGTCAGGACCATGACAACGTCGGCGGCGGCAACGGCAGACGGTACGTCGCTGGTCTTCAGACCATAGGCTTCCGCCTTGGCGATGGAAGAAGAACCCGGGCGCAGGCCCACGGTCACGTCAACGCCGGACTCTTTCAGGTTGCACGCGTGAGCGTGGCCCTGGGAGCCGAAACCAATGATGGCAACTTTCTTGCCCTGGATGATGGAAAGATCGCAATCCTTATCGTAGTAAACCTGCATGAGAAACCTCTGTTATTTGTGATGGCCCCGAAGAGCCATATTGTTCAAACCCTGTTTGAAATCGTTAAAGGCTGAGCACCTTCTCGCCCCGGGCGATACCGGATACACCGCTGCGCACCACTTCCAGTACGCCCGACGTGCCAACGGCCTGAATAAAGCCGTCCAGCTTCTCGCTGTCACCTGCCAACTGAACCGTGTAAACGGAGCTGGTCACATCCACGATCTGGCCGCGGAAAATGTCCACCGTACGCTTGATCTCGGCACGCTGGGAACCCGTGGCTTTCAGCTTGACCAGCATCAGTTCGCGTTCGATATGGGCGCCTTCGGTGAGATCCACCAGCTTGACGACTTCAATCAGCTTGTTCAGTTGTTTGGTGATCTGTTCGATCACCTTGTCAGACCCCGTGGTGGTCACCGTCAGACGGGACAACGTCTCGTCTTCGGTTGGCGCCACGGTGAGCGTTTCGATGTTGTAGTTGCGCTGGGAAAACAGACCAACAACCCGTGACAGGGCGCCGGGCTCGTTTTCAAGCAAAACAGAAATGATTCGACGCATGATCAGACCCTCTCCGTCTTGCTGAGCCACATATCCTTCATGGAGCCCCGGGCAACCTGCATCGGATACACGTGCTCAAAGCGGTCCACGTAAATATCCACGAACACCAGATCGTCCTTCATTGCCAGCACTTCTTTCAGCTTGGTTTCCAGATCTTCTTTCTTCTCAATCCGGACACCCTTGTGCCCATAGGCTTCCGCCAGCTTGATGAAATCTGGGAGTGATTCCATGTAGGACTCGGCATGACGGGACTCGTAGTTCATGTCCTGCCATTGCTTGACCATACCCAGAGCCTGGTTATTCAGATTAATGATCTTAACCGGCAGGTTGTACTGCTTGCAGGTCGACAGCTCCTGGATGTTCATCTGGATACTGCCCTCACCGGTAATGCACAGCACTTCGTCGTCCGGATGGGTCAGTTTTACCCCCATGGCCGCCGGCAGGCCGAAGCCCATGGTGCCGAGACCACCGGAATTGATCCAGCGGTTGGGCTTATCGAACTTGTAGTACTGGGCCGCGAACATCTGATGCTGACCAACATCGGAAGTCACGAAGGCTTCGCCGTTGGTCAAGCGACACAGCATTTCGATGACTTCCTGGGGCTTGATCACATCCGGGCTGGTCTCATAGCGCATGCCATGGAATGCTCGCCACTCGTCAATCTGCTTCCACCAGGAAGCAATTGCGTCCGCGTCCGGCTTTTCCTTGGCTTCCTTCACCAGCGACAGCATTTCCTTGAGCACAGCGTCAACCGGGCCAACGATGGGCACATCGGCATCCACGGTTTTGGAAATCGAGGCCGGGTCGATGTCGATATGGATGATGCGCGCGCCCGGACAGAACTTCTCGGTAGCATTGGTCACCCGATCATCAAAACGGGCTCCCACGCAGAGAATGAGATCCGAGTGGTGCATGGCCATGTTGGCTTCGTACGTGCCGTGCATGCCAAGCCAGCCCAGGTGCTGTTTATCGCTGGCCGGGTAACAACCAATGCCCATCAGGGTATTGGTGATCGGATAGCCCAGCAGCCGTACCAACTCAGTCAGCTGATCCGATGCCTTGCCCAGAACAACCCCACCGCCTGCGTAGATAATTGGGCGCTTCGCCGCCAGCATCATGTCGACCGCTTTCTTGATCTGACCGGCATGGCCGCGAATAGCGGGGTTGTAGGAGCGCAGTTTGACCTTCTTGGGATAGGCGTACTCGTAACGCTCGTTCGGCGTGGTCATATCCTTGGGAATATCCACGACCACAGGACCGGGGCGACCGGTCGCGGCAATATAATACGCCTTACGGATAATCTCCGGGATTTCCTCGGGATGACGGACACTGAGATTGTGCTTAACCACCGGACGGGAGACACCCATCATATCGGTTTCCTGGAACGCGTCCTCGCCGATGAGGGTGGACGCAACCTGGCCGCACAGAACCACCATGGGGATGGAATCCATGAATGCGGTGGCAATGCCAGTGATGGTGTTGGTGGCTCCAGGACCCGAGGTCACCAGTACGGTACCTGGTTTTCCGGTCGCACGGGCATAACCGTCGGCCATGTGGACCGCCGCCTGCTCGTGCCTTACCAGAATGTGCTTGACTTTGTCCTGCCTGAACAGCGCATCATAAATATGAAGGGCTGCACCACCCGGATAGCCGTATATGTATTCGATACCTTCATCTTGAAGGGACCGGATCAGCATATCGGCGCCAGACAATAACTCCACGATTTTCTACCCTCTTCTACGAGTGAATGAGCCGGGAAGGCTCCCGGTTGCCTGGATTCACGGTGTCCATGCTTCTTTTGAAAGCGGAACCGGCTGCTCCTCCACACCTTGTTAAGAGGTTGTCTCCTGGCCAGCCGCCCTCCTGAGGGTTGCGGAGAACGGCCAATCAACGGGTTGCACGTAAGCAACAACCAGTCCGCGGCCTGCGCGGGGCGTACAGTGTGGTAATTAACGGGGGATACTCGCTCGGGATTGCCTGCCGTATTGACCCCAGTCTTCAGGCAATCGGTAATTCTGACAGCGCGAAACTCCCTGTCAATAGCCGCTGCAGGTTTCTGTGCCTATACTGGCCGAAGGTCTGCCATACTTGACACAAATCCGATACAAAGATTTGAACCAGACAGAAGAAAATCCGCAACACTGGTGGCATGATAGGGAATAATAAGCTGAGAAAAAACGGGCCCGGTTTATCCAGGTTGTCTGCCTGCCCGGGAGCAGTGAACACACGCGAGTAGAGCCATGAACAGAAAAATCCTGACGCTGACCTTATTACTGGCCGTTGTACCAGGTGTCGCCATGAGCGCCTCTGTCTATAAATGGACCGATGAAAACGGGGTTACCCATTTTGGGGACCGGCAGCCTACGGGCTCAAAGGCCGAACGAGTCAATGTTCGCTCCGGCACCTCTTCCGACGCGTCTGGCAACAGGCAGAGCCCCCAGGAGCGTCTGCAGAATATGCAGGAACACCAGGAAGATGAGGCAAGGCAGCGCCAGGAGACCGCCGTTGAGGAGGCCCGCCGGAAACAGCGCGACGCAAATTGCGCGACAGCCCGGTCCAACTTGGAGGTAATTGCCAACCACGCCCGCATCCGGATTGAGGAAAACGGCGAACTGCGCTATCTGACTCCGGAAGAGCTTGCCGAGAAACGGGCAGAACTTGAGCGAATGGCGGAAGATAATTGCGAACCGATGTGAACATGTAAAAATGGGGTCAGATGAAAGCTTTCATCTGACCCCGACTTCAGCTCCGACTCTCGGGTCAGGCTTTGGTGAAATCCAGGTGGTGGTCCTTCACTGTGCCACGAATGACATCACCCGACACAAACTCTCCCTTTAGCAGCCTCTGGGCCAGCGGGTTCTCGATCATCCGCTGGATGGCCCGCTTCAGCGGCCGGGCACCGTAGACCGGGTCATAGCCCACTTCCGCCAACAACTCCATGGCAGCATCATCCAGCTCCAGCTTCATATCCTGCTCTTTCAGGCGCTTGCTCAGAGACTCGATCTGAATCCGGGCAATGCCCTGGATTTGACTCTCCGCCAGCGGGTGGAACACCACCACTTCATCCACGCGGTTGATGAACTCGGGGCGGAAATGAGTGCCGACGACTTCCATGACGGCATTCTTCATGACCTCGTAGCTCTCCTCGCCGGCTTTCTGCTGGATGATGTCCGAGCCGAGGTTTGAGGTCATGACAATGACCGTGTTCCGGAAGTCGACGGTCCTGCCCTGCCCGTCAGTCAGGCGACCATCCTCAAGTACCTGCAAAAGTATGTTGAACACATCCGGATGGGCTTTTTCCACCTCATCCAGCAGCAACACGGAATACGGCCGACGGCGGACCGCTTCGGTCAGGTAGCCACCTTCCTCGTAGCCGACGTAGCCCGGGGGCGCACCAATCAGGCGAGCCACGGAATGCTTCTCCATGAACTCGGACATATCGATGCGAACCATGGCTTCCTCGGTATCGAACAGGAAGGACGCCAGCGCCTTACACAGCTCGGTCTTACCCACACCCGTCGGGCCGAGAAACAGGAACGAACCGTTTGGACGATTGGGGTCGGACAATCCGGCCCGGGAACGACGCACCGCGTTAGAAACAGCTTCAACCGCCTCATCCTGGCCGATAACCCGACCATGAAGCGCCTCTTCCATGCGCATGAGCTTATCGCGCTCACCTTCGAGCATCTTGGACACCGGGATGCCGGTCCACTTGGAGACAATCTCGGCGATTTCCTCGTCGGTTACCCGGTTGCGAAGCAGCTTCATTTCCATCATTTCTGCCTGGCTGGCCATATCCAGCTGGCGCTCAAGCTCAGGAATCTGCCCGTACTGGAGCTCAGACATCTTGCCGAGGTCACCGGCACGACGGGCATTCTCCAGATCAATGCGGGCCTGTTCCAACCGGCTCTTGATCTTCTGGGACCCGTGCAATGCCGCCTTTTCGGTATTCCAGACTTCTTCCAGATCGGCGTACTCACGCTCGACACCGGTGATCACATCGGACAGTTCCGACAGGCGTTTTTTCGAGGCAGCATCGGTCTCTTTCTTGAGCGCCTCACGCTCGATTTTCAACTGAATCAGACGACGTTCGAGACGATCCAGGGCCTCCGGCTTCGAATCCATTTCCATCCGGATCTGGGAAGCGGCCTCGTCCACCAGGTCAATGGCCTTGTCCGGCAGCTGACGGTCGGCAATGTAACGATGCGACAGTTTGGCGGCGGCGATAATGGCGCCATCTGTCACCTCAACCCCGTGGTGAACTTCATAACGCTCTTTCAGGCCCCGCAGGATGGCGATGGTATCTTCCTCACTGGGTTCGCTGACCAGTACTTTCTGGAAGCGACGCTCAAGAGCGGCGTCTTTTTCGATGTTTTCACGGTATTCGTCCAGGGTAGTCGCGCCCACGCAGTGCAGCTCGCCACGAGCGAGCGCCGGCTTGAGCATATTACCGGCATCCATGGAGCCTTCGGCCTTGCCGGCACCAACCATGGTGTGAATCTCGTCGATGAACAGGATGATCTGACCTTCCTGTTTGGACAGTTCGTTCAGAACAGCTTTCAGGCGTTCTTCAAACTCACCCCGGAACTTGGCGCCGGCAATAAGGGCACCCATATCGAGTGACAGAACCTTCTTGTCCTTGAGGCCATCGGGCACCTCGCCGTTGACGATACGCTGGGCCAGCCCTTCGACGATGGCGGTTTTACCAACGCCGGGCTCACCGATGAGAACCGGGTTGTTCTTCCGGCGGCGCTGCAATACCTGAATGGTACGGCGAATTTCATCATCGCGGCCGATTACCGGGTCCAGCTTGCCGGCCTCGGCTCGCTCGGTAAGGTCGATGGTGTATTTGGACAGAGCCTGACGGTTTTCTTCGGCGCTGGCGTCGTTGACGGCTTCACCGCCGCGAACGTCGTCAATCGCTTTTTCCAGGGCAGCTTTATCAACACCCTGCTCCCGAAGTACGCGACCCAAAGTACCCCGATCTTCCAGGGCGGCCAGCAACATGAGCTCACTGGAGATGTACTGGTCTTTGCGTTTCTGGGCGAGCTTGTCGGCAATGTTGAACAGCCGGCCCATGTCATTGGACATGGAGACGTCGCCGGCCGATCCCTGCACTTCGGGCAGGTTTTCGATCTCCCGGGCGATCGCCTGGCGAATGCGTCCGGGCTCTGCGCCGGCCTGCTTGAGCAAGGGTTTGATGGCGCTGCCTTCCTGATCAAGCAGTGCCTGCATCAGGTGCACCGGCTCAATGAAGTTGTGATCCTTTCCGACCGCGATGGACTGTGCGTCCGCGAGGGCGGTCTGCAGCTTGCTGGTCAGCTTGTCGATTCTCATGTGTACTTTCCCCAAATTTCTGCGAATACCATGGTGCCTTGGGTGGCGGATATTCGATTGCTTTGACAGTTAATGTAGGGGCAAGTAGAGGGACTTCAAGCGGGGCGGCGGTGTATTCGTCAGAAAATTGACGGCCGTCAGGTTTGAGTTTGGTGCTGGGTGCAAGGCTGGCGCGAGGCTGCTTTCCAGAACACGCCGTGAATACATCCCTGTAGGCTTGGCTGCAGCATCCATGCTGCAGACAGTTCTGGAAAGCAGCCTCGCACCAGCCACCGGACTTTTCAGCAACCGCCTTGCCACGGCCACTTCAAGTTGGCCACTTAGCTTGTTAGCCAGACCAGCGTGGCCATCCGCCCTGTTTGGCCATCCCTGCGGTATGAAAAAAACCGATCTGAATCCTGAACGGTACACAGGGCACCGCCAGTCACGCTGGAAACACCGAGATGATTTAACCTCAGAGTGGCAAGGGCATAGATATCTGCCATGAAATGACCCGGCCGAGCGCCTTCGGCTCTAAAGGCGAGGACCGCTTTGGGACCATGATCAAGGAAGGCGTCACGCACTTCCGGGCCGACCTCGAAGCTGTCCGGACCGATGGCCGGGCCGAGCCAGGCTTGCAGGGTTTCGGGCGCAACCGCCATCTCGCTCACCAGATTCTCGATAACACCGCCACACAGGCTTCGCCAGCCACAGTGGGCGGCGCCAACAACCGTTCCTTCGCGATCGGCAAGGATAACGGGCAGGCAGTCGGCGGTAAGGATGGCGCAGGCGATGCCCGGATGACAGGTGTAGCTGGCGTCAGCCTCGGCCGTTTGTCCGACGTTGTTCGGGGTTAGCTCAACGACCGCGGTACCGTGTACCTGGTTGAGCCAACCAATACGGGCGCTATCCAGCTTCAAGGACTCGGCGAGTCTTCGCCGATTCTCTTGGACGTGTTCCGGGTTGTCTTCGACGTGACTACCGAGGTTAAGACTGCTCCAGGGTGGAACGCTGACACCCCCGACGCGAGTTGTGCTGACCGCCCGCACTCTATCGGGCGCAGGCCAGTCCGGTTTCAGGGCGTTACCTTCAATAGTCACGGGTTTCCAGCTCCCGGGCGTGTTTGCGCAGAGCTTCAATCAACGCAACCATATCCTCAGGCAAGGGAACCTCCCAGGTCAGGATTTCACCGGTTTCCGGGTGTTCCAGGGTCAATTGCCGGGCGTGGAGGGCCTGACGGTTGAACGCCGAGAGGGCCTCTCTAAGCTCGTCAGTGGTTCCCTTGGGCAGTCTCAGCCGACCTCCATAGAGCGGATCTCCGACCAGCGGGTGTTTTACATGGGCCATATGAACCCGGATCTGATGGGTTCGGCCGCTTTCCAGTTTGCAGCGGACGTGAGTGTGGGCGGCAAAACGTTCCACCAGACGATAATGGGTGACCGCCGGTTTGCCGGAGGCGACGACCGCCATTTTCTTGCGCTCCCGAGGATGCCGGCCGATGGGCGCATCAACCGTTGCGCCGCCGGTGAGGGTGCCAACGACGACGGCCTCGTACTCGCGGCCCATGGTTCGGGTTTGTAGCTGGTCGACCAGGGACGTGTGCGCAATCAGGCTACGGGCAACGACCATAATGCCCGAGGTGTCTTTGTCGAGGCGGTGTACGATACCCGCCCTGGGCAGATTCTCGACCTCCGGTGCGTAGTTCAGCAGGGCATTGACCAGGGTTCCATCGGCATGGCCGGCCGCCGGGTGCACTACTAGGCCCGCGGGCTTGTTGATGACCAGCAAGTGCTCGTCCTCATAGACAATATCGAGGGAGATTTCCTCGGCCTGCCAGCTCACCTGGGCTTCCGGCTCGGCATCCAGCGCCAGGCGATCATCCAGCATCACTTTGTCCCGAGGCTTTCGCGTCTCACCATTCACCGTCAACGCGCCGCTTTTGATCCAGGACTGCAGGCGGGAACGGGAATGTTCGGGCATCAGTTCTGCCGCGGCCTGGTCAAGGCGCCGATCACTCAGTTCCGGCGGCACGACAAAGTTGGCGATGATTCGTTTTTCAGATGACATTAAGCCCCCAGGGCCTGTGTGTGTTACGTTTCGGTCAGATTATTGGAAACAGCGAGGCATTGCTCTGCACATGGAGCCACTTCCCCGCTACAATGACTGCCCTTGAATTAATCGACATTATACGGGATTCCGGAATGAGATCAGGTCTTCGTTTGCTGTTACTTTCCACACTGGTTGTTCTGGTCAGTGCCTGCGCCTCCAACAAGCAGGAGGAAGTACTTCCGGAGAAGACCTACTATGAGAATGCACGCCAGGCCATGACCTCCGGGAATTTCAACGAGGCAGAGGAGAACCTGGATGCCCTGGAAACCTACTATCCCTTCGGTCGCTACGCCGAACAGGCCCAGCTTGATCTGATTTATGCCCGCTACCAGAACCTGGACCTGGAAGGTTCCCGCGCAGCTGCCGACCGTTTTTTGCGTCTGAACCCGCAAAGTGACCACGGGGATTATGCGCTCTATATGCGTGGCCTCGCCTCCTACAACCTGGATATCGGCCTTGCTGCCCGTTACTTTCCGATCGACGTTGCGGCCCGGGATCCAGGCGAGCAGCTGCAGTCTTTCCGGGATTTTTCGGAACTGCTGAGCCGCTACCCGGAAAGCCAGTACGTCGCAGATGCCCGACAGCGAATGATCGCAGTGCGCAATCGCATGGCTGAGCTGGAACTTTACGCTGCCCGCTATTACGTCAAACGCCAGGCCTATGTGGCGGCCAACAACCGGGCGCGGTACATCATCGAGAATTATCCGACCGCAACGGTTACTGAAGAGGCTCTGATTATCCTGGCAGAAACCTTTCGCTTCCTGGATCTGAAAAAAGGTTCACAGGACGCAATCGCCATGCTCCGTACCAATTTCCCGGAAAGTGAGGCATTCAATGCCGACGGCGATTTTGAGGTGGATCTGCTGGAGGGTGAAAACCGTTCACTGACGAACGTTGTTACCTTCGGTTTGATGGGCGACGAGTAAGGGCTCAAACAGCTGAATTTGGGGCCAGATGAAAAGTTCATCTGACCCCGAATACTTCAACTATTTGCCACTCTTCCAGCCGTTGGTGATCGGATAACGCCGGTCCTTGCCAAATCCTCGCTCGGTAATTCGAACACCAATCGGCGCCTGCCGACGTTTGTATTCGTTGATATCTACAAGACGAATAACCCGCTCAACGTCGACTCGCTCGAAACCTTCCGCAACGATCGCATCGGCACTGAAATCCCGCTCTACATACAGATTCAAAATCTGATCCAGTACATCGTAACCGGGCAGGCTGTCTTCATCTTTCTGGTCCGGCGCCAGTTCTGCCGATGGCGGCCGGGTGATCACACGCTCGGGGATCACTTCTCCCTCCGAAAGCGTGTTGCGGTATTTGGCCAGGCGGAATACCAGGGTTTTGGGCACATCCTTGAGCACATCAAAGCCGCCAGCCATATCGCCATAAAGCGTTGAATAGCCCACCGCCATCTCGCTCTTGTTACCAGTGGTCAGCACCAGGGAACCAAACTTGTTGGAAAGCGACATCAGCAGAACACCCCGGAGACGCGCCTGCAGGTTTTCCTCGGTTGTATCCGGTTTGGTGCCCTCAAAAGGCGCTGCCAGAGTTTCCATGAAGGCGTCGTACATGGGTTCAATGGAAAACACATCGTACTGCACGCCCAGGGCAACGGCTTCAGCCTCGGCATCCTCAAGGCTCATGCTGGAGGTGTAACGGAACGGCATCATCACCGCCCGAACCCGATCCTTGCCCAGGGCATCGACTGCGACCGCCAGCGTAACGGCCGAGTCGATTCCGCCTGAGAGCCCCAGAACCACCGACTTGAATCCATTCTTGTTGACGTAATCCCGAACACCGGTCACCAGGGCGCTGTAGACATTAGCCTCCAATGTCGGCTCTTCCGGCAACGCCTGGGATACCGACTGACAGTGGTGTTCGCACAGAAAGTCGACCGGATATAATCCTTCACCAAACTGAGGGGCCTCTGCAGTCAGCACACCGGAATGGTCAAACACCATGGAGCCACCGTCAAAAACCAGCTCGTCCTGACCGCCCACCAGATTCACATAAACGATACTGACCAGATTCTCCCGGGACTTTCTCTCCAACAGGGCCTTGCGACGTGCCTGCTTGTCGATATCGTAGGGTGACGCATTGAGATTCAGAATCAGACGGGCGCCTGCGGCCGCACAGTCTTCTACCGGGCCCTCCTTCCAGAGATCTTCACACACGGTGATACCTACGGGAACGCCGCGGATATCCAGAGTCAGAACATCCTGGCCTTCGGCAAAGTAACGCTTCTCATCGAACACCTGATAGTTGGGTGGGAAACGCTTGAAGTACCGACCGGTGATTTCGCCTCCATCAATGACCACCGCCGCGTTGTACAGCAGCGCGCCATGGCGAAGAGGAGCACCGATAACAATCACCGGATCCAGCTTTTCCGCCTGCAGCCTTTCCAACGCTTCGTTGACCCGGACTTCCAGGCTCGGGCGCAACAGTAGATCCTCCGGCGGATAGCCGGTCAGGCAAAGCTCGGGAAAAACCACAATGTCCGCCTGATGCTCGGACGATGCCCGGCGGGCAGCCTCAAGGATAAGCTCGGTATTGCCAGGAATATCGCCTACCAGAAAATCCAATTGGGCCATCACCACCCGCAATTTTCTTGGAGACTCCCCGGACGCTGCCTGGTTTCCGGACACGGACATAAATCGGCTCCTGTAACTCATTGCCATGAAAAGGCTATTATAACCCCGCATAGGCGTGGATTTCTTCCGACCAACAGCGGATTCCTGTAAATCATGGCAGCAGATACACCAGTACGATCGGCCGAGGCGCTCGGCCCGGCCCCCTCGACACCGTCCGGAATCCAACAGGCCAAGCTGTTCAGGATCTACAACCACTACCGACTAGTGGTGAGCCTGATGCTGGTGGCACTGCTATTCGTGGATCCCGTCAACTTTGATATGCGCTTCCGACTGCTGGATTATTATCAGGCCGGCGTTTCCGCTTACCTGGGTCTAAATGCCTTCATTGCCCTGCTTCTTGTGGCCGGTTTTCACCCCAGCCGACGCCATATAACGCTTTCGATCCTGCTTGACATTCTGATCATGCATGGCCTGTTGCTGGCCAGTACAGGTATTACCAACGGTCTGGCCAACCTGGTGATTGTGTCTGTAGCGGCGGGTAACATCCTGACGCCCAGCCGGATGGGAACCTTCTATGCGGCTCTCGCTGCTATCTGCTCCCTGGGCATATCCGGATGGGCCTTACTGGCGCTGGGTGAGTCCGCTGATGATATCGTCCGAGCCGGCTCACTGGGCATCCTTTACTTTGCAGCCGCGTTCGTTCTGCAAAGTATCTCCCGACGAATGATGCGCAGCGAGGCTCTGGCCAGCAGCCGAGCCCGCAGCATTGCCGAACTGGAACAGATCAACAAACAGATTATCCAACGCATGCGTACCGGTATTCTGGTACTGGACCGTTTTGGCCAGATCCGCGTTGCCAACGCCGCCGCCGAGGAGCTTCTATATGGCTCACCCAAGACTTCGGTGCCAATCCAAGAGCGCGCAACCGTGTTACCCAAACCACTCAAACAGGGTCTGGACGCTTGGTTAAAGGACCCCACACAGCGGATAGAGCCTTTCCAACCGTCAGCCACCTCCCCGCTGTTACAGGCCAACTTTACCCAACTGGATCAGGAGCGGGGCGACCAGATTCTTGTGTTCATCGAGGACATGAGCAAAGTCACCCAGCAGGCCCAGCAAATGAAACTGGCATCGCTGGGCCGACTCACTGCCGGCATCGCCCATGAAATCCGCAACCCGTTGGGTGCAATCAGCCACGCAGCCCAGCTTATGGAAGAAGCACCGAACCTGGAAGCCGGCGACCGCCAGATGCTGGCGATCATCCAGCGACACTCCCGCCGGGTGAACGGGATTATCGAAAACGTTCTTGATCTTTCAAGACGCCGGGCCGCCAATGCAGATCTGATCGAAGTCGCACCCTGGCTCCAGGAATTTCGGGAAGATTTCCTGCAAACGCAGGACGAGGACTGCACCACGGCGAATATCGTTCTGAAGATCGATCCGCAATTGCCTCCGGCGCGGTTCGATAAAAGCCAGATTGAACAGGTGATGGTGAATCTTTGCGACAACGGTTTACGCTACAGTGAACAGCACTCGGGACAGCGAAAGATCGGAATCCACGCCGGTGCAACCGAAGATGGCGAGCGGGCCTATATCGATGTCCGTGACCAGGGGCCAGGCATTGCACCCGAGCACAGAAACTCTGTGTTCGAACCCTTTTTTACCACAGACAAGACCGGGACCGGGCTCGGGCTTTATCTGGCTCGGGAACTGTGCGAGGCTAATCAGGCCCATCTTTCCCTGGTAGAAGATAACAAGCCCGGCTGCTGTTTTCGCATTACATTTGCTCATCCGGGGCGAATGATCTGAACCGGCGCCGGCGGATATCGGGCGCTTGAACAACGACATGGAACCGACGACACAAGATGACCACATACACAGCGCTGATCGTTGATGATGAACCGGACATCCGGGAGTTACTTGAGATCACCCTCACCCGGATGGGCATAACAACCCTCACGGCACCCGACCTCACCAGCGCCCGGAAATTGCTGGAACAGAACACCACCCACCTCTGCCTGACCGACATGAACCTGCCAGACGGCAACGGCATCGAACTCGTGCAGTGGATTCAGAAACACTCTCCGGCCACGCCTGTCGCCGTGATCACAGCCTACGGCAACATGGACACCGCGATTGAATCGCTCAAAGCCGGGGCCTTTGACTTCGTGTCCAAACCGGTGGAACTACCCCGACTGAGGGAACTGGTCAATAGCGCCCTCAAACTCGCTGAGCCCAAGCCAAACGCCGAAGATGCAGCCGACGAGCCGGGCCTGCTATTGGGTAAGTCGCCAGAGATCCGCAAACTCCGGAACCAGACCCGAAAACTGGCCAGAAGCCAGGCACCGGTCTTTATCAGTGGCGAGTCTGGCAGCGGCAAGGAACTGGTAGCCAGAATGATCCATCTGCAGGGCCCCCGCCGAGAAGGACCATTCATTGCGGTTAACTGCGGTGCGATTCCCTCGGAACTGATGGAAAGCGAATTCTTTGGCCACAAGAAAGGCAGCTTTACCGGGGCCGTGGAGAACAAGGACGGTCTGTTCCGCTCTGCCAACGGCGGCACACTGTTCCTTGATGAAGTGGCAGATCTGCCCCTGGCCATGCAGGTGAAACTACTCCGCGCCATACAGGAAAAAGCCGTGCGACCGGTTGGCGATACCAAGGAAGTGCCCGTCGACATCCGGGTATTGAGCGCTACCCACAAAAATCTGCCGGAGCTGGTTCAGGAGGGCAATTTCCGCCAGGATCTTTTCTACCGGATAAATGTGATCGAGCTGGCTGTACCGCCTTTAAGAGAGCGACCGGATGACATTCCCCTACTCTCCAACCACATTCTTGAACGGATCGCGAAGGAATACGAGTGCGACCCCGCCGCGTTAACACCTGCAGCCGTCGAACGACTGCGAGGCTATGACTTCCCGGGCAATGTCCGGGAACTGGAAAACGTATTGGAACGGGCTTTTACCCTGTGTGATGCCGATCAAATTGACGCTGCGGATCTTCATCTGGGGAATGGGGTTCAGCATGCTGCCTCCGCCTCCCAGATCATTGCCGAAGGAGAGGCCGGCGAGGGAGAGGGAATTGCTGTGCCGGATGGTGAAATCGATCTGGAAGGGTATCTGGAGAAGATTGAACGACAGGCTATTGAGAAGGCGCTTGAGGCGACTCGGTGGAACAAGACCGCTGCGGCCAAGAGGTTGGGGATCAGTTTTCGGGCGTTGAGGTATCGGTTGAAGAAGTTGGGGATGGAGTAGGCAACCCGACTACAATCAGATACAATTTTTTACGATTCAGGATGAATCGTCTTAACAGAAAAGGATTTCAAAATGGAACACTCTACTAGCTGTAGGGCATTTACCCTTATTGAGCTTATATTTGTGATTGCCGTGCTCTCCATTACTCTTAGCATGGCAATTCCCCTTACGAATGCTTTTGTACAGAACGAGGCGAAAGAGGCTTCCCGACAAAGCATACTCTCCGCCCTCCGTTTCGCGAGGGCAACAGCCATCAATAGCACAGAGCTGACTACTGTTTGCTCACTAAATCCCTCTGGCAAGTGCCGTGCCGAATGGGCTGAGACACTGAGCGTGTTTCACGACACTAACAGCAACGGTATTCGGGAGCCAGGCGAAAGACTAGTGCGAACCATTAAGATTGACCTCAGCCAATGGTCGCAAAAAAATCGCCCGGGAACCCGATCGCATTTCCAGTGGAACAGTCTCGGCTTATCCAACGGCACCCCTGGTTCCATGGAGTTCTGCCACCCAAGTTCCGCCAAAAACCGGTTTGCTGTGGTTATTTCTTTCTCAGGACGAATCCGAACTTCGCTGGATTTTGATGGTGATGGCACCGAGGAGCGGGCCCCCGGCACCCCTGTTACGTGTTAACAACATCACCAGCAATCAGGCACCACGCTGCCATCTTTCTTGGCTTCCTTAACACCAGTATCGTCAATGGATAGTGTTCCACACCTGTCATTCGTCTGTGAACCCGTAGGCGTGGCCAAAAGAGTGTAAGAGTTTGCCCCCGCAGCACCAATAGTAATGTTGTAGAAGTCCACCTCGTTACTACCCCTCATCGCAGCGCTAGGCTCGCCTGTGTCCGCGCCACCATCGGCCAGCCCCGTGTAGGTGTAGTTCCGAGCATAAGCCTCTTCCATGCTTTGCGCCAACTGCGAAAGCGCGGATTGAGCGTCAGCTCGGTGCGTACGTTGCACATAGCTTTGATAAGAAGGAAGCGCAATTGCGGCCAATATTCCAATGATAGCCACAACGATCATCAGTTCTATTAGTGTGAACCCCCGCTGGGTGCCGCTTTGGCGCCCAGCGAGTTTACACTCGGAGTGAATTTCCGAACGCATCAGTTAACCTCACGCCAGTTTTGCCGGCCCTGCGAATAGGGACTTGATGATTCCCGGATTGATTCTATTGTTGCCTTGGAAGTACCGGTAAATTTGCGCTCGCTACACACGCCATTCGGGCATTCAGGGTCATCAAGAATCGCCGGAGGTGTTGGAATGCCAGCACCACCATCATCTCCTCCCCCTTTGCGGATACCGCTGGCGGGCAAGTCTTCGCCATCGAACTCGATTAGATCCGCATCATTGAACACGCCATCGTCATTGACATCAAATGGCGATTCCGGAAGCCGTGCACCGCTAATAGCACTCAGCTCCATCAGCCAGCCGGAACCACCAGCCGCACACTCATCCAGGCTGGGGATAAGCGTGGTAAAAATGACCCGGTCGTTACGAATGATCGGCTCGAACACAACGCGCTCGCCCTTATTGTCGGTGTTTCCGTCCTGAGTGTTGATCAGATCGATGAACCAGCCCCGGTGAGCCGGAAGGTCTGCAGTCGCCGGGTTATCATCGTCATCTTCGGGCTCCCAGCGAATCTCATTCTCCGTAGTGAAACGGAAATCGAACTCCCCGTTGGAAGCTTCACCGATAATCTTCTGCTCCAACAGGTCTGAGCGACCAGACACCTGCGTGCCATCATCCCATATCGAAAAGAAGGCCTGGGTATCCTGACCATCAGGATCGTTATCGTTGGATTCCAGGTATTTTCCGGTACCGAAGTAGATCAGCACATCGTCGGGCGCAATGGCGGGAGCCGGGTGTGAACCGACAGTAGGCCTTGAAGTTATAGGCAGACGATTACCTGCACTATCCTTTGCTACAAACAGCGGCTCAGGTTCAGCTGCTGTTCCAAAAGCAACTTTCCAGTTGGCTGCACTAGCGTCCGACACATCGAATTTCCACAGATTACCAAAGAGATCGCCGGCATAGATCGCATCTGCAATATAGTCGCCATCTCGGTCAATGACAGCCGGTGAGGCAAGCCCGTTAGGGCGAGACAGAGTCAAAGGGTCATCTGAAACGCCAACGCCAGTGTCAAGCTTTCGGATTATATCGCCAGTTTCAATGTCGACAATATAAAGCACAGCATTGCCAGTTGAGCTGACATTTCCGTCACTATCCGTGTTGTTATAGCCGTTTGCAAAAATGGCTGCCCACTTGCCATTATTCATCCGCACGATGACCGGATCGCCAAAACTGTACCCCATGTCAGCATCATCAGAGTCCGAAAACTCCCACAGGACCAAGTCACTAGCGTCCGATTCGCGGAAGCTCGGGTAGCCTACCTGAGTACCTTTCGGATCGGTGATATCCAGCGCGAACAGCCCTTGGCCACCATGTCCCAGAGCACCAACCAAGGCAGTGTGCCACTCGTTACCAAAGAATACATCACCATAGGTTGACGGTCCGTCGACGTAATATTGATGACTGTAGTTGGGGTTAGCCAAACGGTTCAGGTCCCCTGTCACATGGGATGGCATATACGCCAGCAATTCTTCCCCGCCGTCAGTCCGGATCGGGCCAGCATCCGAATCAGTATTATTTCTGTAAGCATTGACCGCATGAAACAGGCCGTCGTTGGCGCCAAAGTAAAGAACCGGCTCTCGGTCTTTGAACTTCTTACGGAAGTCCGAATACGGCTTACTGTTTTCAGCTGCAGAGCCGCCCCAATTATCCGGGTAGAAGAAGCCCGGCTGAGGAACAAATAATGGGTCCGAGTTCACAATATCCCCAAGTACGGTTTCCCGTTCACGGAAATTCCAGGTTGATGCGGCTCCTTCCTGGCTCTGATCACCTCGAATGAAGTTGAGCAGGGCTTCGCCATATTCATCAGCATTGACTGTGACTCCGCCACGGAGGGCGGCGACCTGGGCCGGGCTGAGATCATTTGCCCCGAGTGCGTCTGGGTTGGAAGGCCACGTAAAGGGAACCCCCGTGTTGTTTGCACGGTTGTAGGTCACCACCTCGCGGTTGTTCAGGTAGGCATTAGACCCGGCCAACTGAGTGCCCAACGTATCCTTGAAACTCCAGACCGGGCTACCAAGGCCGTCGCCATCCACAGGGTAAGCGAACACATCTCCAGACCAGTCCTCGGCGTTGAACACTGCCTGGAACAGAAGGGTATCCGTGTTAAGAGCTCCGGAATTCACAGTAACCGTTGAGGAGGACGCTTCGCGCTCCAGAATATTGTTGAAAGCCGTACTCAACTGATCCTTGAGACCAAGCGCATTGGTTACCTGAAAATAGTTGTCTGGAACGCCATCCGGTCCGGCTTCCTGTGTGATGTTGTTCTTGGCGTCCCACTCGTCTGTCTGATCGGGAATGTCATTATCATTCTTGTCGATGAAACCGCCCCACTTCGCTGCAAAGTACAACGGATCCTTCAGAAGGGTTGCAGCTGCGGTGCCGCTTGGCTCAAAGGTGCGGGTACTCGAAAGACCAAGTGGATCGCTCCCCCTTGGGTCACCGGGATCGACGCCATCGGGCGTATCGAGGTGATAAATTGGCGCTCTACCACCACGGTCGCGAACCACCAGGTAGATGCCATCTTTAGAGGTGCCCGAGATAACATAACCCATATGCTGATCAATACCACCAGCCGCATAGAGTGAATCAACTGTCACCGTCACCGTATTGTCAGCATTCAGCTGATACTGGTACCTGGCAATGGCATCCATATCATGGTCTGCGCCCTGCTCCACGTCCTCGAAGTTGATCAGGAAGCTTCCTGAGGTGGGCGTGATGCTTTCCACATAGAAGTCAACGATTGTGTTAGTCGGCTGAAATTCATCCTCATCAGCACTAATACCACTGCCACCGGGCGACTTCGCAAATGGAACCAAGGATATGGAATTCCCAGTTGGCAATGGGATGTTTATCCGTGGCAATGGCGAGGCGAGAGCTACAGCAAATGTATTGATATTCGTCGGATTGCTATCCGAGCCTTTGTCAGGAAATAGGTCCGTCAACCAACCATAATAGGCCACAGCGGCAGAATAGTAGCTTCCCATCTTGGTAGGCTCTTCTGGCGCCAGGCCACGAATAGTCGCCAAACTGCTCACATTCTTCGCCGTGGGTGCGTTGTCAGAGACGGCGTCATCACCAACACCTGACTGGCCAATGTAGTGCAACCCCGGCACGTCCGGTTCGTTATCAGTAATCGTTGATGACAGGCTGGATACATTGAGCCCGGTTATATCGCCCGCAAAGTCGGAAAACGAGGAACCTGGAACCTTGTCCGAGTCATAACTCACGTTAACGTCGGACACCACCATCTGGTAGGGCGCTGCGCAATACGGTTGGCCATCGTCTTCGTTGTATGGGTCCTTCCAGTCCGGCTTCGGCAACCCGAGCGACGCATCGTTATTGCCGCTATCAGCGATATCAAAGTCTGCCGTCGCCTCACCCTTGCCGGAAAAATAACGCACCACCTCATACATCATTTCGGCGACGGGGTTGCCCCACATTTCACACTCACCGTTAGAAATTGGCCCGTCAGTCACCCAGCCACAACTGTACGTGTGGCTGCTGGTGTTAAAATTTACCGTTCTTAATTTGCTCAACGTAGACACGATGCCATTTACATCCGTAAAGGTACCGTCGTCACTGTTGATTTCGTCTCTGAATGAGCTGATGTTTTTGCGAAGAACACCACCGTCAAGATTGCTTTCGTAGGACCCGGTCAACAAACCAAACAGTATGCTCTCGTTTTCGCCATAATCATGCAGGAGACCAGTGGGTTTGTAGCTGGTGTTGTCGTCACCATCGCTATAGGTCTTACAATTGTCTTCCAGCAATCCTGCAGACTTACATACCTCAACTCGTACAGCATATTCTGAAAACGTTGAGTCAGAAGACTCCGTTTTTCTATGCAATGAGAAGCTATCTCCACCCGTTTGTTCATGATGACGAAACTCTATGTCATATGTGCCGGCATCCAGCCAATAAGTCTCCTTATGGTTTTCGAGGCAGTCGTCATTGCCACAGGCGGAATGAGCTCCATACCAACCCAGTCGGGGCCGGGTACCAATAATGAATTCCACAGCGTCATCGCCATTAACCGCAAAAGTATAGTTTCCAGAAACAGGTATTTTCATTTTTCCACGAACGACAGATAGATAGTAATCCTGACTATCTTCTAGTCCGCCATCGATTGTATCGATGCTTCTGTTGGCCTGACCGATAAGGTTCCCGCTATTTTCATAGGTGCTGACCTTGGAATCGAATTCAGATGCGTTACTTGGAGAACTGCCTCCAGCTTCATAATAGTTAAGCGTAAGATCCTCAAAAAATTCGCTCTCAACAATCCGCCAAGCGCTATCACCTGCCGATGCCTCACAGCTGACTCGCGAGCCACCGATACCGGCATTACATTCTTCTCCAAGCACAGGCCTCTCTATAGACGCCCACTCCCATGGCCTAAATACAGTGTTTGGCAAGACACGTAACAGCGGGTCACCACCGACAGAATAAGAAACATTGCCAAACAGGTGGCCCTTTCCAACAGGCGGCTGAGCCAGCGGTGTTACTTCGTCGATATAATAGCCATCGAAATCATAACCCCGGTACTCCTTCGCCCAGGTGTGCGCATCCTGAGGAATGTGGGTGCGTTCGAGAACCGTCGTATCCGCAGTATCAACAACCCGGCTACCGCCATAGAACACCTTTCGCAGGGCATCGATACGGGCCATAGTCACATAGTTAAGGAAGTCCCCACTCCATTCACCAGCATACTCGTCACTGCTGCCGCTACCGGAGTTGCACGTCTTGATACCTGCTTCTTTCTCTTCCTCAGTTTTGACGCTTTTGGGAACAAAGCGATTCTCTGAACTATCGAAGTCGTAGCACGCGTAGCTATTAAAATAACCGTAGTAGTCAATTTCAGGCGAGTAGCCCACATCCAGAATGCCGTCGTTATTGAGATCAGACGCGTCGTTATAGGCTTCGTAATAAAGCTTGTGGTCTTTGCCAACCGTAAGCATCAACAAAGGCGGGGCCGTTGAACCCAGGAACAGAGGTTTATTTGCCAGGTTCAAGGGGGCAGCGGAGCTGTACCCGGAACTGCCCAGCGTCAGGAGCAGCGCTGCAAAGAAATTAAAACTCCGATTGGAAATCATCTGCTTTTCCTCCGTGCTGTATTCAGCACTGCTCATTATTCCGCTGTGTTCAGGTATACCTTGCGTGCATAGACAGACTGAACATGCACTTCCGTACCACCAGGTCCTTCACCACGGGCTGTTGTTCGATAGAATCGTGTCACCGGTTGCGGCTGACCCATGGTCACATTGGTGACTCTCTGGCCGGCGCCGCCCCCGCGGATCTCCACGGGCTGCTCGATAACATAACCAATGCCTGCCGAACCGCTGGAGCGGCCCGCAAAATCCGTGATCATTTCACCGTTAGTCGTCCACCAACTTTCAGCTTTGTCATGCCACCAGTTGTCAGGCTCTGCTGCCGTAAGAAATCCGGGAGTCGAGGAATCCGGCAACGGGTTACCGGGCGCAAGCGCATTACCCGCCGTATTGAGTGCTGCTTCGGCGGCGTCGAATGCGAGCGCTTTATCTTTGGTATTCGCCGAAACACGAGTGTCGAGCGTCGTCATATCAACCGCGCTAATACCAATAATTGTAAGCAGGAGAAGCATTACAAGACTGACAATAAGGACGGCACCAGACTGTTTCTGGATCGGCTTATGACTACAGCTCGCAACATTGACCAATTGTTCTTTCATGACACTTAGCCCCGGAAATTACGCAAAAAAACAGTATCGCGCTGCACCTGCCTGAGGCGGTTATCGCCTGAAACAGTAACGCTCTCGCCGTCGATCAGGTTGTAGGTATTGGTGTCCTCCTGACCTCCGCTATTCTGATTGGACGTCACCAACAGCGCATAGCGTACTGACCTGACTTCACCCCAGTTGGTAACTTCGTCCGCACTCACGTATTGAGTGATGCGGTCAGCTGTACCAATACCGAACTCAATCTGGAGATTTTCCACACCAATTATCAGCGGTTGAGAATCGGTTGAAACAGATGTGCCAGCCATGTTCTGTATCTCGCTGTCACACCGAAGACCAGAAACCTGCTCATTGGCACCCGCGGGAGCAACATAATAACGGTCGACGATAATCTGATTCTCGGTCGGCGTCATTCCAGTGCAGCCCTGGAGTTGGCCATCCGCTGTACCGTTAAATCTGACTGTAATAGTGTCTGTCCCGTCGACAACACTTGCGTCGGCAGTGTCATTGTTGGTGGCGAATACAATCTGGTTATCTGCAAAATCGCCCGAATTTGGCAGGGCAATGGGAACGGTTGCATCATCCCAATAGCCAGCATGCCGCAAACCACGCCCCAGAAAATGCTTCACAACCCTCGCGTTCTCCTGAGTCTGCGATTGTGAGACCACCACCGTATAGGTTTGCTTGCTGCTGAGGAATATCTCCACCACGCCTAAGGTCAGGATTAACCCCAACGCCATGGCGATCATTAATTCAACCAGGGATAGCCCCTTTTGCTCCAACATTCCGCAGTTACCTCGCTACTCGATAGACGGTGAACATACAGCCAGCGGAAGAATTATCGGCAGATGTACAAGTGGGTGCGGCGTAACTGGCGCCGGCGCCCGTGGCATCCCAGGTAATTGCAATTTCATACTCGCCGGTTGTGTCATCCCACTCCACATTTGCGGCTGCACTTGGAGGAGCACCGAATCCGTTCGTCAAAGCGTCGTTCCACTGCCAGAGGTCCCAGGTCGCCATTTGTTCAGATGTACACGCAACAGAAGAGCAGTCAGTTCCCGGTGCACTGCCAGGTGGGGTTTCTTCGTAATCGCCTTCGCCAGCCGCTGCTTGATTCGCCATAATCCTGTTGACCAAATCCTGGCTGTAGCTCATGGCCTGTTGTTCAAAAAACACATCAGTAGTGTTTTTGAGACTGATAGATTGCAAACCTGCAACGCCCAGCAGACCGATAGCCAGTATGAGAACTGCAACCAGCACTTCAATCATTGTAATGCCCGACTGTCCGCCGGGCGCTCTCGAGACCGCATTCATGGGCAATTCGCCTCTGCTATTGTTCCTGTTCTTATAGCTGCAGTGCTTGGTGACAGAACCAGCGACTTCGGATCAACCTTTCCGTCAGGGCTGCAAAAACCAAAACTTGCGGAGGCGTTCAGGTTCTCAGAAATGCCATTTGCTTCAAACCGGATGTAGTCAAAACCACCGGCATGCACCAGTGTCACCTCGGAAGAGCTGGGAGCGTCAAATACTCTGAGCGTATTGGAAATTGAAACAGCCCCGGTGGCGTTGTTATCAACCACCACCAACCAGCTTTCATCCCAATCGCCACTGTCCCCACAGGCAGCCCCGTCTGAAGAGGGGCAAAGGGAAACCGTCTGGTTTCGGGCCACTGCCTCACCTTTTGCAGTCTGTATGGCCATACGCAAACGATCCCGCCCTTCCTGCAGCTGATTGCTGGCGATCACGTTCTGGAAAGAAGGAATAGCAATGGTCACTGTTATCGCCAGAATGGCGATGGTGACCATCAATTCAATCAGCGTAAAACCGCTTGCCTTACTTCGATAACACATAGTCGGCATCCATTCTAGATTGAAGAAAGACTAGCGAAGGGCCATGTAATGGGCCATGACCTTTAGATAAATGGTGAATTTTGGCAGATGAGTGGTATCGGGGAGGGAATTCTTGAGCGAATCGTCACACATTTACAACCTCCGTATGGAAGGCCTTACGGACGATATTCAAGCGACAAAAAAATCGCCACTAATCACTTTTTTAGAGGCGACCAGATCAAGATACGTCTACCGCATCTATTCGCAGCTCCCGCGGCATAGAAAACACAATATTCTCTTCACGCCCGGAAATCTCCTCCGGAACGCTCCCGCCAAGCTCACGCAGGCGCGTAATCACGTCGTTCACCAGAACCTCTGGAGCAGAGGCGCCAGCGGTCACGCCAACCGAAGTCTTCCCTTCCAGCCAGGCGGCGTCGATCTGGGAGGCCTCATCAATCAGATAGGCCGGTGTGCCCATTCGCTCCGCCAGCTCGCGCAAGCGATTTGAGTTGGAGCTGTTCGGCGAACCTACCACCAGCATCAGGTCACAGTCGCCAGCCAGTTGCTTCACGGCATCCTGCCGGTTCTGGGTGGCGTAGCAGATATCGTCCTTACGCGGGCCCTGGATATCCGGGAACTTTGCACGGAGGGCGTCGATGACCCGGGCGGTATCGTCCATGGACAGGGTGGTCTGAGTCACGTAGGAAAGCTTTGCCGGGTCTTTCACTTCCAGGTTGGCAACATCCTCCTCGTTTTCCACGAGGTAGATTTCACCACCATTGCTGTGGTCGTACTGCCCCATGGTGCCTTCTACTTCCGGATGGCCGTGGTGGCCGATCAGCACGCATTCCCTGCCATCGCGACTGTAGCGCATGACTTCCAAGTGCACTTTAGTGACCAGCGGGCAGGTGGCGTCGAAGACTTTCAGGCCGCGGCGGGCGGCTTCGCTCTGTACCGCCTGGGAAACGCCGTGGGCGCTGAAGATAACGAGCTTGTCGTCTGGAACTTCGTCCAGCTCGTCCACGAAAATGGCGCCACGGTTGCGCAGGTTATCCACCACGAATTTATTGTGGACCACCTCGTGCCTAACGTAGATAGGCGCCCCGAACACGTCCAGCGCCCGGTTTACAATTTCGATGGCGCGGTCCACGCCGGCACAAAAACCTCGGGGATTGGCGAGTCGGATCTGCATATCAACCTGCTATTCTGGTTAGTGGGCCGGGCCTGCCGGTTCCACGTCGATGATTTCTACTTCAAACGTCAGTGTACGCCCTGCCAGGGGGTGATTGAAATCCACCTCAACTTCGTCACCTTCTACACGGCTGACAACACCGGGCAACTCGCTCTGGCGCGCGTCGGCAAAGGAAATCATTACGCCGGGTTCCAGCACCATATCGGGGCTGAACTCATGGCGCTTGAACGTCTGTACGTTATTCGGGTTGTGCTGGCCAAAGGCTTTCTCGGGCGGCACCTGGAAGCTGTCTTTATCACCAGCTTTCATACCCATCAGGTAGGCCTCGAAATTCTCCGGCAGGTTGTCATCGCCGATTTCCAGGGACGCCGGCTCTTTCTCAAAGGTCGAATCAATCACTTCGCCATCCGGGAACTTCAGGGCGAAGTGCAGTTTTACCCGGGTACCCTTGTCGACAGGCAGTTCATTCATAAGAGTTACTCACTCCTTTACGCATCCCCGTCCGAATCGGCGGGTTTGCGGAACATATCAAGTATCATCATGGCGGCACCGATGGTGATCGCGGTGTCGGCCAGGTTGAAGGCGGGAAAGTGCCAGTCCTGCCAGTAAAAGTGCAGGAAATCGACCACGTAGCCGTGCACCACCCGATCGTAGACGTTGCCCAAGGCGCCGCCGAGTATCAGTACGATGGCAATGGCGGTCCAGGTCTCATGGCGATGAAGGTTTTTCAGCCAGTAGATCAGTACCACGCTGACCACCAGCGCCAGGGTTACAAAGAACCAGCGTTGCCAGCCGGCAGCTTCAGCCAGGAAGCTGAACGCTGCGCCGGTGTTGTGGAGCAGCGTCAGGTTGAATATGGGCATGACCGGCACAGGGTCGCCATAGGTCAGCATAGCGGTGGCCATGGCCTTGGTGCCGAGATCCAGAACGATCACCAGTACCGCCAGCCAAAGCCACTTCAGTTTGCTTCCGGTGACCTGCTCCGTCATGGTCGCGTCCATCAGGCGTAGGCGCGGGCTTCGCCGGGCCCTTCCACGTTGGTCACACAGCGACCACAGAGATCGTCGTACTTGGCATTACGGCCGACGTCTTCCCGGTGGTGCCAGCAGCGCTCGCACTTGGTGTGAGCGGCGGGTGTCACCTTCACGCGGAGACCTTCATGGGAGGTCATTTCCGCATCGCCCGCTTCTGAAACCGGTTTGACACTGGCCTCGGAGGTAATCAGAACAAACCGCAGCTCCTCACCCAGGTGCTTCAGATCGGCAGCCAGGTCGCCTTCGCAGAACAGAGTCACCTCGGCACTGAGCGAACCTTTGATTTCACCCCGAGCCCTGGCTTCCTCCAGGCACTTGTTGACGGCCTCTTTCACACTGTACATCTCGCGCCAGTAGTCGCGGCCAAGCTCGGCGTTGTCCGGCAGTGCTGTGAGGCCTTCGTACCAGGTTTCATAGAACACGGTATCGCCGCGCTTACCCGGCAGATGCTGCCAGATTTCATCAGCGGTGAAGCTGAGAATCGGGGCAATCCAGCGAACGAGCGCTTCGGCCACATGGTACAGGGCTGTCTGGCAGGAACGACGAGCCAGGCTGTCAGCCTGGGTGGTGTACTGGCGATCCTTGATGATATCCAGATAGAAGCCGCCCAGAGTTGCTTCACAGAAGTTGTACACCTTCTGGTAAATCCGCAGGAAGGCGTAGTTGCCATAGTCTTCATGGAGCTCTTCCTGCAACTGCAGGGCACGATCCACCATCCAGCGGTCAAGGGCGATCATGTCTTCCGACGCCACCATGTGCTGCTCCGGATCGAATCCGGTCAGGTTGCTCAGCAGGAAGCGGGAGGTGTTCCGGATCCGGCGGTAACCATCGGCGGTCTGGCGCAGGATGTCCTTGGACACGGTCATTTCGCCGCTGTAGTCGGTTGCGGCTACCCACAGGCGCAGGATGTCGGCACCCAGCTCGTTCATGACTTCCTGGGGCGCGATCACGTTGCCCAGGGATTTGGACATCTTGTGGCCCTTGCCATCGACGGTAAAGCCATGGGTCAGAACCTGCCTGTAAGGCGCCACGCCATTCATGGCGATGGAGGTTTTCAAGGACGACTGGAACCAGCCACGGTGCTGGTCTGAGCCTTCGAGGTACATATCCGCCGGGAACTGGCCCAGCTCCTCGCGAACCCGCAGGACAGACTCGTGGGTGACACCGGAATCGAACCAGACATCCAGGGTATCCGTTACCTTCTCGTATTGCTCGGCATCACTGCCCAGCAGGGAAGAGGCGTCCAGCTCGTACCAGGCATCGATACCGCCCTCTTCGATCTGCTGGGCCACCTGCTCAATCAGGTTCTGGGTGTCCGGGTGCAGCTCCTGGGTTTCCTTGTGGATAAACAGGGTGATGGGCACGCCCCAGGTCCGCTGACGGGAGATGCACCAGTCCGGCGACTGGTTGAACATGGCTTCGATACGGTTCTTACCCCAGGACGGCACCCAACGTACACCCTGGATCGCTTCAAGGGCATCAGCGCGCAGGTTTTCCTTATCCATGCTGATAAACCACTGGGGTGTGGCCCGGTAGATCAGCGGGGTCTTGGTACGCCAGCAGTGGGGATAGCTGTGACGGAACTTCTCGGAGCGGACCAGCTTGCCCTCGCGCTCGAGGGCGCTGCAAACCGGCTCATCGGCCTTGTAAACGTGTACACCGGCCAGCTCACCGGCGGCGGAAGTGTAGGTGCCATCCGCCTGAACCAGGTTGATGGTGCCGATGTTGTAGGCCTTGCCCACCTCAAAGTCTTCCATACCGTGATCGGGCGCGGTATGAACAGCGCCGGTACCGGCATCAGTGGACACGTGATCGCCCAGGATCACCGGCACCTGCTTGTCGTAGATCGGATGCTGGAGAACCAGGTTTTCCAGGGCGGAACCAGAGCAGGTTGCCAGCACTTCGTAGCTCTCGACCTGCCAGCGCGCCATGATGCCCTCCACCATGTCGGCGGCCAGAATCATGCGCTCAGGCCCCTGGCCGACATCGGCCTGCACCAACGCGTAGTCCAGATCCGCATTGAGCGAAACCGCCTGGTTGGCCGGAATGGTCCAGGGAGTGGTGGTCCAGATAACAACGGACACATCGCCACTGCCATTATCAGTGCCGAACAGTGACAGGGCTTTTGCCTGATCAACCGCGGTAAAGCGCACATCGATCTGGGTAGAGGTCTTGTCCTGGTATTCAACCTCGGCTTCTGCCAGTGCGGACTGACCCACCACACTCCAGTAAACCGGCTTGTAACCACGCACCAGGTGCCCCTTGGCGACAATCTTGCCGAGTGCGCGAACAATACCCGCCTCAACCTTGGGATCCATGGTCAGGTAGGGTTTATCCCACTCCCCCATGACGCCCAGACGGATGAAATCGGTTTTCTGACCGGCGATCTGCTTGGTGGCGTAGTCGCGACAGGCCTGGCGGAAGGTCTTGTAATCCACCTTCACACCGGCTTTGCCAATCTCTTGCTCTACCTTGTGCTCGATCGGCAGACCATGACAGTCCCAGCCCGGCACGTAAGGCGCATCATAGCCCATGAAGCTGCGGGACTTGACGATCATGTCCTTGAGAATCTTGTTGACCGCGTGACCAATGTGAATGCTGCCGTTGGCGTAAGGAGGGCCATCATGAAGGATGAACTTTTCCCGCCCTTCACGCTGCTTGCGCAGGTTGCCGTAGACGTCGAGATCCTGCCAGCGCTTGAGCATTTCCGGCTCGCGCTTGGCCAGGTTGCCGCGCATGGGGAAGGCGGTTTCCGGCAGATTCAGGGTGTGCTTGTAGTCGCTCATGGTTTGTGTGCGTACTCTTTTGGTCTTGGTCAGTTTGGGTCGGTCATTTATTCGTTGGGGCGCAGCCGGGCGTTTCAATCCGCGCTTTTCACAGAGCCGTTTTCGGCAATCCACGCTCGAGCCTGGTCAAAATCCCGGGCAATCTGATCTTTCAGCTCATCCACAGAACCGAATTTTTCCTCGTCCCGCAGGCCATGCCGGAACACAACCTCCAGGTGCTGACCATAAAGTGTGCCAGCAAAGTCAAACAGGTGCACTTCCAGTGAGGGCCGCTTGCCGTCAACGGTCGGACGCACACCAATATTGGCAACGCCATCGAATCGGGCGCCATCGTCAAGGGTGGCGGCAACCACATAGACACCGCGCAGGGCGGGTGTCCGATGTAACAAAATATTCGCGGTTGGCGCACCAATCTGGCGCCCCAGTTGGCGGCCATACACGACCCTCCCCCGGATTCGATAGGGGTGGCCCAGCAGCGATTCGGCTTTCTCGAGCCCATTCACCGTGAGTAAATCCCTGACACGTGTACTGCTTACTCGCTCGCCGTCGACGGTTACTGTCAGGGTATTCTCGACGGAAAATCCGGCGTCGTATCCAACTTTCTCGAGAAGCGCGAAATCGCCCGCCCGATCACAGCCAAAACGGAAATCATCGCCGACCACAAGGTGACGAACCGCCAATCCATGGATCAGAACATCGTCTATAAAGCCCATGGCCGAATAACTACGGAACGCCTGGTTGAAGCGCAGGCACAGCACAATATCAATGCCTTCCGCCAGCAGGGCCTCGAACTTCTGACGAAATCCCATCAGCCTCGGCGGCGCTTCCCTGCCCTGAAAAAACTCCCGGGGTTGGGGCTCGAAAATCATCACCACCGAGGGCACGCCCAGGGCCTTGGCCTTACTTTTGACCTGATCAATAATGGTCTTGTGCCCAAGGTGCACACCGTCGAAGTTACCGATGGTGGCGACACACCCGTTGGCGAGCGGTGAATCCTCCCGACGGGAAAGCATTTTCAGGTTGGTCAGGCCCCGGATCAGACGCATGCAATGCGAACCTTCAATTGCCAGCTAGCTTTCAGCGCTCACTTTTACCGCAACGCTGGTGAGAAAACGCGCGATTATACCTTACCTGTGGCGGAAATGTCTTACCCGAACCCCGGCCAGCGCCAGTGCAACGAAGTACACGGCGACACCCGCCCCTACCAGCATCGCCATGTCCGCTGCACGCTGATAGCCTTCGTTTGCCAGCCACACCGACACCGGGGCGTTGAGCCAGACAATGACGGCCGCCAGGGCACCGTTGGCAAATAGCAGCTGTAGCAGAAACCGGGGCCAGCCGGGCTGGCTCTGCCAGGCCCCTTCCTTACGCAGTCCGCGCCAAAGAAGGTAGCCATTCAACCAGGCCGATATTGAGGTAGCCAGCGCGAGACCGGCGTGGGCCAGCGGGAAAATGAGAATCAGGTTGAACACCATGTTTGCCACCATGGCAATGATGCCGATCTTGACCGGGGTTTTGGTGTCTTCTCTTGCGAAAAACCCCGGCGCCAGAACCTTGATGAGCATGAACGCCAGCAACCCGGCGGAATAGGCCCGCAAGCTCTGGGCCGACATGGCCACATCCCGGTCGGTAACGGCGCCATAGTGGAACAGGGTGGCAATCAGCGGCTCGGCCAACAGCGCAAGCGCCAGGGCAGCCGGTAGACCAATCAACAGGACCGCCCGAACCGCCCAATCCAAAGTGGCCGCGAACTGGTCCGCTGACGCCGCTGCGTGTTTACGGGAAAGGCTCGGCAGAATAACCGTCGCAATGGCTATCCCGAACACGCCGAGGGGCAATTCCGAGAGTCGATCGGAGTAATACAACCAGGAAACGCTGCCGGTCTGGAGAAAGGACGCCAGAACCGTATCCAACAGCAGATTGATCTGGCTGACGGATACCCCGAACAGCGCAGGCGCCATCAGCTTGAGAATCCGGCTGACACCTTCGTGGCGATAATCCACACGAGGCCGTGGCAGCAGGCCCAATCGCATCAGAAACGGCAACTGGAAAAACAACTGCAGGGCCCCGGCAATGAAAACACCCCAGGCCAGAGCCATCACCGGCTCATCCATCAGCGGCGTCAACCAGATGGCTGCCGCAATCATCGCCAGATTGAGAAGAACCGGGGTAAACGCGGGTACCGCAAAGCGATCGTAACTGTTGAGGATGCCGCCGGCGAAGGCTGTCAGGGATATCAGCAACAGGTACGGAAAGGTGATGCGCAACATGTCGCTGGTCAGCGCAAATTTCACCTCATCATCCAGGAAACCAGGGGCAAAGACCGCCGTCAGCACCGGCGCCCCGAGAATGGCCACCAGCGTGACGCCCAACAGCACCAAGCCGAGGGAGCCAGCCACCGCATTGACCAGTCGCTGAACGTCCGAGAGCGACTGATTTTCCCGGTAGGAGGACAATACCGGCACGAACGCCTGGGAGAAGGCGCCTTCTGCAAATAGCCGACGCAGGAAATTCGGAATCTTGAAAGCCACAAAAAAAGCATCGGCACCGGCACCGGCACCGAAATAGCGGGCAATGACCATATCCCGAACCAGACCCAGCACCCGGGACAGCATGGTCATAATACCGACGAGCCCCGACGATCTGAGTAGTCCTGGCGGCTTGGGTAATTGCTTCTGTTCAGGCGTTGATTCAGGTTCCGGCGACATGCAGGCCCTTGCTTGGCATTCTGGATATCCTTTTGGCGCTCGTATTTCGGGAATTACCTGCTTCCCGGTCAAGCCCGCGTTCAGTGAGCCGCGAGTTTACCACAGGCCTTCTGTGTCGGGGCATGAAATGGGTTTTAGCCTTGACATTTGAAGGTTTGAGCGGCATAGTTCCGCGTCATTTATTTCGACGCGCTGGTTTTGGCGCGCCCGCGATTTTTACGAATCGTTTCACACGAATTTCGGATTTCACAGATCTCAGGAGTTATACGGTGGCAAATACCCCGCAAGCCAAGAAGCGCGCACGTCAGAACGAGAAGAACCGCAAGCACAATGCAAGCCTGCGCTCCATGGCTCGTACTTATGTGAAAAAGATCCAATCCAAGATCGAAGCCGGCAACTACGAAGAAGCCCAGGCCGCTTTCCAGCAGGCTCAGCCGATTCTGGACAGCATGGTCAACAAAGGCATCTTCGCGAAGAACAAGGTGGCTCGTAGCAAGAGCCGCCTGAGCGCCAAGATCAAGGCCCTGAAGAGCGCCTAATCAGCTCGATTCAGGCAAAAAAACCGGCCATCTGGCCGGTTTTTTTTATGGACGAGCGATTATCACACAATCACCAGATTGTCCCGGTGGATCATCTCCTCGCCTGACATATAGCCAAGGATCTCGGTAATCCGGTCACTGGAACGGCCGGCAATAGCCCTGGCTTCGTCGGCGTCGTAATTAACCAACCCCCGGGCGATTTCACGACCACTCTGGTCGAAGCAGGACACCATCTCGCCACGGCGAAACTGCCCCGACACACCTTTAACACCCACCGGCAGAAGACTGCGGCCACCCAGGCACAGCACTTTCACCGCACCATCATCCAGAGTCAGCCTGCCACGGGTCTGCAGGTGGCTGGCGAGCCATTGCTTTCGGGCAGCAATCCGGCCCTGCTCCGGCAATAACAGAGTACCGATTACATCACCCTGCCGCAGGCGACCAATCACGCCCTCGATGCGACCACCAACGATGACGGTGAAAGCCCCGGACCGGGCAGCAAGCCGCGCAGCACGCAACTTTGTCTGCATGCCGCCGCGCCCGAGAACACCGGCGCCGCCACCCGCCATGGCATCCAGTTCGCGATCTCCGGCCCTGCGCTCGGTCACCAGACACGCATCCGAATGCTTCCTGGGATCCTTGTCAAATAGGCCCAGCTGGTCAGTGAGGATAATCAGGCCATCCGCCTCAATCAGATTGGCAACCAGGGCGCCCAGGGTGTCGTTATCGCCAAACCGGATCTCGTCGGTAACCACAGTGTCGTTTTCATTCACAATGGGCACGACACCCAGGTTCAGCAGGGCCCTGAGGGTTCCCCGGCCATTCAGATAGCGCTTGCGGTCGGAGAGGTCATCATGAGTCAACAGAATCTGGGCGGTATGGATATCGTGCCGTTTGAACTGGGCTTCCCAGGTCTGCACCAGCCCCATCTGACCAACTGCCGCAGCAGCCTGCAACTCATGGAGCTGCTCTGGCCGGACAGTCCAGCCAAGACGACTCATTCCCTCGGCGACAGAACCAGAGGAAACGACAACCACCTCCACGCCATCTTCAATAAGCTCGGCGATCTGATCCACCCACAAACCCAGGGCCGCCACATCCAGGCCACGACCATCGTTGGTCAGTAAAGCGCTTCCGATCTTGATAACCAGGCGACGGGCCTGGCGCAGCTGTAGGCGTTCAGTCATGGTGCTTGAGCGATCTCTCTGGTATCAGTCCTTGGTTTACTCCGGGGCGTAGACCACTTCGACATCGTAATCATCATCGTCAAAGTCGTCGTCATCGTCCTCTTCGCGGGCCGCGCGGCGTGCCTGACGCTCGGCTTCAATACGGGCGCGAGCTTCGTCGTCCATCTGCCGGCGACGTTGGGCCTCCCGCTCCGCGAATTCCGGATTCTGGGCCTCTTCCTCAGCTTGCTCTTCGATCCAGCGCATAACGGCCTGAGCCAGGGACTTGGTGCCCTCGCCACTGAGCGCAGAGATCCAGAAAACCGGCCCGTCCCATCCGAGCTCATCGACAATGGCCTGACAATGAGCATCGCGATCTTCTTCGGCCACCATGTCGACCTTGTTCAGCACGAGCCATCTCGGACGGTTGGCCAGAGTTTCGCTGAACTTCTCAAGCTCATGCTCGATCGCTCTAACCGCATCGGCGGGCGATGAGCCATCGTACGGTGCCACATCCACAAGGTGCAGCAGTAGACGGGTGCGCACGAGATGCTTCAGGAAGCGGATACCCAAGCCGGCACCTTCGGCGGCACCTTCAATCAGACCCGGGATATCGGCAATCACGAAACTCTGGTGCGCCTGTACACTGACAACACCAAGATTGGGTACCAGCGTGGTAAACGGATAGTCCGCAACCTTCGGGCGAGCCGCCGACACCGAACGGATAAAGGTAGACTTGCCGGCATTGGGCATGCCCAGCAAACCCACGTCTGCCAGCACCTTCAGCTCCAGCCTCAGGTTACGCAACTCGCCCTCGGAACCCTTGGTAGTCTGGCGCGGGGCGCGATTCACCGAGGATTTGAAACGGGTGTTGCCAAGACCATGAAACCCGCCCTGGGCCACCTTCAGGCGCTGGCCTGCGTGGGTCAGATCTCCCAGGACCTCATGGGTATCCATATCAACAACGGTGGTACCGACCGGAACCGGCAGAACCAGATCTTCGCCTTTATTACCGGTACAGTTGCGGCCAGAACCGGGCTCGCCGTTCTGGGCTTTGTGTTTGCGCTGGAACCGGTAGTCGATCAGCGTGTTCAGCGACTCCTCGGCTTCCAGATATACGGAACCACCATCGCCCCCGTCGCCGCCATCGGGGCCACCCTTGGGAACGTATTTTTCTCGCCGGAAGCTCAGGCAGCCGTGACCGCCCTTGCCGGCTTCCACAATGATGGTGGCTTCGTCTACGAATTTCATGAATCAACCCTTTGCGCCATGCGCATAAACTAAAAAGCCCCGCAGCCTCTAGGAAGCTTTGCGGGGCTCCGGATGGTTCTGAGCACCTGATAATATCAGGATATCAGCGCCACCCAAGGTTCGACAGAACCGGATCGCCGCTGCTTACGCAGCCGGAACGATGCTCACGAACTTACGGCTCTGCGGGCCTTTGGTTTCGAACTTCACCTGGCCGTCTGCTTTCGCAAACAGAGTGTGGTCCTTGCCAATGCCAACATTGCTACCAGCGTGGAAACGAGTGCCACGCTGACGGATGATGATGCTGCCTGCAGATACAGTCTCGCCGCCAAAGCGCTTCACACCAAGTCGTTTCGACTCGGAATCGCGACCGTTACGGGTACTACCTGCTGCCTTTTTATGAGCCATTACAAGCCTCCTTATCTAAGGGGTTACTCGAGGGTCTTAGCCCTGGATACCCGTGATCTTGACTTCAGTAAACCACTGACGGTGGCCCTGACGCTTCATGTGATGCTTACGACGACGGAACTTGATGATCTGAACCTTGTCGTGACGGCCGTGGCTAACCACTTCTGCGGTCACTTTGGCACCATCAACTACCGGCGCGCCTACCTGAACCTTGTCGCCGTCGGCGATCAGCAGAACGCGATCAAACTCAACGTTGCCACCGGTTTCAACTTCCAGCTTTTCCAGCTTCAGGGTTTCGCCTTCTTTTACACGGTGCTGCTTGCCACCGCTAACAATAACTGCGTACATTCACTCGTTCTCCACGATTGACCCATCCCTGCTCTTATCCACCTGGTTCTAAGGGAGGCGCTCTGGCGACCCTATAGCAGGGAGCGCAGGTTGGGATGAGTTGGGCGCGTGATTGTACGAAAAGACGCACCGCAACACAAGCCAAGTTGACACTACCTTCGGCAATACCTAGCATTGCCGCGACCTGCCTTTAATATCAACGATCGTAACGACGATAACACCAGCAAGGGATCCACAAGCCGCATGACAGCCCAGCGCATTTACGACACCGTGGCCGACGACTTCAGCCGCGTTAATGATCTGATCATCCAGCGGCTTTCCTCAGATGTTCCCCTGGTGGAGAAAATCGCCCAGTACATCATTGAAAGCGGCGGCAAGCGCTTGAGACCGCTACTGGTTCTGCTTTCCAGCCAGGCCGCCGGCTACGAGGAAAACGACCACCTCAAGCTCGCAGCCGTGATCGAATTCCTGCACACCGCCACCCTGCTACACGATGATGTAGTAGACACCTCGGACATGCGCCGGGGTCGGAGCACCGCCAACGCCCGCTGGGGCAACGCGCCAAGTGTTCTGGTAGGTGATTTCCTCTACGCCCGTGCTTTCGAGATGATGGTGGAACTGAAAAGCCTGCGGATCATGGACGTATTGTCCCACGCCACGGCGGTAATCGCCGAGGGCGAGGTTATGCAACTGATGAACGTGAAAAACCCGGACCTCACCGAAGAGCAGTACATGAAGGTCATCCACAACAAGACTGCCATGCTGTTCGAAGCCGCCTCCCACACCGGCGCACTGCTTGCCAACGCCAATGCAGAGCAGGAGCTGGGCCTGAAAGACTACGGCAAGCATCTGGGCCTGGCTTTCCAGCTGGTGGACGATGTCCTGGATTACCGCGGCGACGCCGAAGCCATGGGCAAAAACGTGGGCGACGATCTGGCTGAAGGCAAGACCACCCTGCCGCTGATCCACGCCATGAACCATGGCACCGGGGAAGAACGGCAGTTGATCCGTCAGGCCATCCGCAAGGGCGGCCTGGACGATCTGCCCCGCATCCTCGATATTGTTGAGCGCTCAGGCGCAATCGAATACACCATGGCAAAAGCGCGGGAGCAGGCGGAACTGGCCCAGACCTGCCTTCACCCCCTTCCAGACTCAGGCCATAAAGAAGCCATGGAACTGCTGACCGAGGTCGCAGTCGCGAGAGTTAGCTAAGCGACTCACGCCCGTGGGGTGAGTCAAAGTCCAGCTCCGGACCAACCGGTACTATCTGAGTCGGGTTGATGGTTCTCTGGCTTACGTAGTAGTGGCGTTTGATCTGATTAATATCCACGGTCTCCGCCACGCCTGGCACCTGGTAGAGGTCCCGAACGTAGGCAGAAAGCGCCGGGAAATCGCTGATCCGCTGGCGGTTGCACTTGAAGTGGCTGTAATACACTGCATCAAACCGGATCAACGTGGTGAACAACCGCCAGTCAGCCTCGGTCAGCCGGCCACCGACCAGATACCGTTGAGAAGACAACCGCTCCTCAAGCCAGTCGAGAGAATCAAACAACGCATTGTAGGCTTCCTCGTACTTATCCTGCGCAGTGGCAAAGCCCGCCTTGTAAACGCCATTATTAACCGTGTCGTAAACCCGGGCGTTCACAGAATCAATCTCTTCTTGCAGCTCCCCGGGATAGAAATCCAGATCGGTACGAACACCCTCAAGGCCATCAAATGCCGAATTGAACATCCGGATAATTTCGGCCGACTCGTTGCTCGCAATCGTTTCTTTCTTTTTATCCCACAAGGTCGGCACTGTTACCCGGCCAGAATATTCCGGTGCAGCCTTGGTGTAGACCTGATGCATGAAGCGGAATCCATGGAGATGGTCCCGGTGCTGCTCGCTGTCGGGCCGGAATTCCCAGCCGTTTTCAACCATGTCAGGGTGCACCACTGACACTGAAATGTGCTTCTCCAGACCTTTGAGCTTCCGGAAAATCAACGTCCGATGCGCCCAGGGGCAGGCCATTGAGACATACAGGTGATAGCGCCCGGATTCCGCCTTGAAACCGCCTTCGCCATCCGGCCCCGGCGAGCCATCGGCGGTCACCCAGTTCCGGAAACGCGCCGCTTCCCGTTCAAATTTGCCACCAGTCTTGTCGGTGTCATACCACTTGTCGTGCCATTTGCCATCAATCAGCAGGCCCATAAAGCCCTCCCGTTAAAATTCCTGAACATGATGAAATCAATACAGGCAGAATACCGGGGACCCTGCTACGCTCTCAAACAAGCATTTCTGGCCAACAACCTCAGATAATTCGAACATGCATACAGCCATCACCATTGACGCCCTCAAAGTCCTTGATGCCATTGACCGCAAAGGCAGTTTCGCCGGTGCCGCCAACGAACTGTTCCGGGTTCCCTCCGCCATCAGTTACACCGTGCAGAAGCTGGAAGAAGACCTGAATGTCGCCATTTACGACCGAACCGGTCACCGCGCCCGACTGACACCGGCCGGCCGCTACCTTTTGGAAGAGGGCCGCACACTGCTCGAGGCGGCAGAAAACCTCGCGCACACCACGCGCCAGGTCGCCCAGGGCTGGGAAACGCGGTTACGGATCGGGTTCAACTCACTGCTGCCGGCGGAATGCCTGTTTCCGGCAATCCGGGAATTCTATGAGCTGGGCGTACCGGTAGATGTACAAATCGTGGAAGAGGTCTTTGCCGGAACCTGGGATGCTCTGCAAAGCCGCCGCGTGGATCTGATCATCGGCGCCGATAATTTCAGCAAGCCAGCGGGAAACTACACAACCCAATCCCTGGGCGACATGCCGTTCGTTTTTGCCGTTGCCGCCGATCATCCCCTGGCCGATGCCGAAGCGCCGCTCTCCGAGGACGAAATCTCCCGTTATCCGGCAGCCGTCGCTGCAGACACATCAAGGTCCTTGCCCCCGGGCCACGCCGGCATATTCCACCGCCAGCGAACCTTGACGGTGGCCAACATTGACCAGAAGATCGCCATACAGGTAGCCGGCCTCGGCGTGGGATGGTTGCCAAGGGCACGAATCAGCGCAGAACTGAAGGAAGGCAAGCTGGTCATCAAGGAAGTGCAGGAATCGCGACAACCAATCAAACTGCAACTGGCCAGGCATGCCGAGGACCAGGGCAAGGCCCTGATGTGGTTTTGGGACCGACTCAGCGCGGAGGGAGCCGTTTCAGACTGGCTAACAAGCTGAAAATAAAGCAAATGGTATGACTCCAACTCGAAGTCATACCAGGCAAATGAGTCAACCGTTTGCGCGGGCACTTCGTTTATACTGCAGCTGAAACCAACGCCGAAGGGAGCTCTCTGATGCGGCAACTGTCGGAACTGGATGCCTCGTTCCTGTATCTCGAGTCGGAAACCACACCGATGCACATCGGAGGCATCTACCTCTTCGATGCTTCCGAACGGGAGAAACCGCTGGCCTTCAGCACCTTTGTCGCCTACCTTCGAAGCCGCCTGCATGTTGTGCCGGTTTTCCGGCAACGCCTGAAAGAAATTCCCCTGCGCCTGGGCCGCCCCTACTGGATTGATGACCCCGATTTCAGCATCGAGCGCCACCTTGCCTACGTTAATCTGGGCGAACACGGCCGCAAGGCAAGCCTGATGACGCTGGCCTCACGGATTCTGGAAGAACCTCTGAAAAGGGACCGCCCGCTGTGGCACATCACCTTCGTAGACGGTTTCAAACTGGACGAGCAGGACACCGGCAGTGATGGCTTCGCTTTGATCGTCAAATTGCACCACGCTGCCATCGACGCCTTCAGTGGCGAGGAGATTATTGGCAAACTACTGGAGTATACGCCCGAGCCCAGCCCGATTGCGCCACCTCGACCCTGGCAGCCCAGACCAGAACCCTCGGAAGAACGGGTCATGCTCCAGGCCGGTGCGAACATCATTCGCACGCCACTGCAGTTCACCTCTCTGGCGTTCAACGCAGCCGAGGCTACAGCCCGGGGACTGATCCAGAAGCAATTACGCAAACTGCCACTCCCGCTGCCCCTGTTTTCCGCCCCAAACAGCGCTTTCAATCGGCAGATTACGGCAAATCGGCAGATTGTCGCCCCCAGCGTGGAGCTTTCGCGCCTGAAGGCGATCAAGGCGTTTCTCGGGGACGTAACGTTGAACGATGTGGTTTTGGGCCTTTGTGCCGAGGCCCTGAAGCGCTATCTGATCAGCGAGGGCGCCAATGCCGACAAATCCCTGGTGGCAATGACACCGATTTCGGTTCGTTCCAACAGCCTACGACGAGCCACCGGGAACCAGATGTCTGCCATGCTGCTGGATCTCGCGACCGATGAAACCGATCCTGCCCAGCGGATACGGCGCATACACTGGAACGCGGTTGCCTCGGAGCCCTACCGGGAGGCTATTGCTGCAGATCGGCTGACGGAACTGCTGCCTTCAACCATGCTGGCGCTTTCCGCAAGACTTTACTCGGAATTGCAAATTGCCCAGCGTTACCAGCCGGTATTCAATCTGCCAATCACCAATGTTCCCGGACCACAGGTTCCACTGTATCTGCAGGGGGCACGCCTGGTTCAGCAATACAATACGGCGCCGCTGTTCGACAGTATGGGACTGGTTATTGTAGCGGTGAGCTATGAGGGAAGGCTGACACTGAATTTCACCACCTGCCCCGATGTGGTGGCCCACGGAGAGTCATTGCAGTCTCACGTGGATGAAAGCCTCAACGCCATTGAAGCAGCCATGGAACGGCTCGGAACAGAGGCAACCAAAGAACCCATCGCAGCCTCCCCAACACAGACCCTCGCAGATGATGCCATGACCGCGATGGAGGGGCTTCTCAAGAAAGCCCTGAAACGTTTCCGGGCCTGAACCGGACCCGGAAACGGTCAAGCAAGACTCGCTTATTCGAACGCCCAACGAAGAAACGCTTTCTTTTCCTCGTCACTCGCTGTTTCCCAAATGGTTTTCAACTGTTCAAGCGCGTTTTCAGCACTTGCCGGAGAACTCCGGCATTTCCTGCTCGGCCTCCTGACGCGACTCGGGCCGATCAAATTCGAACCCATAGGTCTCCCCGGCTTCCGCCGCTTTGGTAGCATTCTGACGAGTGCAAGACAACGGCGGGCTTCGCTGACCCACTCCGGCTTTTTCAACGCAGATCCCGATTGAGACCCAACCCGTAAAATTGTAAAAAAATGTTGAATTCGCCCCGAATTGGGTTAATTTTAAACAGATCGGCAGATATTAACGCGGCGCCCGAGAAGCAAGAACGAAAAGCGGGCAGTACAGGAGACGCCATGGACACCCATCGCAGGACCGGAGAAGAAGGGCCGGTTCCCTTTCGCAGTAGTCGATTCTTCTGCGTAGGGAGCAAATGGTACTTTACCACCCGGGAAGGGTTTGACAGTGGCCCGTTCGCTTCACGGGAGCGGGCGGAAACAGGCCTCAAACGCTTTCTGCACGTGGTCCGTATGCTGCCGGAAGAACAACAGCTTCACTGACAGGCCTTCGTGCCCGTCTAGACCATGACGGGCACCAGCCACACGTCTACTGCCCACAGGCAGATCAGGGCCATGACGCCGGCAATAACATCGTCAACCATGATACCCAAACCGCCAGGCAGGTGCTGGTCCAGCCAACTGATGGGCCACGGTTTTGCAATGTCAAAAAGCCGGAACAGAGCGAACGCCCCCAGAACCCCATAGATAGTGTCAGGGAAGAGGCCAAGGGCAATCCACATCCCGACGAATTCGTCCCAGACAATGCCGCCATGGTCGTGAACCTTCAGGTCTTCAGCGGTCTTTCCGCAGAGCCAGATACCTACGATAAAAGCAGCCAGTACCACCAGCCAGTAGCCCACGGGCGGCAACCAGGCGAAGACGTACCACAGCGGAATCGCGGCCAGGCTGCCCCAGGTAC
>OJGX01000091.1_pt1 | contig 44461 bp, 46 predicted proteins | sample 1594661 | NCBI WGS metagenome assembly OJGX01 (sample SAMN05416839, study PRJEB24817) | seawater metagenome | isolation source: Sea water | place: Canada:Atlantic | collected 2013-07 | reverse complement strand
TTAGCTAACAATGGTAAAGATGTTTATATAAGAGGAGCACGACCAACTTCTACTCAGTTTATTACAGATGGAATGAAATCAATAAATGGAGAGATAGGTATTCCCGGATTAGCTATTGGAGCAATGAAAGTTTATACCGGAGGCGTTCCTGCAAAATACGGAGATGTTAATGGTGGAGTAATTGTAGTAGAAACTAAAAGTTATTTCGATTTAGCTCAGGAATTTAAGTAAATCCCTAAAAGTTCAAGGTTTAACTTTTACTATTAAACCTTGAACTTTTTTAATACCTTTATCAATTCATTTTTAGTGACCAAACTTTATCAATGAATATCTTTAAGAAAAATAGACCTCAGAAATTGTCCGACAACGAGCTTATTGTAACATATAAGAGCAATGGAGATGGAATATATTTGGGTGAATTATATAAAAGATATTCTCACTTGGTGTTTGGTGTTTGCCTTAAATACCTGAAAAACGAAACCGAATCTGAAGATGCAGTTTTGCAGATTTTTGAAAACTTAATGGAAGACCTTAAAAAGCATGAAATAGTGAACTTTAAATCATGGTTACATAGCGTTGCACGAAATCATTGCTTAATGCATTTAAGAAAAATGAAATCGGTGTTGAGAAAAGTAAACGAATATGAAGCAGCTTATGAACATGAAGAGACTTTTGCAGCTCCATTTGAAATAAGCGAAAAATTTGAGCAAGAATTAATATTAACTGATTTAGAGAAAGCAATTGCAGTATTAAAAGAAGAACAGCGAATTTGTATTGAATTGTTTTTTCTGAAAGAAAAATGCTACAACGAGGTAGCTGAAGAAACAGGTTACTCTGTAAAACAAGTAAAAAGTTACATACAAAACGGAAAAAGAAATTTAGCCATACAAATGAATAATTTGAAGTGAATAATTGAAAATGATATGAAAGAATTACATAACCATATATTTTCTGCAACCACATGCATTTCTAAAGAAACGATGATGAAGTATATTAAGCATCAGCTTTCTAAGAAAGAGTTGCACGAGGTGGAAAAACACATGCTCGATTGTGATTTGTGTTCTGATGCGATGGCAGGAATGAAGTATGCCACAAATAGTGCTACTATTTTGGCTATTGATAATAAAATCGACAATAGAATTGCAACCGGAGAGTCAAATCCTTTTTTTAGAGGAGGTTGGCTTATGGCAGCAGCATCTCTTGTAGCCATAATTTTTGGAGCGTACTTTTTATTTAATTTGTTTGATGAGAATAAGTTTGCACAAAACGAAATGGCTGTTCATCAGCAAATAGAAGAAGAGCAAAATGACCCTGCTCCAACAGAGAATTATATTAAAGAAGAAAGAATTGATGAAGATAAGAAAGAAGTCGTTGATAGAAGTCAAAATAAAGATGAAGCTACTGAAGATAATACTTTAAAAATGGCAGAAACAGTAACTGAAAATTTAGAACAACCTATTCCACCAAGTGTTTTTGATAAGCCGGGTTATAGAGGAACGCCAAGTGATATAGATGATATTGAAAATGATATAGTATTGGCAGATGAAGCTCCTGAAAGTATGGATGCAGAAGTTGTTGAGGAGGAGGTGTTTTCAAAAAATGACAAGAATGCTACTTATTACGATAATGAAGTGTTGAATAGCAATCAGCAAGTTGTTTCATCAACTGTGACTTCTGAAGAAAGTGAACCTGATGTTGATAATGTGGAGAAGGAGGAGCAAAGAAATGAAACCAATAGAAAAAAAGCAAAATTTGCTCAAGCACCAGCTGCTAAACAAGAAGCTGTAGCAACCGGAAATTCTTTGTCTGCCGGAATAACAGCTCAAAATACTTACTATCTGTATGATTATAAAGTGGTAGATTATGCTGTTGAATATCAGAATGAAGAAGATTTTAAGAAATTAGCTGAAACAGATGCTACTCCGGTTGATTTTCTTAACAAAGAGCAAAAAGCTGAAGCTGAAAAATCGTTAGACCAAACTGTAGTTAAAGAAACCTATAAAGATGTATTAGAAAGAGCTATTATAAACTTCAAAAAGTTGGCATATAAAGAAGCTTTAATTGATTTTGAAATGATTCTTGTTAAACATCCAAAAGATGTAAACGCTTTGTTTTATGGAGCTTTATCAGAATATAATTTAAAGAATTATAAAAGAGCATTAAGTAAATTGGATGCGGTTTTAAAAAATCCTCAAACAGAGTTTAATCAGGAAGCAAAATGGAATAAAGCCCTTACGTTAATAGAGCTGAAAGAAACAAGTAAGGCTAAAATATTGCTTCAGCAAATTATTGATGAAAAAGGATTTTATCAGCAAAGAGCTCAAGATAAATTGAAAACATTAAATTAAAGACTTATTATTCTTACATAAACCCTAACTCAAACTTAGCTTCTTCACTCATCATGTCTTTGTTCCAAGATGGCTCCCAAACCATGGTAACTATACACGATTTTACTGACCAAAGTGCTTCAATTTTTTGACGAACTTCTTCGGGTAAACTTTCCGCTACAGGACAAGAAGGAGATGTTAGTGTCATTAATATTTCGGCATTAAACTCCTCATCTAATTTAATTTCATAAATCAATCCTAACTCATAAATATCTACAGGAATTTCGGGGTCATATACTGATTTAAGTACTTCTATAATTTGCAACTCCACATCTTGTTTGGAGAGTTGGTTGGTATGTTCTTTATTTTCTTCCATAATCTAAAAAGTTTGAGGTTCAATGTTTGAAGTTGTTTAACTTCAAACCTCGAACTTTGAATTAAAAACCACTGCGTACATTCTAATTTGTTTTAACATTGATAATAACCCATTACTTCTGGTTGGCGACAAGTGTTCTTGTAATCCAATTTGATCAATGAAAAATAAGTCGGCATCAATTATTTCTTGTGGGGTATGGTTGGAAAATACTTTAATCACTAACCCAACAATTCCTTTAGTAATAATGGCATCACTATCGGCAGTAAAAATTATTTTACCGTCTTTTAGTTCTGCATGTAACCAAACCTTACTTTGGCAGCCTTTTATTAAATTTTCGTCTGTCTTATATTGTTCATCAATCAACGGTAAATCTTTGCCTAATTCAATGATGTGTTCGTACTTATCCATCCATTCATCAAACAGAGCGAATTCTTCTACTATTTCTTGTTGTGTTTCTTTAATGGAGCTCATAAAGTTGAAAGTTAGTAAAGTTTATAAAGTTTTTATTAATCCTGAAAGAACCTTGGATATTTCTTCAGCAAGTTGATATTTTTCATCAAAACTTTCTTTAGAAATGGTGTTTAATTCTTTAGCCAAATAAAGCATAGAACGTACTTCTCCACAAGAACCTTTAGCAATATATAAAAAGTATTTAAATTCATTATTGGATTTTCTTTCAAATCCTTCAGCAATATTATTCATAACAGAAACAGCAGCTCTTTGAATTTGGTCTTTAAAACCAAAATCTCTACTATCCTTAAATTCTTTATAAATAGTAAGAGTAAGCTGTTTCGATTTTTGCCATGCAATAATATCTTCAAATCTATCTATCTTCATTTTTTTACTTTCTAACTTTTTACTTTACAAACTTTATAAACTCACAATAACATTTTCAGCGCTCTTTCCAAAGCAAGTATAAAAGTATCAATTTCCTCTTTGGTATTATAAAAAGCAAATGAGGCTCTTGCCGTTCCAGGAATATCAAAGCGATTCATTAGTGGTTCGGTACAATGGTGTCCGGTTCTGATAGCTACTCCCAATTTGTCTATAATCATCCCAATGTCAGATGGATGTGTGCCATCTACTAAAAAAGACAATACACTTGCTTTGTTGTCAGCTTCTCCTATTATTCTAACCCCTTCTATTTTCTTTATTTTTTCGGTGGCGTAGTTTAATAACTCATGCTCGTAAGCTTCAATGTTGGTGATACCAATCTTATTCATATAATCAATGGCAGCTGCTAAACCCAGTCCACCAACAATGTTGGGTGTTCCTGCTTCAAATTTATGAGGTAGTTCGTTGTAAGTTGTTTTCTCAAAAGTTACGGTTTTAATCATATCTCCACCACCTTGGTAGGGAGGTAACTCATTTAAAATGGCTTCTTTTCCATATAAAATACCTACACCTGTGGGGCCGAACATTTTATGCCCCGAAAAAGCATAAAAATCGCAATCTAGCTCTTGAACATCAACTTTGGTATGAGGAACTGCTTGTGCTCCATCAATCAACACAAAAGCTCCAGCCGCTTTAGCCAATTTAATAATTTCTTTAACAGGATTTATGGTTCCTAATGTATTGGAAACATGTGTTACAGTTACTAATTTTGTTTTAGGCGAAAGCAGTCTTTTAAACTCCTCCATCAATAATTCACCTTTGTCATTGATTGGAATTACTTTTAAAATAGCTTTTTTTTCTTCGCATAACATTTGCCACGGAACAATATTAGAATGATGTTCCATGGTGGAAATAATAATTTCATCGCCTGCCTGAATGTGTTTTTTTCCAAAGCTAGAAGCTACTAAATTCACGCTTCCTGTGGTACCGCTAGTAAAGATTACTTCGTGATGATGTTGGGCATTAATAAACTGTTGTATTGTTTTTCGGGCTTTTTCATAAGCATCGGTAGCCTCCTGACTTAAGGTATGAATTCCTCTGTGGATATTGCTATTTTCGTGTTGGTAATAACGATTGATAACATCAATTACTTGTCGAGGTTTTTGCGAAGTAGCTCCATTATCAAAATAGATTAATGGTTTCCCGTTCACTTGGCGGTGAAGGATGGGGAAGTCTTTTCTAATTTCTTCTACATTTAACTTATATGTTGTTGCTTCCACAGTTTTTATTTTTATTCTTTTAACTCCATTGTCCACTTTAAATCTCCATTTGTTTCACTACAAATTTCAACACTACTTTTTCCAATATCAAAACTTAAATAAAATCTAATTTCTCTTCCTTTTATGAAATCAAGAAGTTCAGGGGATGTTAAACACATTTTATTAAACAATTCCTTGGTTTCTTTTAACTTAGATAGAGCAGTCTTTTTTGTAATGTTTTTAATGTCACTCTTTAATGACCAACCGGTTACATCAAAATAATCATTTTGACACTTAAGAGTCAAGTCGCCAACTTTAAATGAATGTCCATCAGTTAACAATACAATTGCATTTTTAATTCTATGTTGCAATTCCTCTTTGTCCATTATCAATTTAAAATTTTGTTCAGACTTACATTAATTCTCACATTAAGTAATTCTCATATCTGCACATTTGCTCATTCACACATTAAACAATCACTCCAATTCTTCCTCAATTTTAGCATCAATATACTCGTGCAAGGTCTCAATAGATATTCTCTCCAAGGCATCTTTAGCAAAAGCATTAATCATTAATTTTAAGGCTCCTTTTTTCGAAATTCCTCTCGATTGTAAGTAAAAAATCGCTTCTTCATCAATCTGTCCAGTTGTTGAACCATGGCTACATTTTACATCATCGGCATAAATTTCTAACTCAGGCTTTGAGTTTGCAGTTGCATTATCAGAAAGTAAAATATTGTTGTTTTGCTGAAAAGCATTAGTAATTTGAGCATCTTGTCTAACAAACACTTTTCCGTTAAATACTCCTGTTGATTCATCATCTAACACACCTCTATAAACCTCATTAGAATTACAGTGTGGTTTTTTATGGTCAACTACGGTGTGATTGTCAATATGATCTTTGTTTTTCCCTAAATACAATCCGTTAAGGTTAGTTTCGCAGTTGGACGCATCTACTTCAATGTTTAGGTTATTTCTTACCAACGCACCATTAAAGATAGCAGTATTGATGGTGAAATTACTATTAGCATCTTGGTAAACTTGTTCGGTAGCAATGCTAAAGTTATTTTCTTTTTTATCCTGAATTTTATTGTATTCTAAATGGGTATTTTCAGCAACAAAAAATTCTGAAACGTGGTTGTTAAAATTCTTTTCACCACCAACATTAATAAAAGATTCAATAATTTTTACCTGACTACCAGCATTGGCAACAAATAAATTTCTGCTTAGCGAAATCGTATTATTTCCAGTAGTAATGTTGATAATATGGAAAGGTTTTTCAACGATTTTGTTTTTAGCCACTTCCAAATAAATACCATCGGTATGAAAGGCATTGTTGAACGCTAAAAATATTTCTTTTTTATCTTGAGTAAACTGATTGAAATGTTTTTTTAATCCTTCAAAATTTTGCTTTTTAGCGTGAGAAAGTGAAGTTAATGTAATGCCATCTACTGAAGTGAAATCAGATAAATCGGCAACTACATGTCCGTTAATAATTACCAATACTTGTGCATCCAAATTTGGAATTAAAAAATTGCTAACATCAATTTTCTCAGGTTGACCCAAGGTGTAGGTATTGTTTACAATTTTGCCCACACGTGTATATTTCCAATATTCTGTTTTAGAAGTAGGAAAGTCTAATTCGTTAAGTTCGTTTTTTGCATTATTTCGTAAGCCTTCAAAATAACCGTCTTCATTAAACTGAAGAGGTGATAATGTGGCTAAGAAAGTATCTTTTTTTGTTAGTTCTGCTGTTGTCATTTTTGGAATGTTAAATTTTAAGTTTTGAATTTTAAATAATAGATGTGTAACCTAACATTTATAATTCAACATTTTCAGATTTTATCCAATCATATCCTTTTTCTTCTAATTCTATCGCTAATTCTTTTCCTCCGGATTTGACAATTTTTCCGTTGTATAATACATGCACAAAATCAGGAACAATATAATCTAACAAGCGTTGGTAATGCGTAATAACAATCGTTGCGTTATTAGGCGACTTCAACTTATTTACTCCATTGGCAACAATTCTTAAGGCATCAATGTCTAATCCTGAATCAGTTTCATCCAAAATAGCCAATTTAGGAGCTAACATTGCCATTTGGAAAATTTCGTTTCTTTTTTTCTCACCACCAGAAAATCCTTCGTTTACCGAGCGGTTAGCCAATTTAGTATCTAATTCTACCAAAGCAGATCTTTCTTTTACCATGCCTAAAAATTCTTTTGCAGAAACAGGCTCTTGGTTAAGGTAAGCTCTTTTTTCGTTGATTGCTGTTTTTAAGAAGTTGATATTGCTCACTCCCGGAATTTCTACCGGATATTGAAAAGCTAAAAATAACCCTTCTCTAGCTCTATCTTCAGGAGCTAAATCCAGTAAGTCTTTACCATCAAACTCCACTGAACCTTCAGTAACTTCAAACTCTTCTCTTCCAGCTAAAACAGAGGATAAGGTACTTTTTCCTGAACCATTTGGCCCCATAATAGCATGTACTTCACCTGCTTTTACTTCTAGGTTAATTCCTTTTAAGATTTCTTTACCATCAATACTGGCGTGTAAGTTATTTATTTTAATCATTTCACTTATTTTTATAGAACACGGATAATACTGATGTAACCGATGCTCACTTATATTTATATTTTTGTTATCAATAATTTTAAATTTCTCAGCCCTATTCTTATCCTACTGATCCTTCTAAACTAATTTCCAATAGTTTTTGAGCTTCAACAGCAAATTCCATTGGTAATTTATTTAATACTTCTTTGGCGTAACCATTAACAATTAAATTAATCGCTTTTTCGGTATCTATTCCTCTTTGGTTGCAATAGAATATTTGGTCTTCGCCAATTTTTGAAGTGGTGGCTTCATGTTCTATTTTAGCAGTACTGTTTTTTGCTTCAATGTATGGAAAAGTATGTGCTCCACATTGATCACCCATCAACAATGAATCACATTGTGTGAAATTCCTTGCATTGCTAGCATTTTTATGTATTTGCACCAGTCCTCGGTAAGAGTTGTTGCTATGTCCGGCCGATATTCCTTTAGAGATAATGGTACTTTTAGTATTTTTTCCTAAATGAATCATTTTTGTTCCTGTATCAGCTTGTTGGTAGTGGTTGGTTACCGCTACTGAGTAAAATTCGCCAATAGAATTGTCGCCTTTTAAAATACAAGATGGATATTTCCAAGTAACAGCAGATCCTGTTTCAACTTGTGTCCACGAAATTTTAGCATTCTTGTGGCAAATACCTCTTTTGGTTACGAAATTATATACACCACCTTTACCTTCTTTATCGCCAGGAAACCAGTTTTGTACCGTTGAATATTTTATTTCGGCATTGTCTAAAGCAATTAGCTCAACAATAGCAGCATGTAATTGATTTTCATCTCGAGATGGAGCAGTACACCCTTCTAGGTAGCTTACATAACTTCCTTCATCAGCTACTACCAATGTTCTTTCAAACTGTCCGGTGTTGGCTTCGTTTATTCTAAAATAAGTAGAAAGCTCCATAGGGCATCGTACTCCTTTTGGAATGTAGCAAAAAGAACCATCAGAAAATACTGCGGAATTTAATGCAGCATAGAAATTATCAGAAGTTGGAACTACTGTTCCAATGTATTTTTTCACCAATTCAGGATGATTTTGAACAGCTTCGCTAAACGAGCAAAAAATTATTCCTAACTCTTTTAGTTTTTCTTGAAAAGAAGTTTTTACAGAAACTGAATCAAACACGAAATCAACGGCAACACCCGATAGTGCTTTTTGTTCATCCATAGAGATTCCCAATTTATCCATAGTAGCTTTCATTTCAGGGTCTATGTCTTCCCATTTTACATCTCCTTTGTTTTTAGGAGCTGAATAATAAGACAATGCTTGAAAATCAATCTTTGGGTAACGTACATGAGCCCATTCTGGTTCAACCATTTTTTGCCATGCTCTAAAAGCATTTAAACGGTATTCCAACATCCATTCCGGCTCATTTTTCTTGGCAGAAATTAAGTGTATCACCTCTTCGTTTAATCCGGGAGGAAGTTTATCAGCTTCAATGTTTGAAGTAAAGCCGTATTTATATTCTTTATCTTTTAATTCTTCTTTTAAATCGTCTTCTGTGTATGCCATTTTATTAGTTTAAAAGTTTAATGTTCAAAGTTTGAAGTTTATTAATATTGAACTTCAAACCTGAAACTTACAGCGAGAAACTCTCCCCACAACCGCAAGTTCTATTAGCGTTAGGATTTTTAAAAATAAAGCCTTTACCATTAAGTCCACCTGAAAAATCAAGTTCTGTTCCGGCAAGGTATAGAATGCTCTTTTTGTCGCAAACGACTTTCATTCCGTTATCTTCAAAGATTTTATCATCATCGTTCATAACATGGTCGAATGATAAATCGTAAGTTAAACCAGAGCACCCACCACCTTTAACACCCACTCTAATAAAGCTTCCTTCGGGAGCATTATCTTCTTGCATTAACTTAATTGCTTGTCTTTTTGCGTTTTCTGAAACTGTTATCATAATTCAATTATTTAGATTAATTCTAAATTAGGGCAAAAGTACCTAAAATGTGGTATTGAAACAAAGAAAAAGTGAAAAAAGTAAATCTAAATTTAAATAGATTGTTCAATAAATGAATTTCTTACCTTTGCCTTATGTTTGAAGATAAAAATAACCCCAAAGAAATTGAGAATCTTGGTGAATTTGGATTAATCAATCACCTTACTTCTCAAATTAAATTAAAAAACTCAACTTCTGTTAAAGGAGTTGGTGATGATGCTGCTGTAATTGCTCCGTCTAAAAATAAACAAATTGTGGTAACTACTGATATGTTGGTGGAGGGTATTCATTTTGATTTGATTTATACACCATTTAAGCATTTAGGATATAAGGCTGTTACAGTTAATCTTTCGGATGTTTATGCTATGAATGCAGTACCCACTCAAATTACTGTTTCTATTGCTGTTTCTAATAAAATTTCTATTGAAGCTTTAGAAGAATTGTATGAAGGAATGTTGTTGGCTTGCGAAATTTATGGAGTTGACTTGGTTGGTGGCGATACTACTTCATCAAATTCGGGGTTGATTATAAGTATAACTGCTGTTGGTGAAGCAGAAAAGAAAGAAATAGTTTACAGAAATGGAGCTAAAGAAAATGATTTAATTTGTGTGTCGGGCGATTTAGGTGGTGCTTTTATGGGCTTACAGTTGCTAGAAAGAGAAAAGCAAATTTTTAATGAAAACCCTGCTATTCAACCTGATTTTTCGGGGTACGATTATGTATTGGAAAGGCAACTAAAACCTGAGCCACGACAAGATGTTATTGAAATGTTTAAAGAATTGGGAGTTCAACCTACTTCTATGATAGATATTTCTGATGGACTTTCTTCCGAAATTATTCATATTTGTACTCAATCGGAAGTAGGATGTACTATTTATGAAGACAAGATTCCTATTGACCCTTTAACAGTTTCTACAGCTGAAGAAATGAATTTAAACCCTTCTGTCTGTGCATTAAATGGTGGTGAAGATTATGAATTGCTTTTCACCATTTCTTTAGAAGATTATGAGAAGATAAAAGAACAAAAAAGAGTTGCTATTATCGGACATATAACTTCTGATAAAGGCAAGTACGAGTTTGTTTCTAATGGAGATACGGTTCATGAACTTACTGCCCAAGGGTGGAATGCCATCTTGAAAAAAGAGGATGAAAACTAAAGTGTAGAATGTGATGTGTGTTGCATTAATTTGTTTTCACTAACTTTACCAAATGGCACTTTTGAAACATGATAATATTAGTATTTTAAAGAAAATCACTTTTGTCAGAGGGATTAATATTATCGGATTATATTTCAGTTATCATCTTTCAAAACTTACCAAATCGGGAAAAATAGTAGGCTTACCTATGAGTTTAACTATTGAACCTACAACAGCTTGTAATTTGGGTTGTCCTGAGTGTCCGAGCGGACTAAAACAATTTTCTCGTCCAGAGGGGAATCTTAAAAATCCATTTTACCAACAGACCATCAACAAGGTAAAAAAACATGTTTTTTACCTGAATTTTTATTTTCAGGGAGAGCCGTTTATTAATCCTAACTTTTTGGATATGGTAACTTATGCCAATCAAAATAATATTTATACGGCTACATCAACCAATGCACATTTTCTTACAGATGAAACAGCTAAAAAAACGATAGAATCGGGATTGGATAGATTGATTATTTCTATTGATGGTATTACTCAAGAAGTGTATGAGAATTATCGTATTCATGGAAAGTTAGATAAGGTATTGGCTGGAACAAAAAACATCTTAAAATGGAAAAAAGAGCTTCAATCTAAAACACCTTATGTTATTTTTCAGTTTTTGGTAGTAAAACCCAATGAGCATCAAATTGAAGAAGCAAAGTTATTGGCAAAAGAGTTGGGTGTTGATGAAATTCGTTTTAAAACTGCTCAGGTGTATAACTACGAAAACGGAAATCCACTTATTCCGGAAAATGAAAAATATTCCCGCTATAAAAAACTGCCTAACGGAAAATTTACTTTAAAAAACAAAATGCTCAATGAATGTTGGCGTATGTGGAGTTCATGTGTAATTACTTGGGATGGAAAGGTGGTACCTTGTTGTTTTGATAAAGATGCACAACATCAGTTAGGGGATGTGTCAATATCTAATTTTAAAGAACTATGGAAATCTGAGGTGTACCAATCGTTTAGAAAAAACATATTGACTAACAGACAAGCTATAGATATTTGTAAAAATTGCACCGAAGGAACTAAAGTTTTTGAAGGGTAAATTTTGACAATTATTTTTAATATTGAAAGTATTGTTATAATTATTAAAAAGCATTATTATTGCAATAAACCAAAAATTAAATCAAACCTATGAAAAAAAATTACAAATTTTTATTATTAGCTTTAAGTATTGTTGGAGTTACATCTTTTACAAAAGCACAATTGGCCATAGACACATTAGCTATTCAAGATTTTGAAATAACACCTGCAACACCTACGTGGAATTTTACTGGTCCAGTTGTTTATAATAGCGGAACAAGTTCTGCATCAGCAGCACCACCAAATAGTCCTATTGGCATAAATAGTTCAAGAGCATGGGAAACAACTTCAGTTTCAGGAGGGCTTATTTTAGACTTTGATAACATTACCATTCCTTTGGGCTACGATAGTGTACGTGTAAATTTTAGATTGGCAGCAATGAACCTTAATGGTAGTACTGGAGGTCCCGATAATTTAGATTATGTTTTGGTGGAGTATAGTATTGATGGAGGAAATACTTTTGTAAGTCGACTACGAATTAGAGGAGCTACTGCAAATAATAGCTTTTGGGGATATGACGCAACGGGTGTTGCAAAAGTAAATTATTTACCCGCTTCTGAAACGATGTTTCAACCAGCAAATTCAGGACTGCAAACCACAGAGGGTTATAGTATTTGTGAAATTGCTTTTCCGGGTTCTATTACGCAAGTTCAGATAAGAATAACTGGTCGTTCAAGCTCAAGTTCAGATACTTGGTTGGTTGACAATTTAATATTAACGGGTGAGAACTCATGTAGTCCTGTAACTTCAGGCGTTAATGAGAATGTTTGTTTTGGTTCTGACTTTACCTATGCTGATGGAACGATTTCTACTAACATTGTTACAAATGAAAATCATACTTCTATATTAACTGGGGCAGCAGCTAATGGTTGTGATAGTATTGTAACAGAAAATTTAACAGTTATTCTTGTTGATGTTTCAACTACATTAAATGGAAATGATATTACAGCAAACGCTACAGGGGCAAGTTATAATTGGATTGATTGTAATGGAATGAATTACACAGGAACAACAACACAAACTTTTACAGCAGCAATTTCAGGTGATTATGCTGTTGAAGTAACTCAAAACGGATGTATTGATACCTCAGCATGTACAAATGTAAATGTGGTTGGTATTGCTGAAAACTCTTTTCAGTTAATATCACTTTTCCCGAACCCTACAAATGAAAATATAACTATTAATGCTCAAAAAAGCTTGGTTAGTAGTGTGGAAGTATATAATGAATTAGGTCAATTGGTATTGGTAAAACAATCGGTAAATTCATCTACAATAAATATTATGATGCCTAAGAAAAATGGTATTTATTTTGTTAAAATTATCCTTGAACATGACACCTTAGTTCAACGAGTGATAAAGTTTTGATATAAAAAACAAAATTTATTAAAAGTGGCTATTTTACAATAGCCACTTTTTTTATTTCTTTCTCTCCGTTGTTATCTAGTAATGTCACTAAATATACCGCTTCGCTCCAGTTGGTTGTATTAATTTTTTCATAAGTTGAATTAGCTATGTTTTTGGAAAAAATTAATTTGCCGGATAAATCTCTAATTTCAACTTCAGTATATTTTTTAGTAGCTAAAAACTCCATTTGGATATAGTTATCTATTGTCCATATTTTAATTTCATTTGATGTTATTTCATCAACAGATACAACGGTATTACTAACGGTAATCAGCTTGTCAATTTCCTGATAACAATTGCTGTTTTGAGAAGCTCTTAGTTTTGCTAAATACGAACCAGGTTGCATGTAAGCATGTGCTGGACTGGCTAACGTTGAAGTATTTCCATCACCAAAATTCCATAAATAATTGATTGCATTAGTTGATTGATTATTGAAGTTAACTTGCTCGTTAATAGCAAAAGTATCTTTAGCAGTGGTGAATGTTGCAACTATTGGTAACGGATTGGTTAGTTCTACTGTGTCTATTGTATTTCCACAAAGTGCATCTGTGGTTTCAATAGTATAGATTCCATTAGCAAGGTTACTTAGTGTATCATACATCAATACATTGTTTTTGGATGACACTACATTATTGTTAGCATTTCTCCACGTAATATCAAAAGGAGAAGTGCTGTTTTTTGCAAAAGCTATTTCACCATCTTGTTGGTTTACACAGCTAATTTCATTGATGTCGATATTTTTTGGAGCTCCAATGTGTAATAAAAACCTAGCAGAAACAGTAGTGTCGTATAAGGTAATATTTATAGTGTTGATTTGATTCAAATCATACATGTTTCCTGTTTGTAAATCTTCCAAAATCAAACAAGAAATATTGCCTAAGTCTGAAATGTTTTCTATTTCGATAGTATGTGTTCCTGTAACACCTGTAAGTATTTTTATGGGTACATTAATTTCTTGTTCAGGTAGTTGATTAATAGAAAACATATCATTATTCATAATACTTGCTATCATGGGTAATAGCGTGTTGTCAGAAGGCAATTTATGAGCATCAAAACCACCATCATATTGGTTAGTGGTGTTATTATTAAAATGAATTATCATTTCGTCACTTCCATTAGCGTTAGTAGTAATAATTTTGAATGGTTGGTTATTTATTGTTTTCAAAAAACTACCGGTTGTACTTGTTTTGGAAGCTTCTCTAAATGTAATAGTTGCTGAGCCATTAGCACTTTGTACCCAAAAAGCCTGAGAAGAAGCAATAATATTAGAGCCTCCGTTGGTGCCAAAGCCTGCAACATAACTGGCAAATTGTTGATTGTCAGGGTTCCAAATGTAAATTGCTGCATTAATTCCTGTTTTTAAAATGTTGGTATTATCCCAATCAATAGAAGATGGATAAGGGTTTGCTACCATGTTCCAACCATCTTCTGCTGGTAATCCGGAATTAGTATATGAGAGTGGTAAGTTTATATTACCAACATTTGGTGGGCCTGTAACATCAACGGTAAATGGTTGAGTTCCTGTAATGGTATCTCCACTCCAAACCCAAAGTCCTTCGCCAACTCCAATAATATCTGAAGCACTGCTAGGAGGTACAAAACCATTGCTTTGAGCTCCCGGTAAACTTTCATCATAAAAATAAATAGAAGGCCAAGGGTTAGCAGCTGTTGGCCAATTTGGAAAATCCGATCCAGGGAAGCCACTAGTAATAAAGCTACTACTTAAATCGGCAATAGAAGCTCCTGCAACAGATGAACCTAAAAATCTCCAATTAGTAGCTCCTGCATCTATATATCGTTGCATGGTAATGTTTCCAGATATAGGATTAAAGAAATTACAAGTTGCAATAGTGCTAAACACATTGTTTCCCGTTGAAGGATTTGGTCCATCACTAAAAATTACTGTATTATTTAAGGAAAGTGTATAAGTGTTTTCATTTTCATAAATACCAGCTGTATATCGAAGTCTTAATGTTGATCCTGCAGGAACATAAATATCGCTTGATGAGTTAGAACGTTTGGCAAAGAAATCACCTACAGGCACATTATCAATGTAAGCGGTAATATAAGCACCATTCCAACTGTCGCCATAACTGTCAAACATGTCTAATGTATATTTACACTTTGTAGTTAGTTCGTCAATTCTGGCCGTTCCGGCTGAATCAGAGATAAGTGTTAAAGCATTATTAGTATTAAAATTTCCGGTGGCAATTCCAATTTTTAAAGTACCTGTTAAATTTACATTTCCTGAAGCAATAACAGCTCCATTTATATTATCAATAGTTAAATCATAAATTTTTTGTGTACCGTTTAAGTTTAAATTATTTACTACATCACCTTTAAATGTTATGTTTCCTGTTGAAGGAACAAAAGCACCATTATTTGTAAAATCAGCATGTACATTTATATTCGATCCTGGAGTAAAAGAAAGAGTTGCCCCATTATTTAAGGTTAAATTTTTACAAACAGCAGTTATTCCTGTTACAACTGGTGAGTTTGGCGTTCCTGCAGGAATTAATGCATTCATTTCTGCTGTTGGTACTTTAGCATCCCAGTTATTTTGGTTAAACCAATTATTGCTTACAGAACCATTCCATGTGGAAGTTGATTTAAAAATAAATTGAATTTGAGGTTTGTAGTTGACTCTAGTAGTTGTTGTTTGCCCACATATACTTCCTCCATTATCATCTAAACGGTACCGATACCCTCTATTAGAAGTAAAAATTCTACATTGACCTGACGCATCCCAACTAGGTTGTACTTGTGACCAACAAATTTCAATAGCAATATTTTGTGTTCCATTCCAATTAAAAGGTGTGTCAAAAATAATCATGTCATAATCTCCCGGTTCCGGAGCGTAGGTAAAAGCGTTTTTAACGGTTGTCCAACCCGTAGTACCTAAACTATTAGATGCATTTGCAGCATTAGTATGTTTAATTTTAACCGTATATCCGGGGATGTTAAATAATGGATTGGTAGTAATAAAGAAACCTAATTGGGTTAACGTATTTGCTCCGGTTACACCTGCTGCATTTATTTCTGTTCTTGTGTAAACAAATTGAGCCACTTGCCTTCTATAATATGTATTTATGGGAGAGGCTTGGGTGATAGTGTTTTCGGCTGTACCTGTACCTATTTGTATGGCTTGGCTATTAGCTTCTGAATAAAATATTACAGCTATAAGAATAAGTATAAATCGTTTCATAATAAGTAAAATTACGTAGTAAAATCAGATGTAAATTAAGTAAAAATATTTCAAACAACCTAATAAATAAGTAATTATACTTATGTTAAATGAGATGAAAGGCTGTTAATTATTGATGAAAAACCTTTGATTGTCGATTAATTTTTCTAAGAAGTATGCGAAATGAGAAATGTAGTTTAAAAATGAATAGTAATTTTGTACTTAATGAATTCAAGCAATATAAAATCTATTTATCTTAACACATCTCAGACTAAAAGAATAGTTCAGCAATTTCAAGAGAATGAACTTTCTCATATTCATTTAAAAGGATTGTTAGGTTCTGCAACTGCATTTTATGTAAATGCCGTTTACGAAAATTTGCCTCTTAATTTTTTTATTGTTCTTAACGATAAAGAAGAAGCAGCTTATTTTTTTAATGATTTAGAGCGAGTTGTTGGCGGAGATAAAGTACTTTTTTTTCCTAATTCATACAGAAATCCTTATCAGGTAGAACAAACAGATAATGCTAATGTATTAATGCGTGCTGAGGTGCTTGGCGCATTAAGCAAATCATCATCTACCAAGCTTGTAGTTACTTATCCGGCAGCACTTTCTGAAAAAGTAATTACCAAAAAAATACTCAAAAAAAATACGCTTAAACTAAAAGTGGAAGAAGAAATTCCATTAAGTAATTTAATAGAAAAATTAAACGAATATCAGTTTGAACGGGTTGATTTTGTGGTAGAACCCGGACAGTTTTCTATAAGAGGAGGAATTGTAGATGTGTTTTCTTTCTCCAACGAAAACCCCTACAGAATTGAATTTTTTGGTGATGAAATTGCCTCTGTAAGAAGTTTTGACCCCGTTTCGCAATTGAGTATAAAAAATTATCAGAAAGTAACTATTCTACCAAACATTCAGAATTCGATGTTGGAAGAAATGAGAATCTCTATTTTAAACTATTTACCTAAAAATACTATAGTTTGGACTAAAGATATTGCACTTATTACAGCTCAATTAGAAAAAGATTTTACTAATGCACAAGAAGCATATAAAAAAGTGGAAAATTCTCCTTTGGCACATTTAATTCCCGAAGAAATCTACTATCAAAAAAATAACTTCTCAGAAGATATTGTTGCTAAAAATACCATTGAGTTTGGCAATCAATTTCAGTTACAAACTGATTTAGAAATTCAATTTAATCTGCAAGTTCAGCCTATTTTCAATAAAAATTTTGACTTATTACATCAAGATTTATTAGAAAAAAGAGAACAGGGATACAAAGTGTCTGTTTTGGCTGATAGTTCTAAACAAATAGAACGTTTGTCTGCTATTTTTGAAGATATTGGCAAAGCCTTAGATTTTAATTCTATTTTGCTTACACTACATGAAGGATTTATTGATAACGACAACAAAATTGCACTTTATACCGACCATCAGATTTTTAACCGATACCAACGATTTCATCTTAAAGATAGTTATAAGAAAAAATCAGAAAGCCTTACTTTAAAAGAGCTTCATGGCTTGTCTCCCGGAGATTTTATTACTCATATAGACCATGGTGTTGGGCGATTTTCCGGCTTAGAAAAAATTGATGTGAACGGCAAACAACAAGAAGCCATTAGAATTGTTTATGCCAATAACGATTTGCTTTACGTAAGCATTCATTCTTTGCATAAAGTAACCAAGTTTGTCGGAAAAGATGGAATTCCTCCAAGTGTAAACAAATTAGGTTCTCCACAGTGGCAAACTGCCAAACAAAAAACTAAATCTAAAATAAAAGAAGTAGCTTTTGATTTAATTAAGCTTTATGCCGAAAGAAAATCAAAAAAAGGCTACCAATTTATGCCTGACACGTATTTGCAAGATGAGCTGGAAGCTTCTTTTATTTATGAAGATACTCCTGATCAATTAAAAGCCACACAAGATGTTAAAAAAGATATGGAAGCAGACTTCCCTATGGATAGGTTAATTTGTGGCGATGTTGGTTTTGGAAAAACTGAAGTAGCCATAAGAGCAGCTTTTAAGGCGGTTGCTGATAGTAAACAAGTCGCAATATTAGTTCCAACCACTATTTTGGCATTACAGCATTATAAAACGTTTAAAGAAAGATTAAAAGATTTCCCTTGTAAGGTAGATTACATTAATCGTTTTAAAACAAAAAAACAACAGACAGATACACTCAAAAAATTAAGTGAAGGTCAGGTAGATATTTTAATTGGCACACACAGAATTGTTGGAAATGATGTGAAATTTAAAGATTTAGGGTTGTTGATAATTGATGAAGAACAGAAATTTGGTGTTTCGGTAAAAGATAAATTGAAAACCATAAAAGCTAATGTAGATACCCTTACGCTTACCGCTACACCAATACCTAGAACTTTGCAGTTTTCATTAATGGCAGCAAGAGACTTGTCTAATATTAATACACCACCACCCAACCGACAACCTGTGGAAACTAAATTGGTTACTTTTAATGAAGAACTTATTCGTGATGCTATTATTTATGAAACTTCAAGAAGAGGACAGGTTTTTATCGTAAACAATAGAGTGGAAAACATAAAAGAAGTTGCGGGCATGGTTCAGCGTCTTTGTCCGAATGTAAGTGTTTTAACTGCTCACGGACAAATGAAAGGACCTGAGTTAGAGCAAAAAATGGCAGCTTTTGTGGAAGGTCAATATGATGTGTTGATTGCTACTACTATTATTGAGTCCGGATTGGATATTCCCAATGCAAATACTATCATTATATTAAATGCTAACCATTTTGGGATGAGTGATTTGCACCAAATGAGAGGTAGGGTTGGAAGGTCTAACAAAAAAGCATTTTGTTACTTAATGGCTCCTCCATTACATACCTTAACTATGGAAGCCCGAAAAAGATTAACAGCCCTTGAGCAGTTTTCTGAATTGGGTAGTGGTTTCCAAATTGCTATGCGAGATTTAGACATTAGAGGAGCTGGAAATTTATTGGGAGCCGAGCAGAGTGGTTTTATTTCTGAAATTGGTTTTGATGTATATCAAAAAATATTGCAAGAAGCCATAGATGAGCTGAAAGAAAATGAATTTAAAGAGTTGTATGCCGAAGAATTAAAAACCAAAAACTTTGTAAAAGATTGCCAAATAGAAACTGATTTTGAAATTTTAATTCCAGATGATTACATCACCAACATTGCAGAAAGACTTTCTATTTACAAGGAGTTAGATGAGTTGGATAATTTAGAAGAATTAGAAAAATACAAAATGCAATTGGTAGATAGGTTTGGAAAAATTCCTTACGCTACTGAACAACTTTTTAAAGCCATCCAATTAAGGTGGATAGCCAAAGAAATTGGTTTTGAGAAATTAGTATTAAAACAGAAAAAATTGATAGGCTATTTTATTAGCAATCCTAATTCGCCATATTTTCAATCTACAAGATTTACCAATGTATTGAATTTTGTTCAACAGAATCCTCATTTATGCAAAATGAAAGAAAAGAATGACAAGCTTTCGTTAGTTTTTGAAAACGTAACTTCAATACATCAGGCAATAACATTTATAGAACCTATGTTAAACCCTGTTTTAGTATAAAATAACTCGTACAACAAAAGTCATTTTTCAATGAAAAAAAATAAGTAGTTTTGGAACGTATTTTGATAACACCAGAAAACAAAAACTTAAAAATTTAAGACATGAGAAAATTAGGATATTTAATGATGTTGGTTATTGTAGCAGGTTTATATGCGTGCAGCCCAAGCATTCCATTTACAAACGAGGATAAAATAAAGTATAACTTAACTGAAGAAAGAATTAAAAAGCTACAGTTTTTTGTTTCTAGAGACATTGTTTTGCAACGTGGAGAGCGTACTGATGAAGCTCAAGAATTTGATAAAGATGGTAAATTAGTAGTTTCAAGTTCTGCATTATTAGATGAAATTTATATTAAAGAAGGAACTCCTGGAGTTGTAGTTAAAGTAATTGATGAAAACAAAGTGGCAGTAAGTTTTGATGCTACCGATGATAATAAATACTTAGTTTTTGGAGATCCTAATAATAGAGGAAGGTACAATTTAATGGGTGCAGAATGGAATAACGGAAAAGGTAAAATTAATTATGGCGGGAAAGTTTATTATGTTATGCCGGGTGGAGCAAGTGCTTACTTAAAATACAAAATGAAGAAAAGTAACGAAAGCAGAAAAAGCCAAAGTGCTGCCAAAGGTAGAAAAGTTAATAACTAAAAATAATAGCTCTCACATATTATAAACTGCTTCAAAAATTTTTGAAGCAGTTTTTTTATACAATAAACTCATGGAAAATCAATTAAAAGAAACGCTTAACTTCATTAAAGGACAAGGGGTTGAAAATGCAGCGGTAGGTATAATTTTAGGAACGGGTTTAGGCGGATTAGTTGAGAAAATTGAAATAATTAAAGAAATTTCTTACGATAAAATACCTCATTTTCCTGTTTCAACGGTAGAATCGCATGTGGGCAAATTAATTTATGGAAAAATTGACGATAAAACTGTAATAGCCATGCAAGGCAGGTTTCATTATTATGAGGGGTATGATATGAAACAAATTATTTATCCTGTAAAAGTATTGAAAAATTTAGGGATTAATTATTTACTCATTTCTAATGCTGCCGGGGCGGTAAATTTGGCTTTCAAAAAAAGCGAGTTAATGTTAATTACTGATCATATAAACATGTTTCCGTCTAATCCATTAATTGGTAAAAACAATAATGAGGAAGGACCAAGATTTCCAGATATGAGTTGTGCTTACAATAAAAAGCTCAACAAGTTAATTGAAGAAATTGCTCAAAAAAAAAACATCACACTTAGAAAAGGTGTTTATGTTTCAGTTCCAGGACCAAATTTGGAAACTAGAGCAGAATATAAAATGCTTAAATTACTAGGTGCAGATGCTGTGGGAATGAGTACAGTTCCGGAAGTTATTGCAGCCAACCATTTAGGATTGCCTTGTTGTGCAATTTCTGTATTGACAGATGAGTGCGATCCAGAAAATTTGGTTCCTGTTGCGTTGGAAGAAATTTTAGCAGCCGCAACTGTTGCTGAACCTCAGATTACAACACTTTATGTAGCACTTATTCATAGACTTTAATTTTTTTTAATTCATTATATTAAGCAACTATATTAAAGGAGTTTGTTAATTTTGCCTCCGTTATGAATATTCAAGTATTAAAATCTAAAATTCACCGTGTAAAAATTACGGAAGCTGATTTGAACTATATTGGCAGCATTACTATTGATGAAACATTAATGGAAGCTGCGAACATTATTGAGGGAGAAAAAGTGCAAATCGTAAACATTAATAATGGTGAACGCTTAGAAACTTATGTAATTAAAGGCATAAGAGACTCGGGAAATATTTGTCTTAATGGACCCGCAGCCAGAAGAGTAGCAGTAGGGGATATCATCATTATCATCACCTATGCATCAATGGATTTTGAGGAGGCTAAAACATTTAAGCCTACTATTATTTTCCCAGACGAAACAACCAATAAATTGAAGTAGTTTTCGTTTCTTTACACTGTTTTTCAAGCCAATAATGATTTCTCTAAAAAAGTAGATGCAAAAAAATGTAATATCGATATTAAAAATTATCTTACCACTTGGTTTAGGATTGTTTTTAATTTGGCTGGTTTTTAAAGATTTAACTCCTGTTGATATTGCTGAAATAAAAGCTTCATTTAACGAAATCAATTATTCTTTTCTTATTCTATCGGTAATATTTGGTGTTATCAGTCATTTAAGTAGAGCTTGGCGTTGGAAATATCCTTTAAACCACTTAGGTTACCAACCAAAATTACATAATAGTTTTTTTAGTACCATGATAGGTTACTTTGCTAATTTAGGCATTCCTCGTAGTGGAGAATTATTACGTTGTGGCGTAATGAGCAAATACGAAGATATTCCTTTTAATAAATTGGTTGGAACTGTTATAGCTGAACGTATGGCAGATTTATTAGTGCTTTGCAGTTTTATTGCTATGGTGTTTTTCTTACAAATTGATTTGCTTACCGGTTATTTAAAGGAGATAGGTTTTTTTAAACAAATTTCGTTTACCAAGATGTTTATTTTAGGAGCCGCTTTTTTCGTTGTAGTAATTGTTTCCTATTTGGTATTAAAACGTTCTAAACTTAGTTTTTTCGAAAAACTAAGAAAGTTTCTTTCGGGTATTAAGCAAGGTCTAATTGCTATTTTAACCATGCCCAACAGAGGTAAATTTATTTTACATACGATATTTATTTGGACAATGTATTTTTTAATGTTTTACATTACTATTTTCAGTTTACCTGAAGTAGAAACATTACCAATTTCAGGCATTGTAACTGCCTTTGTTTTAGGAGGAATAAGTATAGCAGCAACCAATGGAGGTATTGGCGCTTATCCCTTAGCCATAAGTTCTGTGTTAATGCTATATGGAGTAGATCATAATATTGGTTATGCTTTTGGTTGGGCAACATGGATAGCTCAAACAGCCATGATTGTTATTGTAGGATTAATTTCATTGGTATTAGTTCCTAAGCTAAATGAAAAACAAGAGACTTTAGTAACTAAATCATAAAATTATTGATAAGTTTGACTATGGAAACCTCACATTTAACATCAATTAAAAATAAAATTATTAGCCGCTCATCTCTACTGGTGTTAAAAGAACAGTGGCAAAATAAAAAAGTGGTTTTTACCAACGGATGTTTCGATATTTTACACCAAGGACATATTACTTATTTAGCACAAACTGCCGATTTAGGCGATAAACTCATTATTGGAGTTAACTCAGATGCTTCTGTAAAAATGTTGAATAAAGGTACTGCTCGTCCGTTGCAAGATGAATATTCTCGTGCATTAATTATTGCATCATTAAGTTTTGTAGATGCCGTTATTATTTTTGATGAAGCTACTCCTTTACAATTAATTTCAGCTATTCAACCACAAGTATTGGTCAAAGGTGGCGATTATGATAGTGCTATTAACGATCCTTCTGACAAAAAATACATTGTAGGCTCGGATATAGTAAAACAAAATGGTGGAGAAGTAATTGTAGTTCCTTTTTTACCAGGATATTCTACTACAAGTATTGAGGAAAAAATAAAAAGGGGGTAATTATTTTCCTACCACCACTTCAATTAAATCTTCTTTTTTAAGGTAGTTCTCAGCTAGTTTTTTTAATTCTTCAGCATCAATATTTTTTACTTTTTCGATGTAGTTGTTGTAGTATTCAAAATTAAAACCGAAGAAGTGAACATTTTCAAAAAGAGAAGCCATATTAAAAGGACCATCACAGCTTCTTAGTACTTGTCCAAGAATGTAGTTTTTTACTAACGCTAATTCATCATCACTTACCAAAACGGTTTGAAGCAATTCAATTTCCTTATAAATTTCTGCCAACGCATTATCGGTTACATTTACACCAACTTCAGTATTAATATAGAAAAAAGCCGCCTGTTGCATACTCATAATTCCGGCATTTATACCGTAAGTATATCCTTTGTCTTCTCTAATATTTTTCATTAATCGAGAGCCAAAATAGCCTCCTAATATGGTAGTTAAAATTTGTAAGCTAAAATAATCAGGATGGTTTTTATTAGGCATTACCCTACCAATTCTTATGGCAGATTGCATGGCACCGTCTTTAGAAATGTGCTTTGTTTTTTCTGAGCTAGATTCTTCAGTAATGCTTGGGTGGTTAATTTCAGGAGTGAAAGGCGTTAACAAATCTTTTCTTCCCATTTGTTGATTCAGCACTTTAAGATCATGTTCGGTTACTTTTCCGGAAGCAATAATGGTAGTATGAGCAAAATTATAATGTTGTTGATGGAATTTTTTAATAGCTTCCAAAGAAAGCTGCTCAAAATGGTGTGCTTCTGTTTTCTTTCCGTAAGGATTGTTTTTTCCCAACAACATTTCCATAAATGCTGTGTGAGCAACAAAACTTACTTTTTCGAGGTTAATTTTAAACTTTTCGTAAGCATTTTGTTTATACACTTCAAATTCATGTTCGGAAAAAGCAGGAAAAGCAATTACTTCTTTAACAAATGGCAAAACATGGGGCAAATGTTTAGACAAGGTATAAACCGTAACATTAGCATTGTCGTAAGCAAACTCGGCATCTAAAAAAGCTCCATATTGATCAATTCCTTCGGCAATCTCGGCAGAAGTAAAGTTTTTAGAACCCTCTTGCATTAGTTTGTTGGCAGAAGCAGCAATTAGAGGACTAGGTTGATGCCATTTACCGGCTTTAAAAATAAAACTGATTTTTAGAATTTCTTCACTACCACCTGAAATATAATAAACCGGCACACCATTGTCTAGCTGTGTTTTAACAGGCTCTAAAAAAGCAATACTTGATACTTGATTAAATGGAGGTGCTTGTGTTCTATTAATTTCAGTCATACAATATATTTTTTGTAAAAGTAATTAATGTTGTTGGGCTGATATTGTGAATAGAATTAAAAATTGATAGAAGTAATCTATTTTTTTAATTATAAATAGTAGTTAAAGACAAAAAATCAATATAACTATCAGATTACAAGTATTTTAAAATTTTTACATTTTTGCTAAAGCGATTAAAACTTAGAATAGTTTTGCGTACAATTAATAACTAAATTTATTTATGAAAAAAATGTTTATTCTACCAGTTGCCTTAGTTGCATTAATGGTAGTTTCTTGTGGTCCAACCCAAGAAGAAGTTGAAGCTAGAGAAAAAGCAGTTGCTGATTCTGTTGCTACTTATAATGCTCAAGTTGAAGCTGAGGCTGCTGCCGCTGCTGAAGCAGAAGCTGCTGCAAAAGCTGAGGCTGAAGCTGCCGCTGCAATTGAAAAAGCTAAAGCTGATTCTATTGCTGCTGCTGAAGCTGCTCCTAAGAAAAAGTAATTTATTTTCTGAAGAAAACACAAAGGCTGAAAACCAAGTTTTCAGCCTTTTTTTATTATGATAGTTAATAGTTAAGATTAATATAAACTTATCATCTCATAAACTAACTTCAAACATTGAATCTTAATTAGAATTCCGCATTTTTTGGAGTTCTTGGAAATGGAATTACGTCACGAATGTTAGTCATTCCGGTTACAAAAAGCAACAAACGCTCAAAACCTAAACCAAATCCTGCATGAGGAACTGTTCCAAATTTTCTGGTTTCTAAATACCACCAAACACTTTCGTGAGGAATGTTAAACTGCTCAATTTTTTGCTTCAATACATCATATCTTTCTTCACGCTGAGAGCCACCAACAATTTCTCCAATGCCCGGAAATAAAATATCCATTGCTTTAACGGTTTTTCCGTCATCATTTAATTTCATATAAAAAGCTTTAATTCCGGCAGGATAATCTGTAATAATTACCGGTTTTTTAAAGTGCTTTTCAACTAAAAATCGTTCGTGTTCCGATTGTAAATCAGCTCCCCAATCTTCAATAATGTAATTGAATTTTTTGTTTTTATTAGGCTTAGAATTTTTTAGAATTTGAATTGCTTCTGTGTAAGTAATTCGCTCAAAATTATTTTCTAACACAAATTGCAACTTTTCAATCAACTCCATAGAACGTTGGTCTTGTGGTTTTGATTTTTCTTCTTCTGTTAGTCGTGAACTTAAAAATTCAAGATCATCTTTACAGTTTTCTAAGGCATATTTCACACAATATTTTAGCATTTCTTCAGCCAAATCCATATTGTCATTGTTATCTGCAAAAGCAACTTCAGGTTCTATCATCCAAAATTCCGCTAAATGACGGGTTGTGTTAGAGTTTTCTGCTCTAAATGTTGGTCCGAAAGTATATACCTGACTTAAAGCCAAAGCAGCTAACTCCGCTTCTAACTGTCCTGTTACAGCAAGGTTGGTAGGCTTTCCAAAAAAATCTTCTTTATAGTTAATTGTGCCATCTTCATTTTTTGGAGGGTTAGTAATGTCTAAGGTAGTTACCTGAAACATTTCTCCAGCACCTTCGGCATCTGTTCCTGTAATCAAGGGTGTATGGATGTTGTAAAATCCTTTGTCATTAAAAAATTTATGTATCGCAAAAGTCATGGCATGACGAATTCTACCCACAGCACTAAATGTATTGGTTCTGTAACGCAAATGCGCTATTTCTCTTAAAAACTCTAAGGAGTGTTTTTTTGGCTGTAAGGGGTAATCTTCGGGATTAGCCTCTCCTAAAATTTCAAGAGTAGTACAATTTATTTCTATGGCTTGTCCGCTACCTTGAGAAGCTACTACTTTTCCATTCACAGCAATTGCTGCTCCTGTTGTTGCTTTGTCCACTAAGCTTTCATTGTTCGTATTTAACTCTACAACAATTTGGATGTTTTTAATAGTAGAACCGTCATTTAATGCAATAAATGCAACGTTTTTACTACCTCTTTTTGTTCTTACCCAACCCATTACGGTAATTTCTTCGCCAATAGGTTGTTTCTCAAATAAATCTTTAATCTTTATACGTTGTGCCATGGTAAATTGAATTTTTGACGAAATTACTTTTTTACAATTAATGACAAGTGTTTTTATTCCACAGTTTTTTTATAAATAATACCTCTTTCTTCTAGATAATTCATAAAATAGTTGAAACATGGTTCGTGTTTGCCAACCAATTCGGGTGGAAAAACACCTTTTTCGGAAAATAAGCCTTCTAAAAACATATTGGCTGCGGCAGTTGCTGTATAACCTGTAGTTCTCGCCATAGAAGAAGTATTGGTTTTAGCACAATATTCATCATGTAAATTGTAAATGACGGTTGTTGCTTTACCATCTTTATCCGTGCCTTTTACGGTAACGCGCATCACTGTAATTTCTTCTTCGGTTTCGCCTAATTTCCATTCGTTGAATAAAATATTACAGGTAAAATCTAGAGGAACTATAGCTGTTCCTTTTACATTAATGGGTTTCGTATCAAAAAAACCACTTGATTTTAATACTTTCACATACTCTACATGTCTGGGATAACGCAAGGTTTTTTCTTTCATATTGTTGATGTGTGGCATTGTAAAAATAATGGAACGTAATCCATCACTATTAAAAGATTCTAGTGTACCAACACCATCAAACTCTACATATTCACAATCGGTAAGGGCTTCTTTGGTAATCATTTCTCCATTCTCTACATAACGGGCAGGACGAGTATATTCTTCTATCACATCAATTGGCGAAAATGGAGCTTTGTAGCAGAAAGGCCATTTTTTCACTTTGGGCAAACCGCCCACTAGGCATTCAAAATCGGTTAGTTGTAATTGTTCGTTATAGTAGCCTAAAATAATATTGTCCATTCCGGGAGCAACACCACAATCAACTATTGCGGTAACATTTTTTTGTTGGGCAAGTTCATGTAGTTCCAATGCATTTTCAGGGAAGAAAGAAATGTCGATTACATTTTTTTCTGCTTCAATGATATTTTTTAAGGTGTTGAAACCTAAGAAACCGGGTACAGCACAAATTACCAAATCAAATGGTTGTAGTGTTGTTTTTAATGTTCCTGTTTGCGTAACATCTAACTGTAATGTGTTTAATTGAGGACATTTATTTTTCACATGTTGTAAGGTGGAGGTGTTTACATCGGTAAGGGTTACTTCATGTTTTTTAGCTAAGTCGATAGCTATAGCGCTGCCTACCATTCCGGCACCTAATACAATAATTTTGCTCATAAGTTTAAAAATTTAAGAAATTGAAAAATGAAATTAATTCTCCTAATTGGAGGGAAAAAAGTGTTTGTCTTTAGAAACAAACGTATGCAAAAAATAGCAGCGTTACATACCGGGAATAAATACCCAGGGCATATTATCAAGTGCTATTTTTAGATGAGATTGCATGGTGTAAACCTAAGCAAATTTTTAGTACTAGAATAAATTTTAATACTAAATTGCTCAAAATCTTAATATTCAAAAAAAGTATCTATTTTTTTAATAAAAAGAGTTGTGTATTTCAAAAGTTTCTGCTAATATTGCATCCCGTTTTACGGAGATTCCTCCTTAGCTCAGTTGGTTAGAGCATCTGACTGTTAATCAGAGGGTCCTTGGTTCGAGCCCAAGAGGGGGAGCAGAATAGATAAGGGTTGAAAGTTTTTACTTTCGACCCTTTTTTTATTTGCACGTTTTTTGCACGGATAGGATAAATAAAATCTTTTAAAAGAACTATGGCACTAAAGTACTAATTTTTTGTGATTTTATTTCACTTTTCTTAGTATTTTTAATACAATATCTTTTATCGTTTCTTTAGTTGAATTATCTACATTATAAAAAGCCTTATAAATTTGTTGTACACTTGGTTGTTTTGTTTTAGGGGTTTCAAATATTTGGGAAAGAAGTTGAGCGACTTCTCTTTTGCTTATAGAATCCGAGATAACTATATCTGAAATCAAATCAAAAAAATAGGCTAATTGATTAACCGTAAGCGAGGTCTTGAATCTTTGGATAGGATGAGCCTCGCTTTCCCTTATTCGGTTTTGCTCTTGGCTCACATAAGGGGGGATAATCACAGAATTTAATAGTTCTTTATTGCTAGACAAGAACTTAATTTGTTCAATTGCATATTCAATTATCTTTTTATGATAGTTATACATGAAATGAACTTTATGATTTTGATAATCTTTGTCCGTTGGATATTTTTCTTCTGAATAATTGCAAGGAAACCTTTTAAGTTTAGCTTCATCTCCATAATAAACATAATAAAATCTCCTTTCTAAGCTTTCTTGAATCTTTGGATTTTCTACCTTTAATTTTGCTTTATGTAAATTCTTATAAAGAATTACAATGTAGTCCATTCGTCCATCTCTTGTGGGTTGATTAAGGGGTAAATGTTGTAATTCGTTCTGGCACAATTGCATCTTCTTTTTTAAATGTGTAATAAAAAAGTTTACTTTACTGAAGCCATTATATGTAGTTACATAGTCATTTCCATTTTTACAATTAATATTATGTCCCCTAATTCTAACCTCTTTTAGCAGATTGACAAAGTCCACACAATTGGATTGCTTAAACTTTTTTTTAATCATCTAATAGAGCTTTTAATTTAACAACGCTGAATTTGCTTTATTTCATATAATTCTCTAATTAAAATCAGTTAATTTTTTCATAAATAGTCAATATTTTGAGGTATTACTCAAAAAGTTTGAAAAAAAGAATTTTCTAATGTCCTTTAATATCAGTCTATTTGAATAGGGTATATACCCTAAGTTATACGGGTATAACAAAAGATTAATCAAAAATCAACCGTTTAAAAAAATAATCAAACCGTTTTATTAACCTCAAACCCTTAAAGTTATGAAAGTAATAATTTTTGAAGAAGAAACTTATTATAAGATACTGACTGAATTAAAAGAATTAATCAGAGAAGCGACTGTTCAACCTGAACCGGAATGGTTAAATGAAAAGCAAGCGATGGAATTACTAGGAATTAGAGGAAAAACCAAGCTTCAACAATTAAGAGATAATTTAGATATTGAGTTTAGCCAGTACGGTAAAATTATTCGCTATTCTCGAAGCAGTATTTTAATGTTTTTGGAAAAGCATAGGGTAAAATTTTAGCTAAAACAAACAGATTTTATATGCCCGAAACCCTTAAAACAGACAAAATCACCTCTAAAACACTTAAAAATGGGTCTAATACACTCAAAATAAACCTAATATTTTAAAAAATGCTTATAAATGAATAATGCCGAACCTAAAATAAGAGCTATGTCAAAAACAGAATTGGCTAATGCTTACCAAGTAAGTATTAAGACTTTTTCTAGGTGGGTTCATCCTTTTAAAGAGGAAATAGGTAAATATTTAGGGAGAGCATATACTCCAAAACAAGTAAAAATTATTTTTGATTTATTGGGACAACCTTAATTAACCAAATTTTGGAAATATCCCCTCAATATCTTCAGGTAAATCCCCATTATAACTAGAGGATAATATATCAACATTGATAGCTCCTGTTGCTTTTTTTATATATTCCATAGCTTCCCATTCATGTTTAACGTCTTTAGGAAAATCTTTATACGCCCATTGATAAGATTTTTCAGTATTATCAGGTAAAGTAGTTTCAAACAAAAAAATCAAGTTTTGATTTTCATCAATTAACTCAGTAATTGGCACACCTAAAATAGCACTTATTTTAATTAATCGGTCATAATCTATGTTTGTAGTACCATTTTCAAGTTTAGTGTATGCAGTTCTAGTTATATGAAGGCGTTCAGCCATGTAATCTTGACTAAGTCCAATTTGTTTTCGATATTTTTTAATTTTGATTAATAAAGCTTTCGTATTATCCATAGTTTAAATTTTATTTTTACCAAAAATATCGAGAGTAATTTTTATATCCAAAAATGTGCGATAATAGCACTTAATATCATTTCTTCAATGAATCTTGACCATGAATAAAATTGAGATTTATACTAAACTTTCTTTTATTATTATCGGAGAAATCCCAAAAATTCCAACCTTCAGATTTATCATAATGTTTAAAAGTTTTCCAAAATTTATTATACTGCGATTCATCAATAAAACTAATATCATCTTCTTCACAAAAAGGAATTATGAATACGAATATTTTACAAGTAAAATAAAATTCACAAACAGCAAAAGGAATGGTTTTTTCATCATTTTTTCTAATATAACAAACCAATTTCGGATGAGGTGAAAAAGAGTGATAGGAAAGCATCTCAGCTATTTTTGGAAGGTTATCGGCTTCTCTTCCCCCATTTATCCACTCAATTGTTTTTTTAAATTTTGGCAAATATTCTTTGTCAATTACTGATATGAAATATTTAGCTAATGATTTATAGATATTTTGAAGACAAATAAGGTCATTTTCATAAGATTCTAAATTTACTTTATATGGGAAAAGAATTTTTTCATCACCATCTTTTTCACTAAATAGAGAAAGTTTCAGAGAACCTTCTTTTCTCAGGTCAAAGTTTTTACCTTTAAATTTTTTACTTCCCTTTTTTGCTTTAATATCAAAAATAGTTCTAAATAAAGATAGATATTGAATAATATCCGGTTCGATTGTTTGACTAAACTCTGTATTACAGTTATCACACTCATCATATAATACAACTGTTTTGTTTCCAAGTCCTTCTGAGATAGCATGTGCTTTATTCTCAAATGTTATATTTTCTCTCTGATTATTACAAAATCTACACATCCGATTTTCTTTAATAGGTTCACCTATTAAGGTTCTTTTATCTCCAAAGGATTTTATATGATATGTATTTAATAAATCTCCAAATAATTCTGTCATTTGATTATTTAATTCTTCAAAAGAGATTCCTTCCTCTGACGCTCTTAGTTGGTTATAGAGGTTGAAAGTTTCTTCTCTTTTTAAATCAATTTTTGGTATAAAGAAAAATTGCTCTTTTTCTTTTAATTTCTTAAAAAAAGCTGGTATTTGATTTAATTGAGGAAGATTATTATTGTATTTATTTACAAAGTCTTTTATTTGCTGTTGTAATTCAGGAGAAGATTCTTGAAGAGCATTAATTGTAAGGTTTTCATTATCATCAATAGAAGCAAAAATAATGAGTAAATCTCTTACAAATGATTCAATAATTTCTTTATGGGGAGATTTTACTACAAAGGATAAGGTGTCCTTTAAAGCTACGAATGTTATTTTGTATTTGTACATTTCTAAATTGTTTTTATTAAAAGAATTACAATCCTTTTTTTATTAAATCTATTCTTTAATTAGATATATAATAAATGATGTTGTCAAATTAATAAACAATTTTATTTCTCCTCTGTTAACAGTAACTTTTCGATGCTTCACATTATTATTTTGAAATTTTGTGTAATAATCTAATAATGTACGAAGCATATTAGAAGCTTCTTTTGTTGTTCCTTTACTTTTTTGATATTCGCCAATTACCTTTAATTGATTTTCCAAAGATTTATTATTGTTTAAAATTTTTCTCAATAATTCCTCAAGAGACAACCTGAGATCATCCAAAACATTTCTATCATAATTGCCCATATTAAATTTTTCTAATGCCTCAGAATATAATTCTGATGCTTCAGGAAAATTAATAAGAAGTTCTTTAGTATATTCTACATCCATTAAATTCAATTCATTTTGATTTGAAACTTCATCGAATGGATTTGGATGATATTTTTCGGTTTCATCAATTGAATAATTTATAAAAGAGAAATAATCTTTATTGTTTTCTAACCAATTAAAATTATTCTTTAGGGCAAATAATTCTATTTCATCCTCTTTTAATAAAGTTGTTGTAATTTTTACTTCATGAATAGTATCAAAAGGAATAAGTTTTCCTCCCATTTTAATAGGTTTCATTTTAATATATTGGGATATGAAATTTTTTTCAAAATTTTCATAAGACATCATAATTTTAAAATCAATTTGACTCTTATCACTTCTATAATTATGAAAGATTATTAGATTAAATTTTTTATGAAAGTCTGGATTTCTTTTTAAAATATTTGGATGAAGACCATAATGATAAATACAATCGTATAGAAAATTTAGGAAGTTAGTTTTATAATTCCATTCCCGTTTGTATTTCTCATTAAGTTGTACAAATGTTTCTGAAAAGCTTCGTAATAACTCAAGTAGAAATGGGTTGTCGATGTTTACAGGTTTTGCTTTTCCCTGAATCTTTGGTAATTCTTTATTATAAAGTTTAATAAGTTCCTCACTGAAATAACATTTTAGAAAACTATCAATTTTAACCTCTAATTTTATTCTATCAGAATCAGGGCTAAGCATGAATTTTGGTTCAGTTTTCCTCACTTCATTACACAAGTTACCTAATTCAGATAGTATTTTTTGTCTATTACTAAGATTAATCAAATGGTTTTTAAAAAACCGTTTATATTGATTAACAAGCTGTTCCTGTTTTAAAAAATTTATTTTTTTGTTCATTGAAATTCTATATAATTTAATAAATATTATTAGGTCAAATTACTCATCCCATGATTTCGTGTCAATTTCCAAAGTTTCTATTTCAGGTTCAAATAAATGTATATCATTAACATTGCATTTCAACAGGCATTTAAAAGGAAATGATTGATACACCTCAAGTCCATCTCCTTTTCTTAAATCACCGCTAGATCCATATTGGAGTTTTGCATCAATTGTGCCATTAGTGATTAAAATGATGTTTTTGCTGTCTATCTCAGAGATATTGATTTGATTACTATTTATATCTTCAATCCAATGATGTGTAGAAAGATTATCTATTTCATTTATTACCTCTATCAATACATGATTTATGAGTGTATTATCAATAGAGGATTCTAATTTTAAAATTAATGTTTCTCGACATTCTTTTATAGTAAGAAACAAATTTAAAAATGCTCCTATAATAATTTTTACACTCTTATCAATCTCAGTTTCAGACAAGCCAAAAGTACTTTCTTCTACATGAACATATTTATTAAGAATTTCTATTGCCTCTTTAACGCTTTTATTCAACCTTACTAAATCAAGACCCAATTCTTTTGAAACAAAAGTATCATTTAATCCACCCTGAACAGCATATATAACTCTCTGTCCTCTTGTTATTCCATTCGGTTTATCTTTTATTTCACTCTTATACCATTTGCATTTTAAAACTTTTTCATCAGGAGAAAGACGAACTAATATATTCCTTGATAATTCCCTAACACCTATCGAAAAGCCAGTAAACCTTAATTTATTTTCCATATCAAGAAGATTCTTAAAACTAGCTTTTAATAACTCTTTCTCAAATTCAGTTTCTAAAAACTGAATTAATGAGGTCTCATATTCTTTTAAAGTTTCTGCTTCCATGAAAATCTATTCATTAATTATATATTTAATGTTGTTCTAATTCTAGCACAAATTACTTTAAACCCCAACTTGATTTTACTCAAAAAATCTGGACGCAAATCTTTCATTTGAATTAATATAATTTGATTGCTATTTATACCAAATTCTTTCATTCGATTCCTCCTAGATTTTTTCCCTGTTGGATTATTAAAAGAAATAATCCAAATAGCCTTCTTACTAACATTTTTGACTATTTCTTCAAAATATTCTTTATCCACATCCGATAATGAATGCCCAAGAACATAAACCTTATCAATTAAACTTAATGAGTTGAAAAAAGCTATATTCTTTTCAATGAGTTTGGCTGTTGCCTTAAAAGAGGTGAAAAAATATTGGATTAATTCATCTCTACCTCTTTCTAATGAAAAATCAAAAGCATCAGATTGAGCATCTTCCCATTGTGCTAATTGTTCTTCAGTTAACCCTTCTGGTGGTCTTTCTTCTATTCTTTCAAAATTTTCAGGATTTATGCCATGACCTAAAATTAATTTATCATTACTTTCAGCTCTATTATGAATGTAAAGAATTTGATTTTGGTCGATTTTATAGTAATGTTCAAGCGATTTTGAATAATTGAAGTTAAAAAAAATAGCACCCTTTTCAATTTCAATAATATCTATGTCTTTTGAGTTAGGGTATTTTACATTCAAAATCCATTCTTTAAAAAGATCTAACATTTTAATTGTTAAATCATCCCTTATATCACCTACATATACAGCTATATCGTCCCAATCTTTATCACTGAAACCAGGGCTAGCTGTATTTGCAGAATATTCTGCGTGTTCTTCTAAAACTTCATCAATATCTAATGTTGATAGATTAGTTTCAAAATCAGACCAAAGTAAATCTCTTAAACTTTCTTGGTCATTTTCATCTAATTCAGGAAACCCAAAATATTTTAGGAAATACTCATAAATATCAGAATGATTATCTCTTAGAAATAAACCAAATGTTGAATACCAAGTATCTAGTTCATGGTAAATGTCAAATCCATTCCCAATTATGTATAATGTCTTGAACTGTTTTTTTGTCTTCCCCACTTTAATAATTTATTAGTTTTAAACTACGAAATAGTAGTTTTTATATTTACTCCTAAACTCTTGAAAAATTTCTATTTGAACTCAAAAATACCCATTTCCCTCAATATTCCCCAACACTCCCGAACCTAACTTTTTGCTCCTTTTAAAGCTTTAAAAATCCCGAACACTCCCGAACTGGACAGCACGGTTTCCATCCTTCGGAACTTAGCACTATGAAACGAAAAATAGTCATAGTAGTCGTATTGATAATTGTTTTGATAGCAGCTAAAAAAGGCTATCAATATTATCAAAAGTACAGAGGTTCAGAAGATATTTATGTTACCATAGATAAATTCCAGTTCCCTGAGTTGAACCTGAGCAGCATATTCGGAGAAGTATTAACAAAAGTTACCATTATCATCAACAATTACTCCCCTGAAACCTTTCACGTTCAGCAGCTACAAATTAATGTTCTCGGAGAAAACAATGAAATGTTAGCCGAGCAACAATACCCCATACATGAACCCTTAACAATAAAACCCAATCAAGCCAACAAGTTTGCCCTCAACCTCCTTCTTTCCCCTTTTACCCTCAAGCAGCTTATCAAATCCGCAGGCGGTATAGCTACGGTGGGAGCAAACTACTTGGTTAACGGTAAATACAACATCCCCATTCAGATAGTAGGATTTGTAAGAGCCGAAGGAATAAAAATACCTATTAACGAAAAAATTATAGTGTAATGGAAAAATTATCAATCATAGTAGTATCAGTGCTATTTTCATCCATAATAGCCATGCTTGGTTACTTTTTGAAAACAACCTATCAAGAGAACAAAGACATGTTCAAAGAACTGGCAGAATTAAAACAATTGCTTATTGCCATTAAAATACAAGTGGAAAAAAGCATTGTAATAGACATTCAAGAAGTGAAACAGAATATCAAAACCCTGTTTGACCGCACCCGACATAATGAATCTGGGATTAGCAAATTGAATGAACAAATTAAAAATAAAGCAGAAAAATGAATAACGATAAAGACATATCAGCAGTAGGCAAAATCGAAGATGCCGGAAAGCTCGTTCAAGGTGGACGAATTGACCGTTATTGGGAAGCAGGCAACATTCGTCTTTATCCTCAATATTATGTAGGAACTAGTAAGATATTTAAAGCCGCATGGCTCCATAATTCCACAGAAGCACTCCAACACTTTAACCTCCGAAGTATAGAGTTTGGCAACTGGATGAATCAAGAAGACCGAGCCAATTTTCTGTATGGAGCCATGTTAGGCTTACATTATTTAGCCCTCATCTTAGGAAGAAAAGATAATGAAATGGGATTAGGAGGTAAACTATCCATTTCATTAGGAGCGAGAGGTCACGGACGAGCAGCAGGACATTATGAACCTAGCCCTTATTCTGTCATTAACATTACCAAAACACAAGGCGTAGGAGTACTCGCCCATGAATACGCCCATGCTTTTGATAACCTGATTTCTTTCTATTCAGGGGGTAAAAAACAAAGCTTTGTATCAGGTGGAAGAACCACCCGAAAAGGATATGATGAAGACATTGCCAAAACAGGCAACTACTTTGAAAAACAGTTTGAAGAATTTTACAACATTCTTTACTACGACACCACAGGAGCAAAAACAGATTTTCATTTAGCCTTACAACAAAAAGATGAATACTGGAACCGTAGAAACGAAGTTTTTGCCCGAACCTTTGAAGTGTACATTGCCGACAAGCAAAAAACCAAAAAGCTAACCAATCATTTTTTAGTACAAGGAGCAACAGGAGAAGTCTATCCCGATATTGAGTTGACCGACCAAGTGGCACTTGTTATTAAACATCTTTTTACCAAAGGCTTTCAATTGCTACGAAGTAAAAAAGGCAACCTCAAAGGAGCTGTGATGCAAATAACAGGCTACAAAGGATTCAGAAAAACCTTGTTGGAAAATGCCGATTTGGATGATACCCTTGCCAACATGCAACGCATAACCGTTAGAGATGCTTACCAAGTACAACAAATAGCCGAAGGACTAAAAGGCAATACCGTTCGAGAAACTGCCCACAACATCTGGAGATGGTTACGGGAACATACCCGTTACAAGTTAGATGAAGAAGGCATTGAAGAATTACGAACCCCTGCCCGAAGCATTATAGATGGACGAAAAGGGTTGACCGACCCTGAATACGGTATTGATTGCGATGACTACACCATATTGATTAGTGCCTTTCTTCTCAACTTAGGCATTGACCATGAATACCGAGTAGTTGCCTTTGAAGAAAAAGGAAAATTTCAACACATCTACCCTGTTGCCATAGATGCCAAAGGTAACGCCTATGTGATAGATGTTGTTCCCGAAGTTCCACGCTTCAACTATGAAGCACAACCTATAAAAGACATCATAACAATTAAGATGACAGCTTCCTCATTAAGCGGTTATCTCCCCCATGATGCAACAGTTAACCCAATTATTAACCCACCCATTTACGGGTCAAAACCAGAAGATATGGAATTACATGAATTATCAGGAATTAATGATGCAGAAGAATTTAGAAAAGACTTACAGGAAGAAATGAATCAACCCTTTAAGCTCTCAGGAATCGAAGAAGATTTACGAGATGAAGATTTAGCATCCTCTTTTCTCTCAGGTTTGGGAGAGGTAAAAAGCGAAGAAGAAGCCGACATTGTCGTGTCAAGTAAAGCAGACGCCATACAGTTAGTAGAAAATGGCTTACTGGCAGAAGTAAACAAAGCCCGACAAATCTTACTTCAGGAAAAATCCAAACCAACCGAATTAAGTAAGTTAATTAACGTGTCCAAAGAATTAAACACGATGGAAGAACTCATGCAAGAGTGGGATGATGAAGATGAGCGAGAAAAAATCATCAAAAAAGCCATCATCTCCCAAAGCAGTTACAACAACTTTTATAAAGCCCTGTTGATGAGTTTGCAAGAATTAGAATCCGCAGGATTAAGTGGTATAGATATTACAGGAGATGAACCCATTTATCTAGCCCAAATACCTCCAAGCGACCTTTCAAGCATCTTGGATGAAGACGAAGAATTTAAAGTAGGGCTTAATGTAGGATTGAGCGGATTTTTCAAAAAAGTATTCAAAAAAATTGGTTCAGGTGTAAAGAAAGTCGTTAAAGCCGTAGTTCGATACAATCCTGTAACCATAGGTGTAAGAGCAGCTATACTTGGCGTACTGAAAGGTAATGTGGGAAACATTTCTTCCAGACTGATATACGGATACCTTACCCAATCACAGGCAGAAGCCCACAACTTGAATTTAGACGAATGGAGAAAAATAGTAGATGCCAAGAATAAAGGCGAAGGATTTTTCACCAAAATAGGTGGTAAATCCGAAAACTACAAAAATGCCATTATCAAAGGAAAAGCAGCTCAAGCCACAGGATTACGATTAAGCGGACTGGGAGCAGGAGAAGAAAAAGCCAACGGATTTGTCAATTTTATCAAAGGACTGTTGGCAAAAGTCAACATTGCTAATCTTTTCAGAAAGAAAGCAGCTCCGCAACCCACTCAAAGAACTACTAACCTAGCACCACCGCAAACCGTAGTCAATCAACCCAGTATCAATGATTTTGTGGATAATAGCAGTTTACCTGCCAATTCCAGAGGAACACTCCCTGCCAACCAAGACCCCAATGCCCCTCAACCAAGTATTTTTAAAAGAATGATGACGGCTACTTTTTGGAAAGATGAAGTTTGGGCAAAACACAAAAAGAAAATCATCATTGGTGCAGGCTTTATCACCATATTTATACCACTAGCCATTTACCTATATCAGAAATGGAAAAACAAAAAAAAGCGACAACTGGCAGGAGCTAAAGCAGCCCGAACAAGAGCGAGAAATCGCAAGTCAACGGCTTCCAGCATTAAAGGAGCTTCCTCCGGTAGAAGGAAAAGAAGTACGACTTCAAGAAGAAGCACTCCAAAGAAAAGAACCGCTTCAAAAAGAAGTACTTCAAAAAGTAAAACGCAAGCACCCATAGGTCGAGGAAGTACTACGGTTATTCAACACCCGACCAAAGGGCAAGGAAAAACAAGGGTAAAGAAAATGACCAGTAAACAACGACTTTCCTTGATGCACAAGATAGCCAAAGATTTACAAAAGAAGTTCCCTAAAACAAAGTACTCTACCTTGTTAAGCAGGGCTTCAAAAATGATTTAAACTCGGCAAAAAAAGGAGTTGAGATAGACTTACTCCAAAAAAACAAGAATAGCTTAACTCCTGACTTTGCCCCCCAATTAACCCAATTATTAACCTTTAAAACCCAATCAAAATGGAAGAATTAAGTAACGAAGAGATTATTTTAGCAGGACTAGGAGCCGCTAAAGGATCTACAGGATTAAAAAATGCCGTAAGACAGGAAATAGGAGCATCCCGATTTAGAAAACAATTTTTAGAAAGGGTACACCTGTTACCTAAGAACATTCAAAGAGCATTAGCCAATCATAAGGCACAAATTTCAGATTCCCCTTATTATGCTACTGCTCCCATTAAAGGAACACGAGCAGAATTAATCAAATTGTCTGTTCCTGAAGAAATTGGAATTACCAATGTGGATAACGGCAAGTTAGGTAAAGACAGACACCTGACTTTATCAGGAATTAGAGTGCTTTATGATGCAGCAGCCATAGATGGAGCTTTTATCTCTAACATTCCGGTTGACTTGTTAAATGCCGAATGGGAGTTAGAATTGAATGGAAGAAAAGTATTTGAAAAAATGCCTTTCAGAACCTTCTTTGATGGCTTTTACGGATACAATACCACTAAACCGTTCGGTTTATATGTGTTGAACAATCCAAAAGTCATTTACCCTCAAACACCAATAGAATTCAATGTGAATTTGCCTAAACAGGTAAATGGATTTCTAAAAGTGTTTTTGGAAGGAACTACCGTTTACGGTTACTAGGTGGTAATTCGCCACTAATCATCAAGAGAAATTTTCCTTGATAAAAAAATCAAATTATTAACCCTGCTCTGAAATCTCCCCTTTTGGGGAGACTTAGAGGAGCTTAAAAACTAAAAAAAATGGCAGAAGAAGTAAATAAAGTAGATGACATCATTAAAAAAATTAATGGATTGTCTCATGCAGAAAAAAGGGAATTGACCATTAAGGTTAGAACTACTCCCGAAGGCATCAAGGCATATACATCATTTTTATATGGATACAGTGGATTACCATCGAAAGAAAATGAAGATGAGCATGATGAAGATAACGATACATCCACCCATGCCAATGACCCAAATGCAAAGGAATCACAAGATAATAACAACCCCGCTTCGGAAGAAGATTGGTTGTAAATAAGAACCATTAAAACCCCAACGAAATGAAAACAGGAGTTCAGTTAATAGAAAAAGAAGTACCCAGTGCAGGGGCAGTAGTTACCATTTCAGAAGATTTGGATAACAATTACCGCTATGTTGATGGGATTGCTATGATGGACAACATGGGATTGAACCACCTCTTAAAACAAAGTTCCATAGATGGAAAAGAGTTGTACCCAAAAGGCTTTGAAGTTTCCTTTTTTCAGTCCAACCTGTTTGTTGCTCCCGATAACCGCTTTTTAAGTTTTGAAAAAAGAGAAGCCAACGGGAATAAGATTGAACTGGAAGTTGAAGATGGAGGGACAGCCCCAAGCTATCCCTACACCCTGAAAATCTATTTACGATTAAGCAATGCAGAATAAGGATGAAAAAGATAGAAAACATATTCAGAGAGCAATTACAACAAGGAGAAAGTAAACCCCTCTTGTTCATTCCTATTGCGAAACAGCAGCGAATTACAGGTTTGATGATGACCAGTAACATAGAAGTTGCCTTATCCTTGTTTGATGGAACTGACCTGATTTTTAACCAACAGAGTGTTTATCACGGTTCACAGGTTAGCCCTGATGACAGAGTAATACGACTGGATGAACCCCTTTTTGGGAAAGCTGTTAAAGGCATGGTAACAGGGCTTCAAAGCAATACCCGTGCTAGTGTTTATTTAATTATTGAAAGTACCAATGACCACCAATGATAACATATTAATTCACATGATTGAAAAAGATTTGTCTGCTAGAAAAGCTGCAAACTACCAATTGAAAGATGAGGTAATTGTTAATCCTCAACACATCAAAGTTGGAGCTAACGAAGCGGTGTATATCTGTTATTGTTATGTGGAATCAGCAGGTGTTTTCTCCATCAAAGTAGCATCAGGAACCGATTTGGTGGAATATGTACCACAAAACACTTATCAACGAGAAGTAGCCGGGATAACTATTCATCAAAGTTCTCAAATAACTACGCATTGGAGCAACATAAAGGTTACAGCAAAACGAACAACTAATTTCTTTATTCGATATATCCGAGTAATCATACATCAATACAAAAGCCGAGAAAAAGGCAATGTGTCCAACCATTAAAAAAATAATAGCCATGAAGAAAAAAGTCAAAAATTACATAGATGCCCCACTGGCAAAAAAGAAGATAGAACGCTATAAATACTGGTCTATTAAAGATGAAAGTGGTGTAACCATTTGTTCATCAGAAGAAAATAATCCTGACAATAAATCATTCTCTGAAATCTTAGACCAGATAATGAAGGATAATGTAGATGCGGAAATACAAATCCGTTATGGAACCAGTGAGCAATCTTCCCGACAAAACCCACCGTTCTTTTTAACCATTAATGAAGAAATTGAATGGATAGAACCCGAAGATGATGAAACGGTTAGCATTAATGGAGTACCTCATAAGTTAGATAAGAACGGAAACGTGAACATCAACTTAACATCAAGTCCTGCTACTATTTCTAAAGAGCAACCTGCCGAGCAAGTGAATCATTATGATACGATACGCAAAGAAATGGAAATGCAATTGGAAGGAATCCGCAGAGAGCATACCTTGAAAGAAGAACGAATGAAGTTAGACATGCAAAACAAGCTCATGGAACAAACTTTAAAATTCAGGGAATTAATGCTTGCGGAACGAGAAGCACGATTAGCAGAACGAGAGCAAGGCATTTCTCAACAAGAACAACATTTAAGCAATAAAGAAAAAGAAATCAGGAGTGACCTCGTGGGCTACATGAAACAAGTGCCTAGTGCTTTAGGAGCTATCATCAAGGAATTTACCAATCCCGATAAAGGACTGGGTAAATCCAAAGAAGAGCATCCACCCAAAAAGGAAAGACAAAAAGCTGACTTTACGGTGGAAGATGAAGAAGATGAAGAAGAAATTGCTGTTGCCGAAGTGATAGAGGACGATGATTTTTCACAAGAGGACATTGATGAAGAAATTGCTAAATATGAGCAAGAAGAAGCAGCAGCAACTAATAACCCTAATCCTACAGAGGACATTGAAACTGTTGAAGAAGAAGAACAGGGAACAAATGACCATGACCCCGAACAAGAAACAACATAATTATTAACCCTTTAAACCAAATAGCCATGATTTACAAAGTAAAATTAACCGTTGAGGCTGACAGCAAAGAGCAGTTAGTCGAAAAGATGCAAGCCTTTCAGGATTTACAAAACAACCTTAACCATGAGGATCTGATGCAAGCTGTTGACATGATAGTTGAACATCCCGACTTGGTAGAATTTATCAAAGAGGTTGCTCCCAAAGACGATAAAGAATTATCGTTAGGCGACTACATCAACATTGCCCGAAAAGCTTTTCAAAAGTTCGGGTAAGCACTAATTAACCCAAGTATTAACCTTTAATCCGAAAATTATGAATCCATTAATTGTGCAAAAAGTAGCGAGTGGAGCTAAGAAAGTGTTTACGAACAAGTATGTCATTATTGCCATCATTGTTATCATTTCTTTGTGGGTACTCAAAGGAGGAATTACCAAACTAATTCGGGCTTACAAAGAAAAACAGTTTGATAAGAACGAAGCCAAAGATTATAACCAGTTAGCCCAACAGTATCGGGCAGCAGCTAACCCTTCAGGAAGCGACTGGATGATAGACTGGGACGGAACTGATGAAGAAGCAATTGAACGCTTAGGTTATCAAACGAAAGGACATCTTGCAAGTGTTGCCGCAGTTTACAAACAAAAGTTCCATGAAACATTGACGGATAGATTAAGAAAAGAGCTGGATACAGATGAATTTCAAAACTGGCGAAATATAGTGGATTGAACCCGAAAACTCCAAGATTATGAAATTTAGTTTTAAACCTAATAAGCTAGGCTATGCCGTGATAGTGATTATTGTATTGATAACTGCTATTGTCCTGTTCAAGAAAAAGAACACGGTCAGTCAATTGATTACTAAAGGTATTAATTACTTGAAGGAAAAAAGTTGGGACGTTGTTTCTGACCAAAGAATAAGTACCCTTCATCCTTTGGTAATTGGTAAGGCGAAAGAGTTCATTATTCGAGCTGAAAAAGAACTGGGAATAAAATTACGGGTGGTTTCTGCTCTTCGTTCATGGGCAGAGCAAACTGCTCTTTTTAATCAACCATTTGACGGAAAAGACAATGACCGTGACGGTAAGATTGATGAAGCTGATGAAAAAGTGACTAATGCGAAAGCAGGTTCCAGTTACCACAATTTTGGTTTAGCCTTAGATGTGGTAGAGATAAAAAACGGTAAAGCCTTATGGACAAATCCGAACTGGAGCAAGATAGCAGCATTAGGAAAAAGCATCGGTTTTGAATGGGGCGGTGATTGGAAAAGCTTTAAAGACAAACCGCATTTTCAATACACGTTTGGAAAAACCCTAGCCCAGTTAAGAGACTTATATCAATCAGGTCATCGTACCGGTGATTATGTTAACCTAGCTTAAACGATAGTAGTAAGTAATCTAAATCAGTATCCAACAGGATAATATTAGCTAATTACTGAAAGCCTATTACTCACTATTAATTACAATTAACCCTTTTTATTAACCCTTTAAACCCTTAAATGTTATGCAAGAAAATGAAAAAAAGGTTGCAGTAATGAACCCTTACGATGTCGTAGGGAAGATTCACAACAAGGGAATGGACTTTGTTTTATCAAAGCTCCATCCTGATGAAGAAGCCAAATACGAGAAAATAGCTGAATTAGTCAGTCAGTTTCTTGTAGAATTGACCTCGAAAACAAAACAGGAAGACAATTTTAACTTTATCAAAGATGACTTTGTATATGGTTATATTGTTGTTGGCAAATCGTTTAATTTGGCTGCTACTAACTCTATTGCGGAGTTGGCTAAATTGGCAGCATTTAACGAAAAGCAAACCTGTTTCATTGATGCTCTTTTAAATGTTTCCGATACATTGTCGTTGGACTATGAAGGAACTTTAAAAGTTTTAATGAATATCGAGGAGCAAATTTTAGCTTCTGATTTAACTCCTGAAGAAAAGCAAATCCCGTTGATTGTTGCCAGTGTTACTAAATACAGCGTGAAATATTACTTACATGCTTTAAATGGTAACTGTGATAGCA
>OJGX01000089.1_pt1 | contig 44616 bp, 40 predicted proteins | sample 1594661 | NCBI WGS metagenome assembly OJGX01 (sample SAMN05416839, study PRJEB24817) | seawater metagenome | isolation source: Sea water | place: Canada:Atlantic | collected 2013-07 | reverse complement strand
TCTGGGTGAATGGTGATATTCGCTATATTGCCATGCAGTTCAGTAGGTTAGAAGCATTCCTGGGGGGGCGATCTCACGGATTCAGGTGATAGATCTTCGAGAGCAGAGCGAGGTGCAACTGGAAGCTCCCAGGCGATCGATGAACTGGTATTTAAATCAATTAGAGCACAAGGCAAGCGTTGAGAAACACCTGGATTTGCTACCTTTGTGTAGTTTGTTTTTTGCTCGGTACTGTGAAAGTATATTCGAATATCAAATAAGAAGAATCACCTGCACCGTCATACACATAACACGGGACGACGAGCCACTGAAACGCTGGCAGGTGCTGAGGGGAGCTGGCTTGAGCGAGCAGCGACTGACCGACCTGGCCCGTAGATTTCTTGAGGAGGTACTCGAAATTTGAACAGCAGCACCTACCTGAAAGGGTTCAAGGACGATACCTGGCTCAACGGGATTGGCGATTTTTTCTGCAGGATGGACGGAGTTAGGTGGGGGATCAACTTAAGCATCTACCCTAGCAAGGAGCATGGAAAGGATGCGATTTCTCTTTCCAATGCACCAATTTTGATACGCAAAAAAATCATCAATCCAACCAAAGACTATTACCGCAAAAATTACGAGATAACTTTTTCAGTACCCTCGGATCATGAATGGCGAATTGACACACTTGAGAACTGCCCGGCCATTGAACGGCGGTTGCATAAGGAAGCCAGGCAATATTGTTTCGTGTTCCACCACCCGGACGGTACCAGGATCTATCTTCCCCAGTTCGAACTGGCGAGGGCGCTCTTTTTTCACAATGGCTATCTGGCCCGCTCTTCGGTAATTCACGATGTATTGAACAATGAGTTTGCAGTTGAGTACGACAACGTGTGGGAAAGGGCCATCATCAACGTACTGGATACCTGCAATTGTCCGGCAGAGCTGTTTAATGATTACGGTTATCGCCGGGTACTTGCTTGGTTGCTGATGGATGAAGATGCCAGGCGTTCATACGATAGCATCGGAAATTACCAGCTGCGTAATGGAGTTGATGATGGGCAATACCGAAGGTGGACCTTTCGGTTCGAACCACCAGCATTGGAAGGGGCCAGCCTGGAGTTAAAAGGTAATTTTGACCCAGATAGCCAAACACTCTTGGTTTACGAGGTTACCAGCATAAGAAATATTCCCGCTAACTTACCTGAGCACATCGAGTTTTACAGTCCCAAGTTTTTCACTCAGGTCGCCGGGAAAGGAGTGGCAGCAGGCTCTGCTGCTGAGCGGCTGCCTGGGTATAACGTGGATGATGTGGCGGAAGGAAGCCGGGAAAACAAGCCGGTCATGATTCAGGAAAACACGACAGAGCTTGCGTTCAATCGTGTGGTGCAGACGTCGAAGATCAGCAAAAAGAGAAAGTTCACGGGGAAAGGCCGCGAGGACGATGGCGAGCAGGGCGAAGTTTTCAGGGATGTCAGTACCGAAGAGCAAGGACCATACGGAGGTCTGACAAGTGCCGAGTGGAGTAATCTTGATGACCAAACTGATGATGCTTACCTGTATCTGAACAAATTCGAGAGCTACTTCAAAATGCTCGGGTTACTTAAGGATAAATATGGCTTTAAGGTCAGCACCTATCCGCTGAGAAAGTTACCGAATATTGGTAAATGCAAAAAGCATATACTGGAAACGGACCAAAATCCGAGATGTATGTCGGTATCCCATGTTACAGCCGGCCTCAAAGGGTACTATCTGCTGGAAGTAGACACCTCGGATGCAAGCAAGGCCTTGTCGACAAAAGTGATCTTGGCCAAGGCTATCGGCGACATAGAGCCTCACTTGTTTGAGATAGAAAAGCAGTTGCTTAAGGCATCTTTGTCCTGGCCAAAGCAGCATTTGGATAAACTGGTTGGTATGGAGAATCACACCTGGATCCCACACCAGAAGTCTGACAAGCCCGGGACAATTACCGCTGAGGACATTGATAAGTGGGCCGAAAGAGTGTTTATGAGGCTGACTTCTACAGAACAATAATCACACAATGCATCTCAAGAGGCACATGCAAAGCCTGGCTTAGCGGCACAAATTGAAGGCTCTGAGTTTGCAAGTTGTGCGCTTGCAGCCGGACATCGTGATTAGGCTATACCGGGTTTATCACATGCTTGGTATTTACCCGCCGCAAGCAGGCTCCTGAGATAAGGATCGGTGGCCCTACTCCCCGCATTTTCCCGTGAAGTTGCCAATTACCTTCTCGATCCTGTGGTGCTGTCAGAGCAATTGGTTTTTGCCATCAAGTGTTTATGTTGATTCTGGTTTATTTATCACCGCCTCCGTAGGCACGCATAAATAGGGTCACTACATTGGTTACCCAAGTCTCTATCTGCTCTGCCGAGGGTGGGCTGTCCGGGTAAGTCAGGTACTGTAACTGCAGCTCGCTGCGCACCAGGTTTACAAACATACAGGCGACGGCCTCCAGACTGGTGTCACCAAAATTTACTTCACCGGACTGGCTGGCACCGGCTAACAGATCGGCAACCAGCCTGGCACTAACCTGCGGCCCGGCACGGTAAAATGTATGTGCCAGAGCAGGAAAGCGGGCGCTTTCGGCAATGGCAACACGATATAGTGCCAGTCCGGACGGGGAGAGCACCACATCCAGATAGGTCCGAGCCAGTATGCTCAGGGTTTCTTTCAGTCGCCCCGGCTGAAAACGGATATTATGCAGGGCTCTGGTAAAAGCAGTGCACTCGGATTTGATCACTGCGGTAAAGAGCGCTTCCTTGTTGATGAAGTGCGCATATACCGTTGATTTTGAAACCCCGGCTTCGCGCTGGATCATGTCGGTGGTGGCGGCACTGAAGCCATGGGCCAGAAATACCTTTCGAGCAGCCTGCAAAACCTTGAGTGCTTTACCACTCAGCTCGGTTTCACCCGAAAGGGAAACATGTTCGGTTAGATTGCGTTGTTGCATCTGAATCGGCCTCTTGGCAATGATGTGTATCCTTGACACCATATCAAACTGTACGGTACAGTACAAATTGTATCGCCATCCTGGTGCATCCCATCTTTCTTGGTGGGCAATGTTACCCGGATTATTTTTTTGCCACCAGTTCGAACCGATCGGTTCGAACTGAAGTGTTCGGTGAGCTTATATGACGCCACAATCGCTGTTACCTTCGCTGCGTAAATCCACGGTAGCGCTCAGTATACTGCTACTTGCCGGCTGTGCGGTCGGCCCCCATTTTGTTCAGCCCGACAACAGTCTGCCGAGAATGCCGTTATCGCCTCGGGATGATTACCGTCATATGCAGGAAACATCCGTAGCCAATGTGCCTGTGCAGTGGTGGGTACTGTTCAATGATCCGATATTAACCGAACTGCAGCAACGAGCCCAGGCCGGTAATCTGGGCCTGCAAATGGCGGCGAAACGCATAGAGCAAAGCCGCGCACAGCTGGGTATCACGTCGGCCCAGCTGTTGCCCGGTGCGGCGGGCAATGCGAGCTATTCCCGTGGCGGGCTCAGCCAGCACGGCCGGCTGGCCGCGCTGGGAGCACCGACCAGCGCCACCGGTTTCTGGCAACTCGGATTTGACGCCAGCTGGGAGCTTGATCTGTGGGGGCGAGCTCATCGAGCGCGCGAAGGGGCCACTGCTGCCCTTGAGGCGAGGGTATACGACCATGAGGCGATCCGGGTGGCATTGTCCGCTGAGGTGGCCCGTGTTTACCTGCAATTACGGGGCACCCAGGCCCAGCTGAACATTACGCAGAAAAATCAGGCGATTGCCGAGCGAGCCCTAGAACTGATCGAAAGCCGTGAACGCAATGGGGTAGCCACCGGCTTTGAGGTCGCGTCCGCTCGTGCGCAAGTGGCCACCGTCAAGGGCATGGTGCCTGCGCTCATTCAGCATAGAAACGCTTTGATGAATGCGTTGGCCTTGCTGCTGGGAGAGCAACCGCGGGCACTCGACACCGAGTTGAAAAACGCCATGCCACTGCCTTCATTGCCGAGCAAGGTGCCGATGGGGGTTCCATCCGAGCTGGCGCAGCGACGACCCGATATTCAGCGTGCCGAAGCCGAACTGCATGCGGCCACCGCCGCCATCGGCGTTGCCAGGGCTGATTTCTATCCCCGCATTGGCCTGGGAGCTCGAATTGGGGTAGAAGCCTTTGAATCCGACGACCTAGATAGCTGGGATTCCCGCTTTTTTTCCGTCGGCCCTACCGTTTATCTGCCCATCTTTGAAGGGGGGCGGCTGAAACAGCGACTAGCACTGAATGAGGCGAAACAAAAGCGCGTCGCGCTGGCCTACCGGCAAACGGTACTGCAGGCCTGGCACGAAGTGGATAACGCCTTGGATGCCTGGGCAGCACAACGCAGCCTGCACGCCAACCTGCAGGTGTCCTACGAGCAGAACATACAGGCGCTGAAGGCCGCCGAGCGAGGCTACCAGCAGGGTGCGGTGGACTATTTGCGAGTACTGTCCGCCCAGCGCAACGTGCTGGAGAGCGAATCCCGGCTCAATGACAATGCCACCGACGCCACCCTAGCGCTGGTGAACCTCTACAAGTCACTGGGGGGCGGATGGGATCCGAACGCCCTGTCGATTGCGCTGTCATCCCTGGAGGCGGACCAATGAGCACGGTCGTAGTACAGCCGCCCGCAAGCTCGCCTGCTGTGGCGGCAAAGCCACCCGGGCGCGCGCTTGGTGGCCTGGTCGGCATTCTTGTCGCCGCCATGATGGCGGGGCTGAACAACCGCGTTGGTGCGCTGGCGCTGGCGGACGTGCGAGGGGCGTTGGGTTTTAGCCTGGACGGCGCCTCCTGGCTTACCACTGTGTATACCGCCGGTGAGCTAATCGCTATGCCCTTCGCCGCCTGGTTTGCCATTACGCTGTCCATACGGCGCTTTGAGCTGTGGATGATTGGCACCTGCGCATTATTGGCCTTGGTGATGCCCTTTATCCAGCGTCTCGATCTGTTGCTCGCCCTACGCTTCGTGCAAGGTGTCGCTAGCGGAACTATGATTCCCTTGCTGATGATGGCGGCATTGAAATTCCTTCCTGTCCATATACGGCTGCATGGTCTGGCGTTGTATGCACTGACGGCTACTTTCGCGCCCAATGTGTCGATCTGGTTGGCTGGGCATTGGACTGACGGACTGCTCGACTGGCGCTGGGTGTATTGGCAGATCATACCCTTGGCCCTTATCGCAGGTGGGCTGATTGCCTGGGGGTTGCCGAAGGATGCCATTCAGACCGGGCGTTTCCGGCAAGCCAATTGGGTTGGTCTGGCACTGGGTGCGCCTGCGCTGGGCCTTATTGCGGTTGCTCTCGATCAGGGAGTGCGGCTGGATTGGCTTAACTCCCCCCTGATTGTCGTGTCATTGGTGGCTGGCTTCACTTTGCTGGGCGTCTATCTACTTACTGAATGGTACCACCCTTCTCCGTTCATCAAGTTGCAATTGCTGGAGCGGCGCAACCTAGGGCTGAACTTTACACTGTTTGTCTTTCTACTGGTGGTCATGAGCTCCGGGGTGATGTTGCCAATGCACTACCTCGGGCCATTACAGGATTACCGCCCCCAGCAGATAGCTCCCATTGGTTTGATTATCGCCTTGCCACAACTGATCTTTGGTTCAGTAGTAGCGGTCTTGCTGTACCAGAAATGGGTCGATGCTCGCTTCGTCTTCAGCCTTGGCCTGCTTTTGATTGCGCTGGCGTGTTTCTCGGGCAGTTGGCTTACTCCAGATTGGAATCGGGATCAGTTCGTGATGGTACAGATGCTGCACACACTCGGCCAGCCCATGGCGGTGGTATCAATGCTGTTTCTCGCCACCAGCGTGGTGCGGCCTGGCGAAGGTCCTTATGTGTCGGGAACCATTAATACGCTGCGTGCTCTCGGCTCATTGATAGGCGGTGCCGTGGTCGGGCAGTTCCTGACGGTTCGCGGACGCTTTCATGGGGAAATGTTGCTGGATCATGCCGCGCTAGCTGAGTCCTCTCTCTCATCGGTGCCTGAGCCGTCCCAGTTGATGGGCATTGTCGGCCAACAAGCATTGGTGCTGTCGGTGGCGGATGCCTATCGCGCCTTGGGGGTTCTGGCACTGCTCTTGATTCCTTTCGTGCTGCGGCTGACCTACATTCCTGCGCCTGACCTGAAGGCCAGTACTTCTTTATCATCATCTTCATAAGGAGCATTTCATCATGGCATTGCCAAAGAAAGCCAAAATCACCAGTGCAGTACTGCTATTGGCAGTCGCGATAGGCTGTGTGCTTTATCTCAATCGGCCAGAATCAAGCGCATCAAGTCAGTCCACAAAAGATGCTTATGTACAGGCAGACTTCACTTTTGTTGCCCCACAGATTGCTGGGAAGGTCGATCAGATATTCGTGGAGGAGAACCAGCAGGTGAAGGCAGGGGACTTGCTCGCGACCATTGACGATCGGGATTTCGTCGTCGCCGTGGATGCCGCTAAAGCACAAGTTTCCGGTGCTAACGCCAGTGTCGCCAGTCTGGAAGCTCGTCTGGCACAGCAGCAAAACGTGATACACCAAGCGCAGGCAGCCGTTGCCATGGATAAGGCCGAGCTAGTATTGGCGAGAGCTAACCACGAACGCTATCGCAACCTGGCCGCCGATGGTTCAGGTACTGTCCAAGCCATGCAACAGGCCCAATCACAGTTGAATATCCGTCTGGCGAGCCAAGAGAAGAACCAGGCGGGACTAAAAGCGGCCCAGCAGCAGGTGGCCATTCTGCAAGCTGAACTGGAAAAGGCCAAAGCAGCGCTAGCCCAAGCCCAGGCCGCTCAAGCCGCAGCGGAATTAAAATTGTCCTATACGCGTATCACGGCCCCAGTTGACGGTACCGTGGGACAGAAATCGGTTCGTGTCGGAGCCTTCGTCAATACCGGTACTCCACTGCTAGCAATCGTTCCACTTGATGCCGTCTATATCCAGGCGAACTATCGCGAAACGCAATTGGCTCATATCCAAATAGGACAAACGGTGGACATCAAAGTAGATGCCTTGCCCGGCGCCACCCTGAAAGGGACAGTAGAAAGTTTAGGCCCTGCTAGTGGGGTCAGCTACTCCGCCATTGCGCCACACAATGCAACCGGTAATTTTACTAAAATTGTGCAACGCCTTCCCTTACGCATTCGCGTGGATTCTGGTCAGCCTGAGGCGAATAAACTACGCGTGGGTATGTCTGTGGTGCCAACCATCCAAACCCGGAACTAATGAGACGTAAGAGTTGAGTTTGAACTTGCTGCTGCTCAGTGGCGATTTGTAGTGGTCAACTAATCCCGGACAGTAAATTAGACCGATTCTCGGCCTGAACCGGTGGCAAGCCGTCATTGTGTTGATGAGGGCGCTGCCGGTTGTCGTAGTTCATCAGGTAATCACCGATGTCTCTTTTGGCTTCCGTCATGGACGGATAACCGGTCGCTGGCACCCATTCCGTTTTCAGGCTGCGGAACAGTCTTTCCATCGGGGCATTGTCCCAGCAGTTACCCCGACGGCTCATGCTCTGTGTTATGCGGTAACGCCACATCCGTTGCCTGAACAAGCGGCTGGTATATTGGCTGCCCTGGTCTGAGTGGAACAGCAGTCCTGATGGTTGTCCCCGCAGCTCGTAAGCCATGTCCAGCGCCCTGGCTGCCAGCTCGGCATCCGGGCGATGAGAGAGTGCCCAGCCGACCACTCGACGACGGTACAGGTCCATAACGGTAGCCAGATAACACCAGCGGCTGCCGGCCCAGATATAGGTGATATCCCCGCACCAGGATTGATTCGATGCGGCGGGCGTAAACTCGCGATTCAGCCTGTTTGGGATATCTGGCCGTTCAACCGTGGACGTTTTATAGGCGTGAGAGCCGGGTTGCTTGCATATCAGCCCCAGCTCCTTCATCAGACTTCTCACCCGGTAACGGCCCACCTGATGGCCTTGCTCTCGCATCATCAACATCAAGGTGCGACTGCCCGCAGACGACCGGCTGGCCGTAAACAAACGGTTCACTTCACACCGCTCCCTGAGGTGTTGCACATTCACGATACGTTTGCGTTTCAGGTAGTCATAAAAGCTGGATGGAGCGACACCAAACACGCAGCAGACCAGTTCAACCGATTCCTGCCCTCTCAACTGGTCTATCAGCGCGTACGTTCGAGTTCGTCCTGCATCAAGAGAGCGGTGGCCTTTTTTAATATGGCTTTCTCTCGCTCCAGCCGGTTGATACGTGCTTCCAGCTCCTGTATCCGCTGTTGCTCCGGTGTCAGGGCCTTGCTGGCTGGTGTGGTGCCTTTGCGCTCTTGCTTAAGCTGCTGGACCCAGCGTCTGAGGATGGTCTCACCGACATCCAGCGAGCGGCCGGCCTCGGCGATGGAGTAACCTTGGTCAAGCACCAGACTGGCAGCTTCAAGTTTGAATTCGGATGAGAAAGAACGTCGTTTTCTGGTCATGGAACACCTCTTGTTACGGTGGTGACTGTACCACCTTAAATGGTGTCCGGGAGCATTAGACCACTACACCTCGATAACACGGCCGATCCCCATAGATTTAGTATGAGACTTTATTACTTATAATTAAGGCTTTAACAACTAAATTTGTCTGATGAGTATGATACTTTTTTCAAAAATGACTTGAATCCCAAGCCACAGAGTCCGCTGTACATGGATTTTAAGTATGAAACTTTATTACTCTCCCACATTTATGGTGTTAAGCTAAACTCCGGTTAAATCCTTCACGCGGAGCGTTTCATGCTCACCCTCTACCCGGAAATCAAGCCCAATGCCCAGCATCGCATAGCCGTTGATCCTCCCCATGAACTCTACGTTGAGGAAAGCGGGAACCCGGACGGGATACCTGTCCTGGTGGTCCACGGCGGCCCCGGTGGCGGCTGTGAAGACTACCATCGGCGCTTTTTCGACGCTGAGAGATTCCGGATCATTCTGATGGATCAGCGCGGCGCCGGGCGGTCCAGCCCCCTGGCAGAGCTCGAAGGCAACAGCACGGACAAGCTGGTTGAAGACATGGAAGTGGTACGTTCGTTTCTCGGTATCGACAAGTGGCTTCTATTTGGTGGCAGTTGGGGGGCGACTCTCAGCCTGGTATACGCCGAGGCCCATCCGGAAAGGGTGTCGGGACTGGTTCTTCGTGGGATTTTTCTCTGTCGGCCGCGGGATATTCACTGGTTTTATCAGGAGGGGGCGAGCCGGGTGTTCCCGGATTACTGGTCTGACTTCGAGGCGCAGATTCCGGAAGCCGACCGGGCTGACATGGTTTCGGCCTACTATCGCAAGCTGACCAGTTCCAACGAGCTGGAGCAGATCCAGGCGGCCAAGGCCTGGTCGGTCTGGGAGGGCAGGTGTGCGACGCTGCACCCGAACCCGAGGGTCGTTGAGCACTTTGGCCATCCTCATGTGGCCATCGCCCTGGCCCGCATTGAATGCCACTGTTTCATGAATTCGGCCTTTCTCGAGCCGGACCAGATCATTCGCGATGCAGGCCGCCTGGCGGACATTCCCGGAATAATCGTCCACGGCAGATACGATATGGTCTGCCCTCTGGAGAATGCGCTGGCACTCAGCAAGGCCTGGCCGGAAGCGGAATTCCAGATCATTCGCGACGCCGGCCACTCGGCTTCCGAGCCGGCGATTGTTGATGCCCTCATCCGCGGTGTTGAGTCCGTTGTCGCGAAAACTGAAAAAAGTGCTGGCTGAATCCCGTTTTCAGGGTTGCGGCCCGTAATGGCCACGGATACACTCTTGCCCGATCTTAATGTTCGCCTGTTCAAACGTCCTCAAGGCAGTGAATGAAAGGATTGATCCAGCGAGTGTCGCAAGCCAGTGTTACCGTGGACGGTGAGCAGATAGCCTCGATCGACACAGGCCTTTTGCTGTTGCTGGGTGTGGAAAAGGGAGATAGCGAGCACGAGGCAAGGGAGCTTTGCCGAAAAATCCTCACTTATCGTGTGTTTCCCGATGAGACTGGCCGGATGAATCGTAGCCTGCTGGATATCGGTGGTTCCCTTCTTGTTGTTTCCCAGTTTACTTTGGCGGCGGATACGTCCTCCGGAACCAGGCCGGGCTTCTCTCTTGCAGCGGGGCCGGATGCCGCCAACACGCTGTATGAACGGTTTGTGGTAGAAGCACGTTCCGGTTTGGGGCCGGAAAAGGTGGGTGAGGGCAGATTTGGCGCAGATATGAAGGTCGGGTTGGTGAATGACGGGCCCGTCACGTTCATGCTCGAGACTCGATAACAGAGTGTATAAGTATTTGCGCTATTGTAGTGCGCGGGTGGTCATGCCGGCCTTTAATGGTGCGGAAATGTCCTCGGAGTCGTTGCGATCCAAGGGTTTTTTCAGTCTAAGTTTTGTTGATAAGGGGTTTGTTAAAATCTGGCCTCGGATTTGATATGCAACTGTAACGCAGCTCACGAGCACAAAATTGCATAAATGATTGCGTTTCTGGTGCCAAAAGAGCTAAAAACGCACTGCAGTTAATTTGCAAAATGAGAATGATTGTATTAAAGCATTTTCATCATCCAGAACTTTAAGAAAGTTCGATAAGTGATTGAGCTGTATAGATCTGGAATCTGCAAGATTTATTCGAAAAAGAAGAAAAGTTACTCCTTTGTCATAAAACTGACATAGGGTGATGCAGAATCGGCCTCATCCAGCCTGACTGGTGAAGCCTTACAAAATCGGGATAAGAACCCGTCGCTAAAACCTGAGTTAACTCAAAAAGGAAGGCGCAACATGAAAAAAACGCTCCTCGCATCTGCTATCGCAGTCGCAACGTTCTCTGGCTCCGCGCTGGCCCAGGAAACCATGTCTGCTTCCGAGCTGGCAGCCAAAATGGATTCCATGCCGACCGTGTAAGGTAACATCCAGTACGTTCTGTACCATGACAGCGTCAAAGGCGGAAGCTCTGAAGTTGAGCACGCTGACAACGGTTCCACCATCGGTGTTTAGCACGACCACGAATTCGCCCCTGGCTGACGACGCCAACGACACTGAAACTTCTACCGTAACCTTCCAGGCTCTGCACAACCTGTCTGACCACATGTATGTGTACTTCGAAGGCTACCTCGGTGGCGGTGACGACGGTGTATACGGCGTTGCTGACGAAAGCGAGCGTTCTATCGCTTCCGTTGGTGGTGTTTACTACTTCTGATCAGCCAATCGGCTAATCCTGTAGTATGAAAACCGGCGACCTCAGGGTCGCCGGTTTTTTGCGTTTATGAATCCCGAAAAATAAGGCATTGGCATGGCAACCGAACTGGAAATCAAGCTCAGTGTTTCTGAGGCCGCACAGGCACAGGCTTTAAAGTGGCTTTCCTCACTTCCTGAAGTCCGAGCTGGAAAAACCAAATCCCTGATCAATCACTATTTCGACACGCCCAATGCCGATCTGAATCGAGCCAAAGCTGCGCTGAGGGTTCGCAAAGCAGGTGATGACTATATCCAGACCCTGAAAACCCGGGGCGAATTCGTTGATGGCGCCCACCGACGCGAGGAGTGGGAGTGGCCTGTATCCAGTCCTGAACTGGCTTTGTCGTTACTGGAAGACACACCGCTGAATGCCGGGTTGGACCTCAGCCGGCTCCAGATTGTGTTTGAAACCAACTTTCAGCGCCAGGTGCTCTGGCTGGAAGAAGGGCAGACTTCCATTGAGATAGCAGTCGATTCCGGCACTGTGGCCGGCAATGATGCCAGGTGGCCGCTCCACGAGGTGGAGTTTGAGCTCAAGAGTGGGGACGACAGCAAGCTGGTGGCTTGGGCGCTCGAGCTGGCCAGGGAAGTGCCGGTTTTCCTGAATCTGGTCAGTAAGGCCGAGCAGGGCTATTTTCTGGCGGGCCTGTATCACCCGGAGCCGGCGCGTAAAAGCGAGGCGCTTTCCATTACCGAATTCCTTCAGGCCTTGAGTGTCTGTTGGTTGCTGGATCAGCCGTTTCCTGCACAGGAATACGACCTGTCGCGCGTCGCAAATGCGGCTGGCGCCGCAGGGTGCGGTGAACTCTGGGAGTGTGTGATGTCTGATCTGGCCACGGGCGCTGCAATTCGTGATCTCGCTGAAGGCTCCACGACGTTGGGTGTCCTCCAGTTACAGCTTGCCACTGCCGGTCAGTAATCGCCGGTTTCCTGATCCGCGGAATGGGCGCGCCACTGCTTCAGGAATGCCCGGTACCGCTCCAGTGCTTCCTGCACCACAGAGACCTCCGGTGTTTCAGAAGATTTAACCAGTACTATCAGCCCCTTGCCTTCGATTTCTTCGTTGGTTGGCGGATGACAGATAACCTCGTCATCTTCATCAATGTAGGCGAGAGCGGTGCCAATGCCATGGCGTACCAGAGCGCTTACGATGTCGGCCCAATTCAGGTCGTCCAGCTGCAAGTCATAACGATGAGGGTGGTCATGCTCGTAGTTGAACATATCTTCCAGCACTTTCTCGGAACCGGGTGCAACCACAGAACGAACCATAATCTCCGGGTATGTTCTCACTGGGCGGAGCACAATGCGCACTCCGAGGGATTTGAAGCGCCCACGGTTCTGGTCGTTTACACACTCGACAATGGTGCGATGGCCCAGATTGATTTCTGTGAGGCGGTGGGCAATATCGAACGTCAGGCTGTCTGAAAATGGGTCCGCTTCGTCTGCGGCCAGCACAATGATATGCCTCGCGCTGCCTGCATGGACGGCCTTCAGCGCCTCTGGATCAAAGCCTGCTCCGTGGTGATGCACCACCCCGATGTCCGAGAGCTCGGTGGGTAGCCCCATTGGAAACTTCCGGGTCAGAATCATGATTGGAATGGTTTCGTACCCTGGAATCTCCCGAATCTGGGAAGCAAATCTCATAAAATACTGGTCGCCGCCGTGCTGGGGCGTGTTAATGATGATGATGTGGTTATTCATTTTATAGATCCACCTTCCCGACAAAATACGTTCCCGGCGGTAGAACCGGTATTCGATATAGTCGCTGACGATCAGTGTCAGCAGCGTAATTGAGGAGATAAACATCAGCACAATGGTGCTGAACCGCCCGATCATCGTCTGGGGTGCGTAATCGCCATAGCCGACCGTTACCAGCGTGGTCATGGTCAGCCAGGCGGCTTCGAATAGTTCCAGGTCCTCGACCGCCCAGATGATCAGGACCTGCACCAATAGCAGTGTTCCCAGGATCGCAAAGAGGCGCTTCATCCGGCTCCGAATCATCCCGCCCATGGGCAGGTGAGTTTGCTGATGCTCCGGATTCAGTGGGCGGCGGTTTCGTTGCATCCGTGTCTGCGGCCTGTTCAGTTGCGGGTAAGTTCGTTATACAGTACCCGAAATATAACAGAGAGACAGGGGTTTGCATTATGTCCGAGCCATGGCACAGCCTTCCGAAACCGCTGGCGGATGATGTCGCCGGGTGCTGGGAATCAGTGTTCCCGGAAGGGGTTCCGGCCTGGTTGACCTCACCGGAGGGTATGGATGACACCTTAGTGGCTACGGCGATCTCCCGCAGTTTGTTCCTTCGCCAGACTCTGGAACGCCATGCCGATCAGGTAGAGGCATTGATGGCCTCTCGTTCGTTGTCTGAGCCAACCACTCCGGATTATCTGGAAAGTCGATGGCAAGAGTATCTCTCTGAAGTTGATGGTGAGCCTGGCCTGCACTCGGCCCTCAGACAATTCCGCATGGAGACCCAGTTCCGGATTATATGGCGGGATCTGATGCGATGGGCAGACCTGGCTGAGACCATGTCGGCGACGAGTGTATTTGCCGATATCTGTATTGATGGAGCGCTCAGCTGGCTATACCAGGACGCCTGCGAGCAATACGGTACGCCTCGAGGGGCTGACCCGGTAACCGGCCAGGAAACCGACCAGAAAATGGTGGTTCTGGGTATGGGTAAGCTGGGTGGTCGGGAGCTGAACGTCTCCTCGGACATTGATCTTATCTTTGCCTTTCCGAGCAAGGGGGAAACCGTTGGCGGGCGGCGCTCACTGGATAATCAGCAGTTCTTCGTTCGCCTTGGCCAGCGGCTGATCCAGGCTCTGGACCAGATTACGGCAGATGGTTTTGTGTTCCGGGTGGACATGCGTCTCCGGCCTTATGGCCAGAGTGGCGCGCTGGCGCTGAGTTTTGCTGCTCTGGAAACCTACTATCAGGACCAGGGGCGGGATTGGGAGCGGTACGCCATGGTCAAGGCCCGGGTGGTGGCGGGCGATCAAAGGGCGGGTCAGGTGCTCATGGAGACGCTGCGCCCCTTCGTGTACCGCAAGTACATCGATTTCAGCGCGTTCGAGTCCCTGCGTAGCATGAAGGCCATGATTGGCCGGGAGGTGCGCAGAAAGGGGCTCGAAAACAATATCAAGCTGGGTAGCGGCGGTATCCGAGAGATCGAGTTTGTGGTTCAGGCATTCCAGCTCATTCGCGGTGGCCGGGACAGGGAGCTTCAGCAGCGGGAGCTGCTGGTCATCCTGAAAGAGCTGGAAGAGCTCGAGCTGTTGCCGTCGCCGGTGGTTGGTGAGCTTCGCGACGCCTATGTGTTTCTCAGAAACCTGGAGCATGCGCTCCAGGGTATGGAAGACAAGCAAACCCAGTTGCTGCCGGAAGATGAGCTGTCCCGGGCACGGGTCGCCACAATTATGGATTTCGAGAACTGGCAGGCGTGCGAACAGTGCCTCAGAGAACACCGGGAGCGGGTCGCCACGCATTTTTCCAACATTATTACCACGGAAGATGACGAAGATGAGGGGCAGGGGGCCCTCGAAGAAGGGTGGTTCGAGCTCTGGCTTTCCGAAATGGAAGAGGCGGCCGCCGCCGACTGGCTCAAATCACGGGGCTATGAAGACCCCGGTGCTACGTTGGCGGAGCTGGCTGAACTTCGTGAAAACAGGACTGTTCAGAATCTACAGACCCAGGGGCGCCGGCGACTCAATCAGTTCATGCCCATGCTGCTTGAGGCGCTCACCCAGGTCGATAACCCCTCCGAAACTCTGTCGAGGGTGTTGCAGCTGGTCGAGGCCATCCTCCGTCGAACCGCCTATATGGTGTTGCTGATTGAGAACCCGGGCGCCTGTACCCAGTTGGTCCGGTTGTGCAGTGAGAGCCCCTGGATCGCCCGGCAGCTGGCAGAAACGCCGCTGTTGCTGGATGAACTCCTTAACGCCGAGAGCCTTTACAGTCCGCCTGCAAAGGCAGAGTTGCAGGATGATCTGCGCCAGCAGATGCTGCGGATTCCGTTTGAGGATCTGGAAGAGCAGATGGAGTCGCTGCGGCATTTCAAGAAGGCCCACATTTTGCGGGTGGCGGCATCAGAGCTAAAAGGCACGTTGCCGTTGATGAAGGTCAGTGATTATCTGACCTGGATCGCAGAGGTTGTTCTGGACCACGTCGTGGACGTGGCCTTCGCCAATCTGGTCAGCCGCCATGGCTATCCAAGAAGGAAAGATGGTTCTGCCTGTGAGACCGATTTCGCCATCATTGGTTATGGCAAGTTGGGTGGGATTGAGCTTGGCTACACCTCCGACCTTGATCTGGTATTTGTGCATCAGGCTGATCCGGAGCTGGCGACCGATGGCGAAAAACCCATCGATAACGCGGTCTTCTACACCCGGTTGGGTCAACGGATTGTTCACATCCTCAATACTCAGACTCCGTCAGGCCAACTCTACGAGGTTGATATGCGCTTGCGGCCCTCTGGCAACTCGGGGCTTCTGGTAAGCACATTACAGGCGTTTGAAAAATATCAGCGGGAAGATGCCTGGACCTGGGAGCATCAGGCGCTGGCACGCGCCCGGGGTGTCGCCGGCTGCAGTGAAACTCTCGAAGCCTTTGAATCCATCCGCCACGATATTCTTTGCCAATCCCGCGACCGTGAAAAGCTTCGCAAAGAGGTGGTCGACATGCGTGAGAAAATGCGCGCCAGCCTCGCCACACCCGAAAACCGGCAGGCCGAGGTGTTCCATATCAAGCACGATACTGGTGGTATCGTCGATATCGAGTTCATGGTCCAGTATCTGATGCTGGCCTGGTGTGCCGAGCATCCGGAGCTGACCCAGTGGTCCGACAATATTCGCCAGATGGAAGAGCTCGGCCGTGCGGGTGTGATGGCTGTGGACGATGCCGAGAAGCTCCGGGAAACCTTCATCGCGCTTCGCTCGACCATCCATCGGAGGGCGCTTCAGAATCTCAATAGCCAGGTGGAAGGCGATGCCTTTACAGAGGAGCGTGACTACATCCGCGCCATGTGGAAAAAAGTGATGATTGATGCCTGAGGCAAATTCAATTCCGGCAGATTTTCCTGCTAAAATGCCGGTTCCCCGAAAAAACGCTTTTTTTAGGAGCAATGAAGAATGTCGATGGCTGATCGCGATGGCGTTATCTGGCTGGATGGTGAAATGGTTCCCTGGCGGGAAGCCAAGACGCACGTCCTGACTCACACCCTGCATTACGGCCTGGGCTGTTTTGAAGGTGTGCGGGCCTACAACACCGCGAATGGCCCGGCCATATTCCGCCTGAAAGAGCACACAGATCGTCTTTTCCGTTCCGCCCACATCCTGAACATGAAAATGCCGTTCAGCAAGGACGAGATCAACGAGGCGCAACGCGCCGCTGTCCGTGAAAACAACCTCGATGAGGCTTACCTTCGCCCGATGGTGTTCCTCGGCTCTGAAGGCATGGGACTGCGAGCAGATAACCTGAAAGTGCACGTGATGGTTGCAGCCTGGAGCTGGCCCTCCTACATGTCCCCTGAAGCAAAAGAAATGGGCATCAAGGTGCGCACATCGTCTTACACGCGCCACCATGTGAATATCACCATGTGTAAGGCCAAGGCCAACGGCAACTACATCAATTCCATGCTGGCGCTGAATGAGGCCATTTCCGGCGGGGCCGAGGAAGCGCTGCTGCTGGACAACGAAGGCTACGTTGCCGAGGGCTCCGGGGAAAACATCTTTATCATGCGTGATGGTGTGCTGCACACGCCTGAACTCACCTCCTGCCTGGAAGGTATCACCCGCGCCACGATCCTGGATTTCGCCCGGGAGCTGAACATTCCGGTCAAGGAGCGCAGGATCACCCGTGATGAGGTCTATATCGCAGACGAAGCCTTCTTTACGGGCACAGCGGCCGAGGTGCTGCCGATCCGCGAACTGGATGGCCGTGTGATCGGTGCCGGCAAGCGTGGCCCGGTGACCGAGAAGCTCCAGGCTATGTACTTTGATGCAGTCAAGGGTAAGCTGGCTGAGCACAGCGGTTGGCTGACCCACGTAAAAGGCTGATTCCAGAATAATCGCAGGCCGCCGTTTGCTGTTTCAGCCCGGCGGCTTTGTTGTTTAACACACCCTGTTTACTGGCGGGACGAGCAAATGGCAGACGTTATCAAGGTACCGGTATCTTTTGGCGAGGTGCTGGACAAAATCACCATTCTCGAAATCAAGTCCGAGCGCATCAAGGATGAAACCAAGGTCAAGAATGTCCGGCTTGAGCTTGATGAGCTGAGCGCTACCTGGGACGAGGCAGTAAAGGACAAGGCTGCTGAAATCGCCGATCTCCGCAAGCAGCTGAAAGCGGTCAACGAAGAGCTGTGGGTGATTGAAGACGATATTCGGGATCAGGAAGCCGCCCAGGACTTTGGCGCGAGATTTATTGAGCTGGCACGCGCTGTATACGTCACCAATGACAAGCGCGCTGCGATCAAAAAAGAGGTCAACCTGGCCCTGGGGTCTCGTTTCGTGGAAGAGAAGTCCTACCAGGACTACACCGCACGGAAGTGAAATTTTGGGTCAGATGAACGCTTTCATCTGACCCCGCTTTCAGCTTTGGCCACCGGGTTCACTTCAACCCAACGATCCAGCATATTCGTGGCATCTGCAACCGTGATCAGGTCCATCGCCCCCTCGAACTCTGCTTTCGCCCCCCACCGGGCCTGTTCCACCGTTTTGCCGGTAAACTTCTCCAGTGCTTCAGGATACCGGTTCACACACCAGTCCAGAGAATTATAGGGCCCGGAGCGGTAAGGATTGCTTGCGGCAAACAACCCAAGGACATCGGTGCCCACCGCACTGGCGATATGTGCCGGCCCAGTATCGGGCGCTACCACGAGGTCGGCATGGGTCATTAACGCTGTCAGTTGCTTCAGGGTGTCCTTGCCGCAGATGTTGTGCGCTTTTTCCTTCATTGCGGCTTCGATGGCGGCGCAGTACTCTGCCTCGAACGGGGCGGGGCTGCCCACCAGAATCACCTTCATGCCGTGCTTCTGAATTGCGTGATCGGCCAGCTGTGCGTAACGCTCAGCGGGCCAGTTACGCAGTGTGTGGCTGGCACACGGACTTATTACAAGGTTTTTGCGGTCATTAGCCAGTTGCTCACGCGCAAACTCATGGTCTGAATCCTTCAACGGAATCTGCCAGCGCGGCGGCGCGGCCTTGAGGTCCAAAGGTTCGAGGAAGCTGGCAAGGCAGTCTCGCACGTGCTGCTTCGGTGCCGGTTTGATCCGGTGGTTGATAAACAGGCTGTGAAGATCCTTGCTGCGGGCCTTGTCATAGCCAATCCTGACTCTGGCCGGAATGCAGGCAGCGGCGAGGTTGGCTCGGAAAGCCACCTGCATGTGAAGCAGCGCGTCAAACTTGCGCCCCGTCATTTGTCTGCGAAGCTCAGCGTAGCCTTTGCGACCGGCCTTTTTGTCGAAAATAATGAATTCAACGCCGGGCAGATCGCCAACCAGCTTGGCTTCGATCTTGCCGATAACCCAGGTGATCTTCACGCCGGGAAGCTGCTCCTGGAGGCTCAGCACGACAGGTATTACGTGAGTCACGTCGCCGATGGCGGACAGACGAAGAATGCAGATGGAGTTCATCAGATATTGATCCGGTTCAGGTTGTGGCCTGGTGCTGTGGAGCTTTGTCGGCAATCATTGGTAAACTGGCCGCCATTCTAACTTACTCGCGCGTTTCAGTCCCGGCGTGAGTGGGTAGTACGTGCCTTCTTTCAATTTCGGTGACCGGGGACCCAGCATGGTGGAGTCTGAAATCTGTATCCGGGAAAGGTCTTCGGCAATGCTGATTCACCCGGATTACGAGGGCAGGGTTACCGAGGACTGGTTCAATTCCGCCTCTTGGGGCAATCAAGCCCGCCCGGTAAGCAGCGGGGGCCGCGGCGGCGCCTGGTTTTTGCAGGCCGGAGAGGACAGACTGGTGCTTCGAGAATATCGCCGGGGCGGGTTGATGGCGAAATTTGCGCGATACGCCTATGCCTTCACCGGCGAGGAGCATGTGCGGTCCTTTGCAGAGTTCCGGTTGCTCAACAAACTGGTTAGCCAGGGGCTTCCCGTACCCTGTCCTGTTGCGGCCTGGTATCGCAAACTGTCGCCAATTCAGTACCGGGCCGCCATCATCATTGAACGGTTGGAGAATACCACGCCCCTGGCTGACCTTATCTCGGAGCTGGACAATGAGGCGTGGACGTCCATTGGAGAAACCATTCGTCGATTTCACGACGCCGGCGTCATGCATGCGGACCTGAACTGCTTCAATGTACTGGTCCGGGGCAACGAATACTTTCTGATTGATTTCGACAAGAGCAGGTTGATGACTGGCAGTGCCCCGGCGCGCTGGAAAGAGGCCAATCTTGATCGCTTCTCGCGATCGCTGGTAAAGGTGGCCGGAGAAGACGCACGGGCAAAAGCCTGGAGTTATTTCATGAACGGATACAACAGGGGAATGGCCACTTGACCAATCCACAACAGGGCGGATCGCTTCCGTCGATACTTTGTCTTACGGATGCCTGTGATCGTCCGGAGACTGAACTCTTTATCGGGCTCAGAAAGGCCGGGTTCGACGTCGACGTCATGTGTAACCCCAAGGGCCGGAACTATCGGCGTCTTGTTGACGAGGGCATGGTTGCCTGCCCCATGGCCTTGAAGAACCGCTTTGACAAAGAGGGCACCGAGTCCATCCGCCAACAACTGGCCAAGAAAAACTACAAGGTCATTCATGCCTATAATCCCCGGGCCCTGGCCTGCGGATTACGGGCTTCCCGGGGCACGGATATCAAGATCGTCGCCTATCGCGGTGTGATCGGTAACATCAGTTTTCTCAATCCGGAATCCTGGATTACCTTCCTGCATCCTCGCGTCAGCAAGATTGTCTGTGTCGCTGATGCCATCAAGGATTACCTGGCCAGCCTCCGGTTTCTGTGGATGCACATTCCTGAACGGAAGCTTCAGAGAATCTACAAAGGGCACGACCTGGACTGGTATCAATCGCCCAAGGCCGACCTGACACAGTTTGGTGTTCCGGAAGATGCCTTCGTGGTGTGCTGCACCGGGAGAAATACCCCGAGAAAAGGCTTCGATGACCTGATTGAAGCGATCGATAAGCTGCCTGAGGATGTAGATATACATTTGCTGCTGGTGGGAGACGTTATTGATAACAAAGAGATTCAGGCGCAGGCCGCTGCCACCTCTCACCCCGAGCGGATTCACTTTACGGGTTACCGCAACGATGCGCCGGCCATAGCGGCGGCCAGTGATGTGTTTGTGCTTCCCTCGAAGGAAAGGGAAGGTCTGCCCCGTGCGGTCATCGAGGCGATGGTCTACGGAGTGACGCCGGTAGTGACCAGTGTTGGCGGTATGCCGGAGCTGGTGGAAGATGGCGTCAGCGGTATTGTGGTTGAACCGAAAAATGCTCCCGGGCTTTCAGCGGCTATTGAGCGGCTTTACCGCGATCGTGAATTGGCGGCCTCTCTTGGGCAGGCTGCGAGGCAACGGATAGCCCGGCATTTTCACACCTCACAGACCGTCACTGAGACGGGTGAGCTATACAAATCGCTGACGGGCAGGGCTTGAATGCGCCGGTACCTGTTTTTTGTAAACCAACCTTATTCTTATTCCATCCTGCGCCCCTTGCAGGACGAGATTCGTCGCCGGGGTGATGAGGCGGCCTGGTTCATTGCGGGGTGCTCAACGGCTCCACTTCAGGCCGATGAGCGCCGTCTCGTTTCCGTAAAAGAGGTCATGGACTACAACGCGGATGCGACCTTCGTTCCCGGTGATTGGGTGCCTTACTTTTTTCCCGGAATCAAGGTTGAGGTATTCCATGGCATGGCGCGCAACAAACGGGGCCATAGCAGCGAAGATGAAAGCGACCATTACCGAATTCGGGGATGGTTTGATCTTTACTGTACGCATGCCCTTAAAGACACGGAAAAGTTCCGTGAACTGGCCGAGCGGTACCAGCATTTCGGGGTTGCTCACACAGGCTGGCCAAAGCTCGATTCATTGCTGTCGCGGAATGAAATCGGGAAGAGAAACCGCCTGGAAAATGAGTTGCCGGTTGTTTTTTACGCTTCAACGTTCAGCCGGTCCGTTACGTCAGCTCCGGATTTGGTGGAGAAGATCGGCGAGCTCTCCAGAAGTGGTCGCTGGAAGTTCATTGTAACGCTTCATCCGAAGATGGATCCGGCGGTTGTGGATCAGTATCGCAATCTGAGCGGCGAGAACCTTCGCTTTGTCGAAAGCGATGAAGATCTGCTGCCTCTGCTGCCGCAGGCTGATGTGATGCTCTGCGACACCTCGTCCATCATGTTCGAGTTCATGTTCCTGGATCGCCCGGTGGTCACATTCAGAACCAAAATGCCGGGGCCTTATCTGATCGATGTCCAGGAAGTGGCGGGCGTTGAGAAAGCTCTGGAAGAGGCGGTGCAGTATCCCGATCCGCTGATGACAGAAACGCGAGCTCTTTGCGACCAGTTGCACAGTTTCCGGGATGGTCGTTCCAGCAAGCGGGTTCTTGATGCGGTCGAGGATTTCCTGATCAACAAGCGTAGCCAACTCAAGCCAAAGCCGATAAACCTGTTGCGCAAACTGAAAGTCCGGCGCCGGTTGCGGAAGGAACTTGCACGCATGGCACCGGAAAGCTCAGGGTAGACCAAGTGAAGATCCCGACTAGGAAGCGAACGATTTGATCAGCGCCGCAAGCCCAACCAATGTCTTTGTTGCGAGTACGCCCCTGCAACTGATCAATTGCTCCGAGGCTCGTTACCTCTATGGCTGCAGCGCTGAAACAACACTTCTTGTCATTGCCAGGCCTGATAACCGGGAGACCGAGGAACAGATGGCCTTCCTGGCCGAGGCTCTTGGCTGGCAAGGCATTGAAACTATCTATCTGAAAAAAAGTTCCTTTTACCTTCGTCTGGGTGCGGTTGCCAAGAGCCTTTCACGACGCCACATTGAACGGCTATTTATCGGGAACAAATCCAGTTGGATCCACGAAGTATTTTATCGGGGGTTCGATAGCGAGCAGCTGATTTTCGTGGATGACGGCCTGGCGACAGTGACGTACTACCATGCCATTCACGACGAGGGTATTGCCTCCCGGATTTCACCAGCAAAAAAACGGCTTCTGAGAACCATGGGAATCCGGATTCATCGCGTGGTTCCGGAGGTGATCGCTTTCTTCACGTTTTTTCCGCTACCGAGCTCAGAGCTTGTTCAGGTACAGGTTCATGATTTTCCGGTGTTTCGCAGCACCTTCAAAACCTCTGACCGTGATAATACTCAGGCCCCTGTGGTCGGTTTTCTTGGACAGCCCTTTGGTGGTGAGGATCGGCCTCAGCAATTGACACTGCAGATTCAGCACGTGGTGGAACGTCATCCTAATAGCCGCGTGGTGTACTTCATGCACCGAAAGGAAAGCCGGGAAGAGTTGGAGGCTTTGCTGGCAGAATTTCCGCTCGAGATACGGCAGGCCGGTCGTCCGATCGAGGTCGAAGTGGCTCTGTCCGGGGAAATCTATCTCGCTTTCTACAGCTTTGCTTCAACCGCTCTGTTTACCCTGAAAAAGATATTCCCGGAAATCCGGGTGTTCCAGATCGATGATGCCGCTCTGGGCGCCCGGCTCCCTTACTATGACGAATTAAGGCGTATGTTCGGGAGCGTCGGCGTGGAAACGACGCTCCTTCGGGGGTCACGACTTTTCAAAGCGGGCCGGCCGGTCCAGAGTCCATAACCCGGCATACTTGTTGAAAGTCACCTGTGCGTACGTCACAGCGGTAAGATAGCCCACAGCACCGTCCAGAAACCCGAACCGAATAAAGTACACCTGCACGAACGTCATCAGGCCCCGCAGGGTGGGGTAGATCATGGTGCGGGTCTTCTTGCCTTTGCGATGTTTCTCCAGTGAGCCAAGCCAGGCGTACTTGGCGCTTTTTTCCAGCGAGTGGCCGAAATCCCTGTGTGTATAGTGTGTCAGGCGGCCCCTCAGGGTTTTGATCTTGCGTCCGGACGGAATCAGTATCCGCTCGTGGACGAGGGCGTCCGAAAAGCTTACTCCCTCGCGACGGAACAGCCGGAGCGGGGCTCGGCCGCTGCGTCCGAAATCCAGGCGGCTGCCGTAAATCGTTACTGCCCAGGGAAGCTTGTAGGCGTCCGCGTCGGGATCGGCCAGGTGATCGTTGATCTCCCTTGCCAGCTCCGGTGTGACACGCTCATCGGCATCCAGTGACAGCACCCACTCTCCTGTCGCTTTCTCGAGAGCTCGCTGTTTCTGGATGCCAAAGCCAGGCCAGTCTGTGACTTCGACAACATCTGCCAGCTCTCTGGCCAGTTCCACCGTTCTGTCAGTACTGCCGCTATCCAGGACAATAATTTCGTCGGCAACCAGCCTTGCGGACTTCAAGCAGTCGGTGATGTGGTCTTCTTCGTTTTTCGTGATGATAGTGGCAGACACCTTGCGGGCCCTGTTTCGAACATAGGACGCACTCAACTCTGTAAACATGGCCGAGGCGATGGAGCTAACAGCCAGCAGATAGAAGGTGAGGAACAAAGTCCGATTGAAGGTGGCTTCGGTCAGACCAAAGAAAAAGTATCCAAGGGATACCATGCAGCCAGCCGCCGCAAGGTGCGCCGTGGCTGCGTGGGGGCTGGACAGGTTTCTGCCAAAGATGGCCAGCGGAATGAAAATAAGCAGGGCCCAGCTGAGAATGCCGGGAATACCGCTTGTTGCGGCATTGTTCAGCAGATCGTTATGCGCATGCCCCGTGCAACAGTCCAGGAAATGCTCTGGCAGATTGCCCGCGGCAACTTCCGATTCTATGCGGTGGGTATAGCCACCAAGGCCAGCGCCCGACCAGGGGCTTTCTCTGAGCATATTCAGCGCCTGCCCCCAGACCTCCAGGCGAATTTCCATGCCGGAGTCCAGTTGGCCATCATGCAGCAGTCCATTGAGCGAGCTGGACATGCGGTCGCTGGTAATAATCGCGCCGGCGACGAGCATTGGCACAACAATCAATCCGGCAATTCGAAGTCTTTTACCGACTAGCGGTGTCAAAGCAATCAGAAGGAAGGGTAGAGCGACCAGATTGCTGCGGGTTTCCGACAACATGGAAATGAGAACGGCCGCCGTTCCACCGATAAAAAACAGTACCGCCAGGCCCCCCCGTTTTTCCCGGACAAAAAACATGGCAGCGACGATCGTCAACATGCCCCCCAGGAGGGCGAGATTGCCAAAGCTGATAGGGTTGATTCCACCGCCAAAACGGGAATTCAAGACCTGACCAAGCGCGCCCTGGCGGGCAGCAATGGTCACCAGAAAAATCCCGATGATAGACACGGCCACCAGTCCGATGGCGGCGAAAGTCGTGCGGGCGCCAATCCTTGCATAGCTGATGGCAACAATCAGGGGCCAGAACAGGATGAACCGGGCGTGCGTGCCAAGGGTTTTTCCACCCTCGTAATCAAACCCTTCAAGGGCCCAGGACAGAAAACTCACCAGCACGAAGAACCAGAAGGAAAAGTGAAGCAGCCTGAGCTCTTTGGGTTTGTCCCAGCCGTCTTTATACAAAGATTTGCGGGCACTGAGCACCATTCCGGCAATCGCAAGCAAGAGAGTCGCGCCGGCCAGGATGCTTGAGGACAGGAGCGCGCCGCCGAGCCCGATGATCAGCAGCGCATGAAAGGCGAGTCTGGGGTTCAACATACTCGGTCCGGATTATAGGGGTTGATTTCGCCGGGCGGCCGATGGCGCATACGCTTGTATTCCCATTGATACTGCTCGGGGATCTCTCGCACGCATTGCTCAATCGCCTGATTCATGGCACTGGTCGCGGCAACAGGATCCTTGTCACCGAGGCCCGGGCCGGTCTCACGTACAACGATCCGGAACCCGGAAGCGTCGGGCAGGCGCTCGGCATAAGTAATCAGCACGTTGGCACCGGTGCGCTGAATCAGCTTGGATACGAGAGTCATGGTTTTCACTTCCATGCCGAAGAAAGGCGCAAAGGCGTTGCCCTTTCCGCGGGGCGACTGGTCCGGCAGGATTCCGGCAACCCCGCCTTCCCGAAGAATCGAGGCGAGCCTGGCCAGGCCGCGGCGGTCGCCCCGGACCAGCTCCGAGCCAAGTCGCCCGCGTACCTTGATCATGTAGTCCTCGAACTCGGGCATATTCGGCGGACTATAGAGCGCTGCCATTTTGTAGCGTGAGGAAAAGAACAACCCGGCCAGCTCCCAGTTACCGAGGTGCGGCGCCAGGAGAATCAGGCCTTTGTCGCCGGCCATGGCCTCGTCGATAAGATCCAGGCCTTCGGTTTCCCGGATCAGGCCAAGGCATTTCTCCACCGGCCACTCCCACATCAAGGGCACCTCGAGCATGGTCATGCCGGTCTGGGCCAGGGATCTCTTTGACATAACCGCGCGTTCGGTGTCTGAAAGTTCGGGGAAGCAAATGGACAGGTTAATGTCGGTTACCTGGCGAGATTTGGTGGGCAATCGCCATACCAGATAACCGACGAAACGACCTACCCTCTGGGCACCGGCAAGGGATAGCCAGCCGGCAATCCTGAGCAGCCCGGCGATGATGAAATACTTGAGCTTGCTCATTTCCTACCGTACCGATCCTCGTAACGAACAATGTCGTCTTCACCCAGGTAAGAGCCGGACTGAACTTCGATCAGTTCCAGGTCGATGACGCCCGGATTCTCCAACGAGTGCACCTGACCAACCGGAATGTAGGTGGACTGGTTCTCGGTGACCAGGTAGGTTTTCTCGCCGTTGGTGACCCGGGCCGTGCCGCTTACCACGATCCAGTGCTCGGCGCGATGGTGATGCATCTGCACGGAGAGCTTGGCGCCGGGTTTCACAGTGATGCGTTTGACCTGATAGCGGGCACCGTTGTCGATGGAATCGTAGACGCCCCAGGGGCGGTAGACTTCCCGATGGTTCATGTGTTCGTGGCGGCCATCGGTCTTTATCCGTTCCACCACGGTTTTGACGTCCTGAACACTGTCTTTATGGGCGACCAGCAGGGCATCCTTGGTTTCGATAACCACCAGGTTGTCCACACCAACGGTGGCCACCAGCCGGCTATCGGCACGGATCAGCGTGTTGGCGGTGTTATGGGTGATCACGTCGCCGGTCAGGCTGTTGCCGGCCGCGTCCTTGTCACTGACTTCCCATAGCGCGGACCAGGAGCCAATATCGCTCCAGCCGGCATCCAGGGAAACCACGGCGGCCTTGTCGGTCTTCTCCATGACGGCGTAGTCCACCGAGTCTGACGGGCATTCGGCGAAGCGTTCGGCGTTGATTCGCGTGAAGTGCAGGTCATCGGCGGTGTCTGCGATGGCGGCACGGCACGCGGCCAGGATATCAGGGCGATGGGCTTCCAGCTCCTCGAGGTACTGACGGGCACCAAACAGGAACATTCCGCTGTTCCAGAGGTACTCTCCGGAATCGAGGTAACCATTGGCGGTCGCCTGGTCCGGCTTTTCGACAAACTTGTCCACCAGGTAGCTGTCAGGGCCCAGCTCGGTGCCACGATGAATGTAGCCGTAGCCAGTTTCAGGATGGTTCGGGACAATGCCGAAGGTGACCAGCTTCCCTTCCCGCGCCAGCGGAATGGCTTTCTTCACCCCTTCCTGAAAGGCGGTGACGTCCTTGATCAGGTGGTCGGCTGCCAGCACCAGCATCAGGGGATCATCGGCACCGTTTTCTGCAGCCTCGGTCAGCTGCAGCGCTGCCAAGGCAATCGCCGGCGCCGTATTCCGGCCACAGGGCTCCAGAATGATCCGCGTATCCTCGTGGCCGGATTGCCGCATTTGTTCCGCAGCCAGGAACCGGTGTTCCTCGTTGCAGATCAGAAGAGGGTTTGCTGCGTCCATGCCCTCAAGCCGCGCAACGGTGGCCTGCAACATCGACAGGGGGCCGTTGGTCAGTTTCAGGAACTGCTTCGGATTCAGCTGGCGCGACATCGGCCAAAGGCGTGAGCCGGTACCGCCAGCCATAATGACGGGGTGAATCATCTGTACACTCCGGGCTTGAGTTAAAGAATGCCAAGAAAAACATCAAAATCAGGCGAGCCATCTTATCATAAGGCAACCATGATATTGTTTTGACCAGTCCGTAAACTGATTGTCCGATACCAGGAATTTTGATGAAGCTACCGTTATCCGTTTATTACATCACCCAGGATGAAGAACTGCGATTGCCGGAATCCCTTGCAAAGGTTTCCGGCTGGGTTGATGAGATTATCGTAGTCGATTCCGGAAGTATTGACCGAACCCGTGACATTGTTGAAGCGGCGGGTGCCCGTTTTGTTCATAACGACTGGCAGGGGTTTGCCTGCCAGAAAGCCTTTGCTGCAAGCCTTTGTCGTAATGACTGGGTGCTGGACCTGGATGCGGATGAGGTGCTGTCGGACGAGCTTGTGGCCAACATCCAGGACCTGTTTTCAAAGCCGATTGACCCGGCCATTGCGGGATTCCGGATGCGCTGGGTGCTGTCCCAGCCGGATCCCCGGCATCCGTTCCGCCATGATAAATCGAAGAAGATCCTCAGGCTCTACAATCGTAACAAGGCAGTGATTGAGCCCGAAAAAGACAGCAACAATGACCGGCCGCAGGTGAAGGCTGGCCGGGTTGTGGATTTAAAGGGCGATGTGTTGCACCGCACGCTGATTTCTCTGGAGCAGATGGAGCGCAAGTACTGCCAGTTGTCGACGGAGCAGGCCCGCTTTATCGCCGCAAAGGGACGGCGAATTTCCAGCCCCCGCCTGTTTGCCGAGTTTCCCTTGAAGTTCCTGAAATATTACCTGCTTCACCGCCAGATCCTGAACGGTTGGTTTGGTCTGAGCGTTGCCATTACCGCAGCCAACAGGAATTTCATGCGCCTGGCCAAGGCTCGCGAGATGCAGATGCTATCCGAATTTGAGAGGGAAAATACACGCTAGCTCTCAGCCCAATACAGCGGACATCAGGTGCCTCGTTGCTCGCCCATTGCCCTCAGGTATAGCGCTTCCGTTTGCTCCGCCATGGCGTTGATCGTGAGAGTTTTACGGGCAAATGCTATTGCGGGCTGCTCACTCTGTTTCAGTGTCTCCAGATCAGCGAGCGCTCGCGCTATCAGTTCGGCAAGGTCCTGATCCCGGTGGCCTGCACTGAGAGACGTTTCTGGAAGAATATCCCGCGGTCCGGACACCGGAGTGGAGACCACGGGGCAACCATTGAGAAGGGACTCCGCCAGTACGTAGGGAAAGCCTTCCCGTTCGGAGCTGATCACCGTCAATTCGGCCCTGTCGTAGATGGGCGCCAGATTCTCCCGGAACCCTGCGAGGGTTACCGAGGTTTCCAGTTTCAACTGGCGAATCAAGTGCTCAAGCCGTGATCGCTGGCTGCCTTCGCCAAAAATGGTCAGATGGTAGCGATGTGCCGAATCGCCGAGCATGGCCCAGGCTCTGATCAGCGCATCAAAACCTTTGACGGATTCGAGTCGTCCGACGGCGATTACATTGGTGACTCCCGGCGGTAGCTCCGGGCCGTCGTCTGTTGTTGTTCGTTCGCTCCCGGAATCCACGCCGTTGTAGATAAGGTGTTTTCGGGGGTGTCGCAGAGTAGCCAGAATCCTGGGGCTTACGGCAATGATCTCGTCGAGGCGATCAAAGGCCTTATGGCTGGACTTGGTGCCGTGCACCGTGCCGATTCGCACCCGGGCAAGGCTTCCGGTTTTCGCCGCGAGCTGCGCAGCCTTGTTGCCCTGGGCGTGCAGAATATCAGGTGCTATTTCTCGAAGTCGCCGGCGGAGGGCAAGTTGGAGCCAGAGGTTCCGTCGCCCCAGTTGAACGGGCAGCGCATGAAAGTGGATGCCGGAATGGAATTTATCCCGGTAGTCTTTGTGAGCCACTACATGGACGCAATGCCCCCGTCTGGCCAGATCGGCCGCCAGATCGGCGGTGTGTTTTTCCATGCCGCCCCAGGTTGTGCCGGGCGTGGCAATCAGAAGGGCGATCGTTAACCGGGGCGGTGAGGTCATGATCGGCCTGCGGTATTCTGCAGCACCGTTTCGTAAACGGCCAGGCTCGCTTCTGTCTGTGCCTCCAGGCGGAATCGGTAGGGGATCTCAATGGCCGGAGGCCCGGCATCCAACATCCGGGAAACGGCCTGTGCGAACTCATCCACGTTATCCGGCGCCACCAGGCCTTCCCGGAAGCACGCCTGCAGTGTTTCCGCCGCCCCGCCACGATTATAGGCCACGACCGGTGTTCCCGAAGCGAGGGCTTCGGTCACTGTCCGGCCAAAGGGCTCGGGTTTGGTGCTCATGTGACAGACCACGTCGGAGAGCAGATACAGGTTGGTCATGTCATTTCGCTGGCCCAGGAAGCTGACCTTTTCGGTCAGGTCCAGGCGAGACCGCTCCTTCTCCAGTTCATCCAGGAAATGCTCTTTGCCGGGCTCCGCACCACCCACAATAATACCGTGGCAATCGGGCCGCTCCCGCACCAGTTTCGCCATCATGGCCAGGAAATCCAGTTGGCCTTTCCAGCGGGAAATCCGTCCGGGCATCATGATGATTTTCTTGCCGGCAAGCTGCGGATACTGACGGAACCAGCGGTCCAGCCATTGCTGGCTAAGTTCACGTTGGTGGAACGCATCCACATCGACACCACGCTGAATAACCGTCAGCTTCTCCGCCGGAACGGGGTAGTTGTTCATCACGTAGTCCCGCACACACTGGGACACAGCAATGATGTGATCGGCGCGGGTCATGATGGCGCTGTAGGGTGTTACCGAATACATGCCGTGGAATGTGGACACAACCGCCGGGCGTTCCCGTTTCGGGATGCTTTTCAGAGCCAGGAAGATAATCCAGGCGGGCATGCGCGAGCGGACATGAACGATGTCCGGCTTCAGTTCAAGAAGCAGTTTTCGCATCGGCAGGATTTGCCCGAAGGACGCCGGATTTTTCCGGTGAATCGGCATGAAAATATGCTTTGAACCCTGTCCCCGCAGTTGTTCCGCCATGGGTCCGCCCTTGGAGACGACAAAGGATTCGTGGCCGCGTTTGACGAGGTCTGCAGCGAACTCTACGGTACCTCTTTCTACACCGCCGCTGTACAGCGCTGGAAGTGCCTGAAGAATTCTCAAGGCTGGGCCCCCTTGGGCAGGCGTTGATTGGTTTTGTGGCTCTTTGGCAGTAACCCGTTTTCGATGACCCATAGGGCTGCGCGATTGGCTTCCCAGAGCGACTGGTTGTGGTCGGCCCTGCCGGCCATGACGCTGGCGTGATCCGTCCACTTGGCAACATAGCCGTCCCGGACCAGCCGTTCCACTCCGTCCACGACCCGGCTGCCGGGTCTCGCCGCCAACTCGAAAAGGCCCGTTGGCACTCCGGAGGTTGCCGCCTCGCAAACCATGGACATGCTGTCGGGAGTCACCCAGACCGCCCGTGAGGCGGAAAGTTGATGGCTTAGCCAATCCTCGTGGGTCTGCTGGGGGTGAACAACGGTGATCCGCACTCCGGCCATGTCGTCGAGGCGGTCCTGCAGGGGCTCCGGTGTTCGCCGTGAGGTGCTGATGGTCCAGCGCCAGTCAGGGTACTGACCGATCAGGTGGGATATCTGGCCCAGGACGACATCGTCGTCCCAGTCGAAGTGCGGTGAAGGTCCGCCTATGAGTAATAGCGCTTCCTGTTTCTCGGTGATTCTGGCCAGGGGTGTGATGGTGTTCAGAACGCCCTCGGTTAACAGAACCCGCGGGCCTGGCTGCACGCGATCATGGGCTGGAATCAGGGCGCCGCTGACCAGAGACAGCGGAAACGCGGGCTTCATGATGACCAGCGTTCGGGTCCCGCGACGTTTTCGCAGCGCAAGCAGTAACCGATGCGTACCGGACCCTGCCGCGATGACAAGATCGGGTCGAGGCAGTGACGCCTCCATACGCGGCGAAGAGGCCAGCAATGCCCGCCACAGAGGTACCTTTGTGGGGGAAACATCGATCCAGTAGGTGCTTGCCCCAGCCAGAACGCGAAGCCGGTTGCCAAGCCCCTTCAGCTGATTCCGGTGACCCGGCTTGTTGTCGGTCAGAAGCCACACCACCGGAGTGGATGCATCCTGCGTTCTGGGCTCGGGTTTGGCCATGGTGTTCCGGCATGCGCTGCCGGCCTCCGTGTTGCCTGAGTTCGTTATTACCGGCGTTTGTAGAGTCCCGGATCGTTTTCATCAGGGCGGGTCTTGAAGCGCCGGTGCATCCACAGATATTGATCCGGGGCGCGCCGCACTTCCCGCTCGATAGTCTGGTTGATCAATGTTGCATCCTGAAGATCGTCCCCGCTGGGAAAGCTCTCAAGGGCAGGATGGAAGTAGATGTCGTAGCCCGGACCATCGTCACGTCGGAAATGACTGAACGGGACGACCTTGCAGCCGCTGCGCTCCGCGATCCTGGACGTAGCGGTAATCGTGCCCGCCGGTATTCCGAAGAAGGGCGCAAAGACAATATCCTTGCGGCCGTAATCCTGATCGGTGGCATACCAGACGGCCCGGTTTTTCTTCAGGCTGCGAAACAGGCCCCGAAGGTCCCTGGCGCCGAGCACGGTGCCATACCGGCGTTCACGGGCTCTCGTCATCACGGCGTTCATCAAAGGGTTGTTATGGTCCCGCTGCATCACGTCTGCTTCAATGAACTCGGTCACCAGGCTCCCGCCGAGATCCAGAGTACTGTAATGGCCTCCCAGTAATAAAACGCCTTTACCTTCTGCAAGAGCGTGCTCGAAATGCTCAAGGCCATGGACCTGTGTGATGCCTGTCAGTTTGGCTGGATCACGAAACCAGGCGATGCCAATTTCCAGCAAGCCAATACCATTGGCAATAAACGCTTTCCGAACCAGTGCAGATTGCTGAGCGGCTGTGAGCTCCGGGAAGCACAGCCGAATGTTCACCTCGGCGATGTGCCGACGTTCCCGGGCAAGGCGGAACGCCAGAAGTCCCGCCAGCTTGCCCAGCCACCACTGAACGCGTATTGGCAGCCGGGACACACACCACATCAAAAAGACTCCCAGCCAGGTGGACCACCATCGGGGATGGCGGTAGGCCGAGTAATCGGTGTTTCGCGGAATTTTGCGGTATTTCGTTTTCACGTAAAGCCGGTCCTGGAAAGTCTGAATCTATCGGTGGTGGTACGATGGCCCAAACCATCAATCGGAAGCAAATCAATAGGTTTTGCGCTATGATAGCGCACTGTTTTGCCCGGAGTCCTGTGTGCTGCAATTTATCTATTCCCAGCTTATTAGGCTGATTCTGCCGTTCATTCTGCTGCGCCTGTGGTGGAACGGACGTCGAGCTCCGGAACTCAGGCGCAACTGGTACCAGCGCTTGGGCATTGTGCCCCGGGCTAGCGGCAGGGTTGTGTGGGTTCATGCTGTCTCGGTGGGTGAAACCATAGCGGCAGCGCCCATGGTTCGACGATTGCTGGCCCGGAACCCGGGTATCACCATCCTGATGACAGCCATGACCGACACCGGCCTGGCCCAGGCACGCAAGATGTTTGGTGATCAGGTGCGGTATGCCTACGCGCCCTATGATACGCCGGGTGCCATCCGGCGGTTCCTGGACCGGGTCAAGCCCCGGATACTGGTTATTATGGAAACTGAAATCTGGCCGAACATGATTCGTCAGTGCCGGGCTCGTCGGGTTCCGGTGTTTCTGATCAACGCCCGCCTCTCCGAGCGCTCTGCGCGCGGGTATGAGCGCATCCGGGGCCTTGTGGCACCTATCATGCAAAGCATCAGCTGGGTCGCCGCCCAGGCAGAGAAGGATGCCGACCGGTTCCGGAGAATCGGTGTTGCGCCATCGAAGGTGGCCGTCACGGGGAGCGTCAAGTTCGATGTTGATATTCCGGATGAGGTGCGGGCAGCGGCCATTGCCCTCAGGCAGAGCCTGGCCGGCCGGCCGGTCTGGATTGCCGGTAGCACCCATGGCAGCGAGGATGAGCAGCTGTTGCTGGCACATCTTAAGGTATTGGAAAAACATCCAGACGCCCTGCTGATTCTGGTTCCGAGGCATCCGGATCGCTTTGAGTCGGTGGCCGAAAAAGCTGTACGGAAGGGGCTCGCACTCGCTCGCCGGTCACTGGGGGACGACCCCTGCAAGGCGCAGGTCTATCTCGGGGACACCATGGGCGAGTTGATGATGCTGTACGGAGCCAGTGATCTGGCCTTTGTCGGTGGATCGTTAATCGAGCGCGGCGGGCATAACCCCCTGGAGCCTGCTGGCTGGGGTATTCCCGTGTTTTCAGGGCCCTACATCTTCAATTTTGAAACCATCTACCAGCGACTGCTTGATGACAAGGGTGTCAAGCTGGTCGCCGATGCAGATGAGCTGGCGGCTCACGTGTCATTGCTGTTCGGTGATGACGAAGAACGCCAGGCCATCGGCCGCAGGGCCCTGGAGGTGGTCAATAAAAACCGGGGAGCCCTGGATAAGGTGGTCGACGGGATCATTGAACGAGTCTGAGGCCTGGCTGGCCGCAAAGGCGGGTAAACCGATTCACCCGCCTTTGCGGTTACTGGGTAGGATCGTCCAGCGTTTCTTCCTCGTTGGCCAGAGCCTCGATCCCGGGGGCAGCGGCGCTCAGCCAGTTGTTCAGGTCGATCAGATCCCGAGGGGTCAGGATTCCGGCGGCCTGTTTGAGCTGAAGCGAGTTGATCACATAATCATAGCGGGCGTTGGCGTAATCCCTCAGGGCTACGTAATAGGCCCGTTCCGCATCCAGCACTTCCACAATATTGCGCGTCCCAACCTCATAGCCGGCGCGGGTGGCGTCCAGGGCGCTGCGGCGGGAGATGATGGTCTGTTCCAGCGCCGAAGCGGTCTCTATATTGTTGTTGACCGTCAGGAACAGGCTCCGGGTATTCACGCGTACGTCCCGGCGCACCGTATTCAGGTCCTGTTCGGCGGCGGTGAGCAGCGAGCGCTGTTCCCGGACGCCGGCCTGGGTGCCGCCGCCCGTGTAGAGCGGGATGGTCAGTGACAGTGAGGCAATGGACTGGTTGCCCTCCTGCTGAGTAAAAAGGGCGTTCTCCAGACTGGTCTCCTGGTATGAGGCGCTCAGGTCAAGGGTCGGCAAATGACCGGACTTTGCCGCTTTCAGGGTGGCTTCGCTGGCATTGAACTGCCTCAGGGCTGCCTGAATGGACCAGTTCTGCTCCACGGCGGTTGTTTCCCAGGAAGTCGGATCCATGGGCTCCGGCCGTCCGAGCGGAAAATTCTGCCTGAGGTTTTCCATGACCTCGGGATATTCGCCGGTTAACCGGGCCAGTTGTTCCCTGGCCACATTCAGGTCGTTGTCGGCGGCGATGCGCTGGCTCCTGGCATCGTCGTAGCTGGCACGCGCTTCATAGACTTCGGTGATGGCAATGAGCCCCACGTCAAACCGTTCCCGGGCCTGTTCGTACTGGCGCTGGATGGCCGTTTCAGTCGCTTTCGCGGTTGTGACGGTGTCCCTGGCGCGCAAGACATCGAAGTAGGCGGTTGCTACATCAAGAATCAGCTGTTGCTGGGCCAGGTTGTACTGGGCCTCGGCCGCCTCGGTCTGGAACTGGCTGGCTTCGTAGCTGAACCAGTCTTGAGCCCGGAACAGTGGCTGAGTCAGCTCGACGCCGTAGCGGTAGGTTCGATAACTGTCTCCCGAGAAGAGTTGCCGCGTCAGCTCATCGGCGTTTGCCCCCCCGGGTATATTCCTGGGCTCGAAACTTGTGTAGCTTGCTGACCCAACCGCCGAGATTTTGGGCAGCAGGGCGCTCTTGCTGACATCGCTGGTTGCCTGCTGCGCCTGGAACTGCGCCAGGGACGAGGCAATGCCGGAGTCATAGGACAGTGCCTTTTCATAGGTTTCCATCAGATCCAGAGAGAACGCAGGCTGGGCTGCGAGCAGGCTGATCAATCCTGGAAGTAAACGCTTATTCATTGCTTCTCCTGAAAAACTATCTCCGGGTATCCCTGATCTGGATAGGGGGTTCGGAAGGCCTGTATTCAAGGTATGGGCCGGTGCCGACGGTGACCCAAAGGTATTGGTTGCTCATTATGGACAATAAACGCCTCCGCTTCTACACTTGCAGAGTTCACTCATTTTGTGAGCAGTTCGCGTCTTGACGGGGTGCTGATACACCGAAAACCGGTGGTTGGCTGAGATTGCAGTGCGGAACCCGCAACCTGATCCGGATAATACCGGCGTAGGGATTAAGACCATTCAAAACGTGCTGGTTCCAGCCTCTTCCGTACCGGAAGGCCCGTCATACGCGACCCGACAACCCTCCAATACCGGGAGCAGACCATGACGGACTTGCCAGCCTATCTCAGTGAATCCGCAGCGGCGGATTCCGCCGCCATCAAACCATTATCAGGCTCACGAAAAGTATACGTGCAGGGTAGCCGATCCGATCTGCGGGTACCTATGCGGGAAATTACCGTGCAGGACACGCCCACGGAGATGGGCGGCGAGCCGAACCCTCCGGTGGTTGTGTACGATACGTCCGGCCCGTACACAGATCCTGAAGCTGCTATTGATCTTCGTAAAGGTCTCAAACCAGTCCGCGCCGCCTGGATCGCCGAACGCGGTGATGTGGAACAGCTTCCGGACTACTCTTCCGGGTTCACCCGCCGCCGCATGAAAGACCCCCAGCTTGACCCGCTGAGGTTCATGGACGAGCGAAAACCGCTACGGGCCAAACCTGGCCAAAACGTTTCCCAGATGCACTACGCCCGGCAGGGTATCGTGACCCCGGAGATGGAGTACATCGCCATCCGTGAAAACATGAAGCTGCAGGAGGCCCGGGAACAGGGTCTGCTGAAAGACCAGCATCCCGGACAGTCCTTCGGTGCGGGCCTGCCGGACCAGATTACCCCCGAATTCGTCCGGGACGAAGTGGCTCGCGGCCGCGCCATCATCCCCGCGAACATCAATCACCCGGAATCCGAGCCGATGATCATTGGCCGTAACTTTCTGGTGAAGATTAACGGCAACATTGGCAACTCAGCGGTCAGCTCCTCCATTGAGGAAGAAGTCGAGAAACTGACCTGGGGCATCCGCTGGGGCGCCGATACCATCATGGACCTGTCTACCGGCAAGAACATCCACGAGACCCGGGAATGGATCATCCGCAACTCCCCGGTACCCATCGGCACCGTGCCGATTTACCAGGCCCTGGAAAAAGTCGGCGGCGTGGCCGAGGACCTGACCTGGGAAATCTTCCGGGATACCCTGATCGAACAGGCCGAGCAGGGCGTGGATTACTTCACCATCCATGCGGGCGTCCGCCTGCACCATGTGCCTATGACTGCCAAGCGCACCACAGGCATCGTCTCCCGGGGTGGTTCGATCATGGCCAAATGGTGCCTGGCTCACCACAAGGAAAGCTTCCTGTACGAGCACTTCGAAGACATCTGCGAAATCATGAAAGCCTACGATGTCTCTTTCAGCCTTGGCGACGGCCTGCGCCCCGGCTCCATCGCCGACGCCAACGACGCAGCCCAGTTCGGCGAACTGGAAACCCTCGGTGAGCTCACCAAGATCGCCTGGAAACACGATGTGCAGTGCATGATTGAAGGCCCCGGCCATGTGCCCATGCATCTGGTGAAAGAGAATATGGACAAGCAGCTCGAATGTTGCGACGAAGCGCCGTTCTACACCCTGGGCCCGCTGATTACCGATATTGCGCCGGGCTACGATCACATCACGTCCGGTATTGGTGCCGCCATGATAGGCTGGTATGGCTGCGCCATGCTTTGCTACGTCACACCCAAGGAACACCTGGGGCTGCCCAACAAGGACGATGTGAAAACCGGCATCATCACTTACAAGATCGCCGCCCACGCCGCGGACCTGGCGAAGGGGCACCCGGGTGCCCAGATTCGCGATAATGCGCTCTCCAAGGCCCGTTTCGAATTCCGTTGGGAAGACCAGTTCAACCTCGGTCTGGACCCGGATACGGCTCGCGCCTACCACGATGAGACCCTGCCGAAGGAATCCGCCAAGGTGGCGCATTTCTGTTCCATGTGCGGACCGAAGTTCTGCTCCATGCAGATTTCCCAGGAAGTTCGGGATTATGCGAAGGAGCACGGCCTGGATGAGGTGTCGGCAGTGGATGCCGGCATGCAGGAGAAATCCCGCGAGTTCGTGGAGTCCGGGAGTAAGCTTTACGACAAGGTTTGAACTTGAAGTAATACCCAACTAAAGGCTATCGTTCCAAGTCGATTCAACGACCGGACAAAAAATGGCCAAACCGTTCCAGTTCAACGCCGACGACGTCAACGTCGAAAAACGTGAAACCGTCTTCCAGGGCTTCTTCCGCATGGATAAGCTCTGGTTGACCCATCCGCGTTTTGACGGCCGGGACATGCCGGTGTTTACCCGAGAACTCTTCATTCGTGGCGATGCCACCTGTGTACTTCCCTACGACCCGGAACGGGACGAGGTAGTCCTTCTTGAGCAGTTCCGTCTTGGTGCCCTGGGTCGTGATCAGTCGCCGTGGCTGCTGGAGCTGGTGGCTGGTATGAACGAAGACGGCGAGAGCCCTGAAGAAGTCGCTCAACGCGAGGGCCAGGAAGAGGCCGGACTTACCTTTGAGCCGCTGGAAAAAATCTGCGATTACCTGGTGTCACCCGGCGGCAGCACGGAAATGATTCACCTTTATTGCGGGTGTGTCAGCACCGCGGATGCCGGTGGTCTGTATGGTATGGAACATGAACATGAGGATATCCGTGCCCATGTGGTGTCATCCGACGACGCCATAGCGATGATCCACGATGGTCGCATCAACAACGCGGCCGCCATTATAGCCCTGCAGTGGCTCGAGCTGAATCGGGCCCGTTTGAGGAAAGGGTGGCAGTGATGGGCGAGTGGACCATGAAACCCAGGCGGTATGTTCCGGATCTCAGACAGCTCGGCGCCTTGTGTGACGGAAACTATCAGCGGCTCCGTAAGCTGAGGCAGCTGGAGGTGGACGGCAAGCCCGTGTGCGAGTTCGAGCTGCATCGGGAGAACCACTACCTGGGACGAGTCCGGATTCAGGTGCTCCAGACAGCAAAGTTCACCGAAACCCTGTTGCTTGAGCAGGTCCATAATTCCGGTCGTTGGTTAAACAACCCTCAAATGACCGTACGGGTCTACCACGACGCCAGCATGGCGGAAGTGATCAGCTGCTACCGTGATCGCCAGATTGCTCCCGTCAACGATTACCCCAATCGCTTCATGCACCATCCGGATGAAAAGGTCCAGGTCAACGGCTTCCTGGCCGATTGGCTGGATTACTGTCTCAGGTTTGGTCACCTGCCCATGGAACATGCAGCCTGGTCTGCCGGCGAAGGCGTCGACTGAGGCGGTTCGATACACGCTTATCCTGTACTAAAGTGGTGTGGCTATGGCGCACCGATGTGCCATAGTTGTCAAAAATTGCAATATATCGTCTAAGCCTTGCCAGAATGTGACCCGGGTTCGATTCGAAAGTGATAAATCTGTGAATCGGCGTCGTACACTTGTTATCAGACCACGTATTGCCAGCGAGTAGATCCAGAACGCCATGACCACGAAGGAAAAAAACCGGCCACTGCGGGTACTGCAGCTGACTGATCCGCACCTGATGGCGCGTGCCGACGGAGATCTGTTGGGCGTTAGAACCCGGGAAAGCCTGCAGGCGGTTATTGCAGAGGTATTGAAAGTGCACGGTCAGCCGGATCTGATTCTGGCTACCGGGGATCTCGCTCAAGACGGGTCGGTGGAAGCGTACCGAGTCTTTGGTGAGAGCCTGAAGTCTTTCTCCTGTCCCTCAGTCTGGATCGCTGGTAATCACGATCATATCGATAACCTGCTCCAGGTTTCTCGCGAGTACAACGCTTCTGATCGTCACGTGATTCAGGGTGGCTGGCAGTTTGTGATGCTGGATTCCTCTGTGCCCGGCAAGGTTTTCGGCGCTTTGGCTGAATCCGAACTGGCGTTCCTCTCGGAGACGCTTGAGCAACATCCGGACATACCGGCAGTGATTGCACTCCATCATCATCCGGTGGATATCGGCTCCGACTGGATGGAGAAAATTGGCCTAACCAATCGCGATGCGTTCTGGCAGGTGCTAGATCGATTTCCTCAGGTCAGGATCGTGTTGTGGGGGCATATCCATCAGGAGCACGAGCGCGAGCGCAACGGCGTGCAGCTGTTGGCCACGCCGTCCACCTGCATCCAGTTTACTTCCGGTTCCAGTAAGTTCTCGGTTGAGGATTTACCGCCCGGTTACCGCTGGTTCGAATTCCACGATTATGGCGACTTCGCAACGGAAGTCCGCCGGGCCGAGGATTTCCAGTTCGAGCTGGATCAGAACAGTTCCGGTTACTGAATACTTTCTCTGAGTTCCCGAGCGGCGGCGACCATGCCTTTCAGGGCAGGGCGGACCTCCTCCCACTGACGGGTCTTCAGGCCACAGTCTGGGTTCACCCATAGCCGCTCTGCTGGTATCCGCTCTGCCGCCTTTATCATCAATGATCGAATCTGCTCGCTGTCGGGAATATTCGGCGAGTGTATGTCATAGACACCGGGCCCGATGTCGTTCGGGTAATGGAAACCACGGAAGGCATCGAGAAGCTCCATGTCCGACCGGGAGGTCTCGATGGTAATCACATCAGCGTCCATCCGGGCGATGGCTTCGATAATGTCGTTGAACTCCGAATAGCACATGTGGGTGTGGATCTGGGTTTCGTCTCGAACGCCGTTGGCAGATATCCGGAATGACTCGATGGCCCAGTCCAGATAGTTCTTCCAATCGGCTTGCCGCAGCGGCAAGCCCTCCCGAAGGGCGGCTTCATCGATCTGGATAATTCGGGCGCCCGAGGCCTCCAGATCCAGCACCTCCTCCCGGATGGCCAGTGCCAGTTGAAGGCAGGTCTCTCGCCGTGGCTGGTCGTCCCGCACGAACGACCAGTTGAGGATGGTGACAGGTCCGGTCAGCATGCCCTTCAGAGGCTTTTTCGTGAGCGACTGGGCATAGCGGATCCATTCGACGGTCATGGCTTTCGGGCGAGATATGTCTCCGAACAGGATGGGTGGTTTCACGCATCGCGAGCCGTAGGACTGAACCCACCCGAACTGACTGAAGGCATAGCCGTCCAGTTGTTCGCCGAAATATTCGACCATGTCGTTTCGCTCGGCTTCGCCGTGAACAAGCACATCGAGCCCCAGGGCCTCCTGCTCGACAATGCAGCGACGAACCTCTTCGCGAATCCGGGCGTTGTATTGCGGCTCCGTTAGCTCACCCTTTCGGAACTGCAAGCGGGTCTGGCGGATATCCCGTGTTTGGGGAAAGGACCCGATGGTGGTTGTCGGGAAGCGGGGTAGGCCAAGCTTCCGTTGCTGTATGGCGATGCGGTCCGGGAAACGGCTTTGCCGCTGACCGAGTGCCGGGCTGACGTCGGCGAGACGGGCCTGCACAGAAGCGCTGTGAACTTGTTCGGATGTTGCCCGACTGTTGACGGCTACCGTCGATTCCGCCAGTTGTTCGCGAACGGCCGCTCTTCCATTACTCAACGCTGTGGCGAGAGTCTTCAGTTCATCCAGTTTCTGGACGGCGAATGCCAGCCAGCTGCGGATTTCCGGGTCAAGCTTGTCTTCACTCGTTAGATCGACAGGCACATGAATCAGTGAGCAGGATGGCGCGAGCCAGAGACGATTCCCCAACTTTTCATAGACCGGTTCGAGCCAGTCGAGGGTCTTCTCCAGATCCGATCGCCAGATATTCCGGCCATTGATAACGCCCAAAGAAAGTTGCTTGTGGGGCGGTAGCCAGTCGACCACACGGGGGACTTCCTGTGGGGCACTGATGGCATCGAGGTGCAATCCGGCCACGGGTAATTCACAGGCCAGCTGCAGATTTTCTCGCAATTCACCGAAGTAAGTGGTTACCAACAACTTCGGCGTGCTTGTCTTGAGGTGGTGATAAGCGAGGCTGAAGGCGTGGCGCCAGTCCGCATCCAGGTCGGTCACAAGCGCGGGTTCGTCTACCTGAACCCACTCAACGCCACGGTCTGCTAACAGTTCCAGAAGCTCTGAGTACACGGGCAGTAAAGACTCCAGCAGCAATAGTCGGTCGCTGTCGTCTTTGGCTTTGCCAAGCCAGAGATAGGTGACGGGGCCGATAATCACCGGCTTTGGTGTTAATCCTTGGGCTCGCGCCTCGTCGATCTGATCGATTAGTCGGTTGCCATTGAGTCGAAAGCGGGTGTTTTGGTGGAACTCGGGTACGATGTAGTGATAGTTGGTGTCGAACCATTTGGTCATTTCCCCTGCCTGAACACCACAGCAGGCTGATTCCTGCCCGGAACGCCCCCGGGCTACCCGGAAATAACGGTCGAGTTCGCTGCCTTTGGTGTCGTTCACCCGCTCAGGCAGGTTGCCCAGGGTGACACTCATATCCAGTATCTGATCGTAAAAGGAGAAGTCTCCGACGGGCACTCGGTCCAGTGGGCGTTGGTTCTGCCAATGCCTGCGCCGGAGATCGGCACCGGTAATCTGCAGATCCTCCTCGTTTATCCGGCCTTTCCAGAAGGCTTCCTGGGCAAACTTCAGCTCGCGGCGGGCCCCGATTCGTGGGAAGCCGAGATTGTGGGTGGTTACCATGGTGTGTCCTCTGCTTGATTTCGTGATTTTGAAGAAAGTGCAGAATATCCACCTGGCGGAATGAAAAATAATGGTATTATTTCAGCGATCAATGAATATTAGTCATGCAAAGGGTGCTAATGATCGAGCGAAGCCATCTGGAAATTCTCCGGGCAGTGAATCAGCAGGGGTCTTTGACGGCGGCCGCCGAGTGCCTGCATTTGACGCAATCTGCCCTCAGCCATTCCATCCGTAAGCTGGAACACCAGTTTGGTACCGACATCTGGGTGCGGGAAGGGCGGCAGTTGCGACTGACCCAGTCGGGGGAATACCTGCTTTCGCTGGCCAACAGGCTGCTGCCGCAGATGGAGCACGCGGAGATGCTGATCGGCCAGTTTGCCAGGGGGCAGCGTGGCACGCTGCGTATCGGAATGGAGTGCCATCCATGCTATCAATGGCTGTTGAAAGTAGTCGGGCCCTATCTGGAGAGCTGGCCCGGGGTGGATGTGGATGTAAAACAGAAATTCCAGTTTGGCGGCATTGGCGCCCTGTTCGGTCACGACATCGACATGCTGGTAACTCCAGACCCCCTGCAGCGCCCGGGCCTGGTTTTCGAGCCGGTGTTCGACTACGAGCAGGTGTTGGTGGTGGCTGCGGACCATGCTCTGGCGGACAAGGCATGGGCTGAACCCGAGGATTTGGAAAAAGAAACCCTGATCACCTACCCGGTGGAAATCGAACGTCTGGATATCTACACGCGGTTCTTGCTTCCGGCCCACGCCAGTCCCGCGCGGCACAAAACCATCGAGACCACCGATATCATGTTGCAAATGGTTGCGGCAGGGCGCGGGGTGGCCGCGCTCCCACGCTGGCTGGTCGAGGATTACGGTACCCGGATTCCGGTTCGGCCGGTTCAGCTCGGGGAAACGGGGATTCCGAAACAGATCTTTTTGGGACTTCGTGAGCGGGATCGGGAGGTGGATTACCTGAATTCGTTCATGAAGCTGGCACGTGAGGTTCGCTGGAATTAACCTCTTCAGTTAAACTGCGCAAAAAATTCGTTCAGGAAACCAGACTATGAGTGAGATACCCGCAGACCTGAAATACATTGAGACCCATCAATGGGTTCGCGTGTCAGACGATGGCACGGCGACTGTCGGTATTACGGATTTTGCCCAGGAGCAACTGGGTGATGTGGTATACATCGGTGTTCCGGATGTGGGCGCAACGGTTAACGGTGGAGAGGAAGCCGGAGTCGCTGAGTCTGTGAAGTCGGCTTCGGATGTGTTCAGCCCGGTGACCGGTGAGGTTATCGAGGTGAATGAGAGCCTTGAGGACGAGCCGGAGAAGGTCAACGAAGATCCCTACGGTGACGGCTGGCTTTACAAGGTGCGGCTTGAGGATGCTGGTGAGCTGGATGGCCTGATGGATTCTACAGCTTATGCGGAGCATGTGGCGGCCGAGGAATAACACTTCCGCTTGGGAGGCTGGCCTGACGGGGCGGGCCTTCCAAAACACGCTGTGAATACGTCCCTGTACGCTTGGCTCCGCCATCCCTGGCTCCGCACAGTTTTGGAAGGCCCGCCCCGTCAGCCCGTCATACATCGGTATCAGTTTCAACTCATCTTGTATAATCCCTGTCTTTCCTTTCCAGGTGGTCTTTATGAATTTTCCGGTTCTGTATCTTCGAAAAGGCGCAGAGCGCCGTCTCCGTGCTGGCCATCTATGGGTTTACAGCAATGAGGTGGACACCCGCCGCAGTCCGCTGACGGAATTCGAGGCCGGTGTTCAGGCGGAGCTTCGGGCGTCGAACGACAAGCCTCTGGGTACAGTGTTCGTTAATCCCCATGCGCTGATTTGTGGCCGGCTGATCAGTCGGGATCCGGGCCACGGTATGACGCCCCAGCGGTTGACCCAGCGGATGGAGGCTGCGCTTGCGCTCAGAGAACGGCTTTTCGACAAGCCGTTTTACCGTTGGGTGTTTGGCGACAGTGACGGGCTTTCGGGGCTGGTGATTGACCGGTTTGATTCCACGGTGGTGGTGCAGATTTCCACGGCCGGTATGGAAGCGATGAAGGAGGCGGTTGTTCGGGCAGTCCAGCGGCTGGTGCACCCTGAGGCGATCATCCTCAAGAACGATGGCAAGATGCGCAAGGTGGAGGGGCTGGATACCTACGTGGAGCAGGCCCATGGCGCTGCGGTGAGTCTGCTGGAGGTGGAGGAGAACGGTGTCCGGTTCGAGGTGCCGTTGGAGGGCGGCCAGAAGACGGGCTGGTTTTACGATCATCGGATGAACCGTGCCCGTTTGCAGGCCTATGCGCCGGGCAAGCGGGTGCTGGATGTGTTCAGTTATGTCGGTGGCTGGGGCATTCAGGCCGCTTGTGCCGGGGCCACCCAAGTGACCTGTGTCGACAGTTCGGCCGGTGCCATTGATTCGGTCCATCACAACGCCAGGCTCAATGGCCTCGACAATGTGGAAACCATAGAGGGGGATGCCTTCGAGGCCCTGAAGGCGCTGGCGGATGAGAAGGAGAAGTTTGATGTGGTGGTTCTCGATCCGCCTGCACTGATTCCCCGGCGCAGGGATCAGAAGGCGGGTGAAGAGGCCTATGCCCGGCTGAACCAGCTCGGTCTGCGGTTGCTGGAGCGCGATGGGATACTGGTTTCCGCGTCCTGTTCGATGCATCTCTCGCAGGAGAAGCTGGTGGACATCATTCTGTCTCTTATACACATCTGACGCTGCCGACGACTCCTTACGT
>OJGX01000085.1_pt1 | contig 44871 bp, 37 predicted proteins | sample 1594661 | NCBI WGS metagenome assembly OJGX01 (sample SAMN05416839, study PRJEB24817) | seawater metagenome | isolation source: Sea water | place: Canada:Atlantic | collected 2013-07 | reverse complement strand
GTAAAACCTTAAACTACTCTTATTTAACTCCTGGAGATTATGCCCTACATTTAATTATAGATAAAAACAACAATAAAAAATGGGACACTGGAGATTATTTAAAAACCCAGCAACCCGAAACTGTAATTCATTACCAAAAAGCCATAAAAATTCGTCCAAATTGGGATAATGAAATTATTTGGAATATTAGGCTTTAATTTATTCTAACCGCCTTTTTATAAATTATTAAGTCGAACTTTTAATTTCTTTACGGTTAAACAAAGAAATTGCCTTAGTTTTGCACTAAAAATTACCTTATGCGTTGGTTAAAAAGAATTTTAGGTGGATTAATAGTGCTCATTACACTTGCTTCTTTATTAGCGGTTATTACCGGACATCAACATTTATTTAAGGCTGTCGCTACTACCTATTTAGTTGGAAAAACCGGACCAAGCATTGATGAACACCATATTTTTGAAAATAGAAAAGTAGAGGCAGGAACTTACAACCCTTGGCTAATCAGTAAAGATTTTAATAAAAAAACAGATGAAAACCTCCTCAAAGAAATAGAAAAATACGATCCTGTTGCATTTTTAGTGGTAAAAGACAGTGAATTGGTTTATGAAAAATATTGGAAAGGATATGACCAAAATTCACTAACCAATTCTTTTTCTGTCGCCAAAACATTTGTTGCTCTACTAATAGGAATTGCAATAGATGAAGGAAAAATTAAGAGTATTAATGATCCTGTTTCGGATTACTTACCGGAATATAAAAACCACCCTGAACTTAGAATTAAACACCTGCTTAACATGAGCTCAGGAATTAATTTTGATGAAGATTATAAAAGCCCCTTCGGACATATGGCGAAAGCATATTATGGCACAGATTTATACGAACTAAATAAAGATTACGAAGTAACAGAAACTCCCGGAAAAACCTGGCGTTATTTGGGCGGAAACACGCTTATTCTTTCATTTATTTTAGAAAAAGCTACCGGACAAACTATTGCTGAATACATGAGCGAAAAAATTTGGCAACCTTTAGGTGCAAAAAATGCAGCTCTTTGGAATTTAGATAACGAAAATGGAAGAGAAAAAGCCTATTGTTGTTTCTATTCTAATGCTAGAGATTTTGCTCGTATTGGTCAGCTAATTATTAACAAAGGTAAATGGAACGGACAAACCATAATTAGCGAAGATTACCTAAAACAAGCTATGAATTATCGTCAGGGATTAAAAGATGCTAATGGTAAAATGGTTGATTTTTATGGTTTTCAACTTTGGATAGGTGAACATAAAAATATGAGGTTTTTCTATGCTAGAGGTATTCAGGGTCAATATATTATTACCGTTCCAGAAAAACGCTTAGTTATTGTTAGACTAGGAAACAAAAGAGGAGAAAATTTACCTAATTACCATCCGGTAGATTTGTATCATTATTTAGATTTTGCTCTTCAGCAATAAAAATTCAACACCTTTAAGCATGCAAAAAGTTTTATTTAACGATTTAGGATTAATAGATTACAAAGAAGCTTGGGATTTTCAAGAGCAACTTTTTAAAGAGACCATAGATATTAAAATTCAAAATAGAAAAGACAATACTAACATCCCAACTCAACACCATTTGCTTTTTTGCGAACATCCGCACGTTTATACACTTGGGAAAAGTGGTGATGAAGCACATTTGTTACTTTCAGAAGCCATGCTAAAACAAAAAGGAGCAACCTATTACAAAATAAATCGTGGTGGCGATATTACCTATCATGGTCCGGGACAAATAGTTGGCTACCCCATTTTAGATTTAGACCTGTTTTTTACAGACATTCACAAATACTTACGCTTTTTAGAAGAAATGATTATCAGAACATTAGCAGAATACGGCATTGAAGCAGGAAGGTATGAAGGCTACACTGGTGTTTGGTTAGATGCTGACAACCCAAGAAAAGCAAGAAAAATTTGTGCTATGGGCGTTCGTTGTAGCAGATGGGTAACCATGCATGGTTTTGCTTTTAATGTCCATCCCGATTTATCATATTTCGGGAATATTATTCCTTGTGGAATTGATGACAAACAAGTTACCTCCATGTATCAAGAGTTAGGCAGAGCAGTAGATATGGAAGAAGTAAAAGAAAAACTAAAAAAACACTTCGCAATACTATTTGAAGCTGAAATATGTTAAATACTAATCCTTACTCCTAAATACTCAGTTTTCTACTCCTCCAACAACTTATCTATAAAATCATTGGTAGCTTCAATGTACCTAATGTGGTAATTTCCGGTACTTGGTCCATAAAAGCCGGTGCGTATTTTTCTTACTTTGCCTTGTTTGTCAATAAAAATAGTAGTTGGATAAGACATAATATGGTTGAGCATAGGCAACGCTTTAGCAGCTTCAATTTTACTAGCCTTTCCTGCTAAAAGAAACTCATATTGAGTATTAAAATGAGTTTTAATTTTTTCTATATTTCTCTTTGCGACCTCTTTATCTTCCGTTCTATCAAACGAAAGTGCTATAATTTCCAGTCCTTCCTCTTTTTTTCTTTCATATAATTCGGTTAAAAAAGCCGTTTCATCCTTACAATTCGGACACCAAGGTCCCATAATGTTAACCAAAACTACTTTTCCTTTATACCTTTCATCATTTAAGCTAATGGTTTTTCCTTCAATATTTTCAAAAGAAAATTCAACCTTATCATAACCATCATTTAAAAAAGTAAGTGAATCGGGATGAGTAAGTTCGTAATCATTATCTCTAACGCCTACCCAAGGTTCTTCCCAATGTAACCCCGACCAAAACTGTCCTTTTAAAGAATCTTTTTCTAAGGTAGCTTTAAATAAAAATGCATGCGAACCATCAAAACAAGACAATAGTAATTCATTTCCATAAACATTACCTTCTAAAAATCGGTAATCGCCTGTTTCTGTAATAAATGTGCCTGTAACCTTATCTCCATTTTGCTCGAATAAACCAATTGCCGGATAATGTTGATCAGGATTTTCAGCACTAAAATCAATTTTCCATTTTCCGTTAACATCAACTTGTTTGGTGGGATTATTTGTTTTTGGGAAACGGTTTTTATCTGCAAAAACAGCCGTAAAAGAAACTTTATAATCCACTTTATCCTTAAACCAATTACCTTTAATGTGATTATTATCAATAAATTCTATTTCGTACCACGAGTTAAAAACAGGATCTTCGGCAATAAATTTATTATCTTTAAAAACAAAATTCTTTACCGAAACTTTTTCATCTCCATTAATAAAAACCACATCTATTTGGTTACTTTTTTTCTGTAAATCAAAAAATACGGGCAATTGTTGTTCAGGTGTTAATTGAAAATTCATCAACCATCTTCCTTCTTGCAATTGCTCTAAATCCATAACTGTATTTATTTTTTGCTCGTTTTCAACACACGAACTTATAAGGGTAAGTAGAATCAAATTTAATTTCCATTTCATACAAACGAAAGTAAATAAAAAGTTTAATTATTATAAAGTAAAATGAGTAAATAAATTTTCAACTTACTAAAACAAAGTTAAATTTGAATTACCATTCTATCAATTAATCACCTAAAACATGATTTTGAGTTTTAAAATGAGGAATATTACTTTTTTAGTATTTACTTTGTAATATGACACCAAAACATAACAAAAAAGAAAAGTCAGGAAACTTTAAACAAACGCTGGAACAACAAATTATTTCCATTTTTAACCAAAATCCGACTACTGCACTTAATTATAAAAGAATTAGTAAAGCCTTAGGAATAAAAGATATTTCTAACAAAAAACTAATCAGTATTATTTTAGACGAATTGGTAGAACAAGGTAGGTTATTTAAACCACAAAGAGGTTCATTTAAACTAAAAGCATCATCCAGTTTTGTAGAAGGTAAAGTAGATATGACTCAAAGTGGTTCTGCTTATGTAGTTATAGAAGATGCTGATACCGATATTTATATTCATTCAAAAAACACTAAAAATGCCCTTAATGGTGATATTGTTAAGGTAAATGTTTATCCAAGTAAAAAGAACAGCAGTAAGTTAGAAGGAGAAATTGTTGAAATTGTTCAAAGAGCCAAAACTCAGTTTATTGGCGTTGTTCAAAAATCTAAAAACTTTGCTTTTTTAGCCATTGACGACCCCAGAATGCCTATGGATATTTTTATTGCCAACGAAAACCTTAAAGGAGCAAAAGATGGCGATAAAGCGGTAGCGAAAATTACTGAATGGCCTGAAAACAAAAAAAATCCTTATGGAATGATAATAGATGTGTTGGGAAGACCTGGTGAAAACGATACCGAAATGCACGCTATTTTAGCAGAGTATGGTTTACCTTACGAATTTCCACCAAATGTAGAACGAGAAGCTGAAAAATTACCTGTAGAAATTACAGCTCAGGAAATTAAAAAACGAAGAGATTTTAGAGCCGTAACTACTTTTACTATCGATCCGGCAGATGCCAAAGATTTTGATGATGCTTTATCTATTCAAAAATTGGAAAACGGAAACTGGGAAATTGGCGTTCACATTGCTGATGTTTCACACTACATTCAACCTGATAGTATTTTAGATAAAGAAGCTTACAAAAGAGCTACTTCTATTTATTTAGTAGACAGAGTAGTACCTATGTTGCCCGAAATGCTCTCCAATGGTGTTTGTTCACTTCGCCCACAAGAAACTAAACTTTGTTTTTCAGCTGTTTTTGAATTGGATGATGATGCCAACGTATTAAACGAATGGTTTGGAAGAACGGTAATTTTTTCGGATAGAAGATTTGCTTATGAAGAAGCACAAGAACGCATTGAAAAAGGTGAAGGAGATTTTGCTGAAGAAATTTTAATATTAGATACACTAGCAAAAAAATTACGTAAAAAACGCTTCCAAACCGGATCTATTGCTTTTGATAGATTAGAAGTTAAGTTTCATATTGATGAAGATGGAAAACCATTAGGTGTATATTTTAAAGAAAGTAAAGACGCCAATAAGTTAATTGAAGAATTTATGTTACTTGCCAATAAAAAAGTAGCAGAGTTTGTTGGGAAACCTTCCGGAAAAAATAAAAAACCTAAAACATTTGTTTACAGAATACACGATGAACCTAATCAGGAAAAACTGCAAACTTTATCGGAATTTGTAAAAAAGTTTGGCTATAGTTTGGCTACAGAAGGGAAAGAAGTTGCTAGCTCCATCAACCATTTATTAGAAGAAGTAAAAGGAAAAGCTGAGGAGAATATGATAGAGCAACTTACCATTAGAACAATGGCAAAGGCAGTTTATTCTACCAAAAATGTAGGACATTACGGATTAAATTTTTCACACTATTCGCATTTTACTTCTCCTATACGAAGATATCCTGATGTAATGGCCCACCGCTTGTTACAACATTATTTAGATGGCGGTGGTGATGTAAACCCTGCTAAACTGGAAGAGCAATGTAAACACTCCTCTGATATGGAAATGTTAGCTTCTGAAGCAGAAAGAAAATCTATTAAATACAAACAGGTAGAATTCTTACAAGATAAAATCGGAGAAGAATTTATGGGTATTATTTCTGGAGTGAGTGAATGGGGAATTTATGTAGAAATCATAGAAAACATGTGTGAAGGAATGGTGAGAATGCAAGATATTGCTAGCGACTATTATTACTTTGATAAAGATAATTATTGTGCTAAAGGCAGAAAAACCGGAAAAGAATACCGAATGGGTGATGAAGTAAAAATTAAAGTAAAACGTGCCGATTTAATTAAAAAACAACTCGATTTTGAATTAATAGAGGAAGGTTATTATTAGATAAATAGGTATTTTATTTTTTAAAAAAGTTAAATTTTCAACAAATTTTTAAAAATTCAACAAATTAAATTTTGTAATATTGCCACCAAATTAAAGTACTTTATATGTTAGTCTTAAAATTTGGAGGAACATCTGTAGGTTCAGCTACCAGAATGAAAGAAGTAGCGAACCTTATTAATACTCCCGAAAAAAAAATAGTGGTACTTTCTGCTATGGCAGGAACAACCAATAGCTTGGTAGAAATTGCCGGATATCTGTATAAAAAAAATATTGAAGCAGCAAACGAGCAAATTAACGTATTAGAAAAGAACTACGAGCAAGTGGTTAAAGAGCTTTATGCTTCATCCACTTACAAGGAAAAAGGTTTAGAATTAATTAAATCTCATTTTTCTTATGTGAGGACTTTTACGCAAGATATGTTCACACTTTTTGAAGAAAAAGCCATATTGGCTCAGGGCGAAATGCTTTCAACCGCCTTGTTTCACTATTATTTAGAGGAACAACAAATTTCATCTAGCTTAATTTCTGCACTAAACTTTATGCGAATTGATGAAGAAGGAGAACCTAATACTGCTTACATAAAAGAACATATCCAAAAAGAACTTACAGAACAACCTTCTACTAATATATTTATCACTCAAGGATTTATTTGCAGAAATACTTACGGAGAAATTGATAATTTAAAAAGAGGTGGAAGCGATTATTCAGCTTCATTAATTGGTGCAGCTACCAATGCCGAAGAAATTCAAATATGGACAGATATTGATGGTTTTCACAACAACGACCCTCGTGTAGTTGAAAAGACTAAACCTTTGTCAGGACTTTCTTTTGATGAGGCAGCTGAGCTAGCTTATTTCGGAGCAAAAATTTTACACCCATCAAGTGTATTGCCTGCAAAATTGGCTAACATTCCTGTAAGGCTAAAAAACACCATGCAGCCCGAAGCTCCCGGAACTATTATTTGTAACGAAACTCAAAAACAAGGCATAAAAGCTATTGCTGCCAAAGATGGGATTACTGCCATTAAAATTAAATCTGGAAGAATGTTATTGGCTCACGGTTTTTTAAGAAAAGTATTTGAAATTTTTGAGACCTACAAAACTTCTATTGATATGATTACTACTTCAGAAGTAGCTGTTTCGGTAACCATTGACGACACCAAATTCTTGAATGAAATTGTACAAGATTTAAAAAAATTTGGAACAGTAGAGGTAGATAAAGACCTAAGCATTATTTGTATTGTAGGAGATTTTATTGCCGAAAGTAAAGGATATGCGTTACAAATTTTTGGAGCACTAAAAAACATCCCATTAAGAATGATTTCCTATGGAGGAAGCTTTCATAATGTCTCGGTTTTGGTGAATACTGCAGATAAAAAAGAAGCATTACAATCACTACACAACACTCTTTTCTAATGAACTTTACACCATCAGAAATAAAAAGATTTGAGGAGTTAAAAACACCTTTTTATTACTACCAACTTCCCTTGCTGGAAGAAACCCTGCAATTGCTTACTTCTGAAGCCAAAAAATATAACTATCATGTACATTATGCTTTAAAAGCCAATGCTAACAACAACATTTTAGCAAAAATTAATGCTTATAGTTTAGGAGCTGATTGTGTTAGCGGCAATGAAATTTTAAAAGCTAAAGAATGTAATTTTTCATCAGATAGAATTGTTTTTGCCGGTGTAGGAAAATCTGATGAAGAAATAAATATTGCTTTAGACAACAATATTTTTTGCTTGAATTGTGAATCCATCCCGGAAATGGAAGTGATTAATGAATTGGCAAAAAAGAAAAACAAAATCGCTTCTATTGCACTGAGAATTAATCCGAATGTAAATGCTAAAACGCATCATTATATTACTACCGGATTGGAAGAAAATAAATTTGGAATTAATTTATGGGAGTTGGAAGATGTGTTGAAATCATTAGAACAACTCACTAATATTAAATTAATAGGATTACATTTTCACATAGGTTCACAAATAACTGATTTGTCTGTTTTTAAAGGTCTGTGTTTACGAGTAAACGAAATTCAAGAATGGTTTTATAGTCATCATATTATTGTTGAGCATATAAATGTTGGTGGAGGTTTAGGAATAGATTATGAAAATCCGGAAATCAATAAAATTCCTGATTTTAAAACTTTCTTTAAACTTTTTAATGATGTATTGCAACTTCGCCCGAACCAACAATTACATTTTGAGTTGGGTAGAGCTGTTGTAGCTCAATGCGGAAATTTAATTACCAAAGTATTGTATGTAAAAAAAGGCATTAAAACTAATTTTGCTATTGTAGATGCCGGTATGACAGAGCTTATTCGTCCGGCTTTATACCAAGCAACACATAAAATATCTAACATTACTTCACAAAGTGAGCAAACAGAGCGATATGATGTAGTTGGTCCCATCTGCGAATCGTCTGATTGTTTTGCCAAAGCCTTAGATTTACCCGAAACCAAAAGAGGAGATTTAATAGCGATACATTCTGCCGGAGCTTACGGAGAAGTAATGGCATCGGCTTACAACCTTAGAACCATAGTAAAAGCTTACTATCTAGAGGTGTAGAATCTATTTCTTAATTTTTCTTAAAATTTGTGGTATAATATTTGCCAAACTGTTCCTATTTTTAAAAATGATATAAAGACTTATTAATTAGATATATTAATATTTATTTGTACATTTGGAACGTTCAAAATTTAATATTAATTAATAAAAAAAAACATGAAAAAAATTACAAGAATTTTATTTATTGCGTTATTTATAACGGGAGTTTCAACTCAAGCGTATGCTCAAAAGAAAGAAAAGAAAGAAAAAAAGGAAAAAGAAGCTAAAACACTAGTAAAGCCTGATGCAGTTGGTCATGCTGCAACAGATGATTATGTGAATTCATCTTTTAAATTGTATGAAAAAAATCAAGAGATCACTAAAACATTAGCTAATCCAACAGATAATGTTGATGATTTAGGAAGTGTTAAATCTGATTTAGAAGCACAATCAAAAGAAGCTGCTCAATTATTAGGAAAATCTTCGGATGTTTTAACCGAAGCAAAATCAATTACCCCTAAAACAAATTCACTAAAAGCTGTGAAAGCTGTGAATGAAGCTACTAAGGCTCTTAATGAGACACAAAAAGCAATTCCGGGACAATTAGAACAAATTAAAAACCAAGAATCTAAATAATTAAAAAAAGAGAATTGATTAGTTAATCAATTCTCTTTTTTTATTACAATTATATATAATACATAAATGAAAAAATATATTTCTTGGTCAGGGTTATTTTTAACTCTATTTTTTAGTACTCAAACATCCTTAATAAACGCTCAAGAACAAACCATAGAAAAGGTTGAAGAAGGTGAAGCAAAAAAAGAGAAGGATGATAATATAACTAAAATTCAAAAAACAGATAAGCATACTGAGATTGTAAGGTACAGAAGAGGTTCCTTACATACAATGATTATTGAAGATGACAATCTTCCTAAAAAAGACTTAATTCTTAGCACGTTTAAAAATGCAGAGTTTCCTGATAAATACAATAATCATACAGTAGGTGCTAAATCTTTTAATATAAAGAACTATCAGGATAAAATTAACGAAATTAAAGAAGGCAAAAAAGCCAAAGACAAAGATTTTAGTGCTGCTATTGAGCAATATTTTAAAGACACTAAACTAGCTAATAAAATGATTGCTAAGTGGTTTAACAGGAGTGAAGACGGTGCTTTTGATATGTCATTAATTCAAGAAAGAGGAGCTTATGATGCTTCTGCTCAAGCGGCTGATATGGCATTAAGTACAGAAAGAGGGTTGGATATGTTAAAAGATGCTGGAATTGAATTAATTAACAACACTTTTGTGGTGGTAAATTATTCAAAATTTGTAAGTAATGAAGAAACCGCAAAAATTACTTATGATATAGCTAAGGATGCTGCTGCTAAACTTCCTGCAGCATTGCAAGAATCAGCTCTTGAAATAGCAAAAAAAGCTTATGAAAAAGCAAGACAAGGATATTCAATATGGACAACCGCCTACCTATATCAAATGGAATGGAACGACTCTATTGAAGCTGTTTTTTACATGGACATGTGGATGGATTCCACTTCTGTAGATCCAGCTAAAAAAACTATGTTCGATAATTCAGATTTATTTCAACTAAAACTTTTAGGGTACGAAAAAACAAGAGCATTAATTTCAGGATTAGGTTCAAATGCAGAAAGTGAAGAAATGATAATTGAAAATGCTACTTTAAAATCTATCAATTCAGTTTATAACAAACTTCAAAGAAAATTTGAACCTTTTAGAACAAAAACACCATTGGTTAGCATTGATCCATTAGGAGCTAAAATTGGTTTGAAAGAAGGTTTAGAAGGAGGAGATAAATATGAAGTTTTAGAACAACAGTTTGATTCAGAAGGAAGAATTACTTATAAAAGAAAAGGAATTATAAAGGTAGATAAAAAAAATATTTGGAATAATAAATACAATATAGGAGAAGAACCTTTAGATGAAGAAGGCAACCCAATAGAAATCGAAAATAATATAGAATTTACCCATTTTAAAGGTGGTAAAGGTTATTACCCAGGAATGTTAATCAGACAAATTAATTAACTTAATATATATAAAATCTAAAAACCCATGAAAACAATGATGAAACAAATAAGCTTATTTTCAACTCTTATGTTATTTTTTGTGTTCACATCAACTGCACAAATTAATAAACAAAAAAAAGCAGATAAAGATACCGAAAACTGGAGGTATGAAATCGAATGTGTTGGTATTGGAAAGCCTGGAACCAAAGTAATTAAAGTTTGGTCTTATTCTAAAAAAGCTACAATTGCTATTAATCAAGCTAAGAAAAATGCAGTTCACGGAATTATTTTTCAAGGATATGCAGGTGGAGCTCAAGGTTGTACTAACCAAAAACCTTTAACTAACGATCCTGCTTTAGAACAACAAAAAGCAGAATTTTTTGAAGACTTTTTTAAAAATGAAGGCAAATACATGAAATTTGTTTCAACATCAGGAGATGGTACTCCAACTACAATGAAAGTTGGTAAAGAGTACAAAATTGGCGTGGTAGTAACCGTAATGGTGGATCTTTTAAGAAAGGATTTAGAGGACGCAGGAATTATTAAAGGATTATCATCAGGCTTCTAATTTAGTATTAACAATAATATAGATTAACAAATGAAAAAACTAAGAATTATATTAGGAAGTGCGTTAGCAATTTTTGTAATCACTTCCGTTATGGAGTCTTGTGGAGACCCACAAAGAAATATGTCTGGAAACTATACCTACGAAACCGAGTGTATGGGAGTTGAAATGGATGGTTCTCAAACAGTAAAAGCTTGGGGTATGGGTAGAAACAGAGAAGACGCTGTTGAACAAGCTAAAAAGAATGGTGTTAGAGATGTGCTTTTTAAAGGTATTAATAACGGAAAACAAGATTGTAACACGAAACCGGTAATTTTTGAAGTTAATGCCCAAGAAAAATATGAAGACTATTTTAATGCTTTCTTTGCTGATCAAGGAGCTTACAAAGAATTTATTACGGGAGAAGATGGCTCAGATATGCATTTTTCTGTAGTTCAAGGTAGAAAAAAATATGAAGATCAAGTAACCTATGGCGTTATCATTAGAGTTCAAAGAGCTAAATTAAAAGACAGAATGATAGCAGATAAAATAATTAAATAATATAACCCTCTAAAAAATTAATTTAAAACATTATGAAAAAAATATTACTAGTTTGCAGTATTGCATTAACAGCAATTTCAACTACATTCGGACAAGCAAAAAAACCTACCATTATGGTGGTGCCAAGTGATAATTGGTGTATTAAAAATGGTTATTTCATGGAATTTGATAACCAAGGAACAACAATTAAAATACCTGATTATAAAAAAGCATTACAAGAAGATTCTGATGTGCTTTTAGTAATTAGTGCCATCAATAACATGATGACAGAAAGAGGCTTCCCATTAAAAAACTTAGAATCTGTGTTAAAAACATTAGAATCAGATGCTGCTGAAGACAATATGATGACATCAAAAGATTCAGGAAGTGATATTGAGGAAACACCAATGGACAAACTTAAAAAAGTGGCTAAGGCAGATATTATTATGCAACTAACCTGGACAGTAAATACTACAGGCCCAAAAAAATCAGTAACATTTATCCTTCAAGGGTTAGATGCTTATACTGATAAGCAAATTGCAGGAGCTCAAGGAACAGGAGCACCATCATTTACAGCAGAAACCCCTGTTTTATTACAAGAAGCAGTAACTGCACATATTGATAACTTTAACGCTTCTCTTCAAACTCATTTTGAAGACATGTTTGAGAATGGAAGAGAAGTTATTGTTAAAATCCAAAAATGGAGTGATTCAGAATTTGATTTAGAATCCGAAGTAAATGGTGATGAATTATCATATGTAATTGAAGATTGGATGGCTGCTAATACTGTTAAAAACCGCTTTAGCGTACTTGATGTAACAGAGAACATGATGACTTTTGAACAAGTTAGAATGCCACTTTATAATGCACAAGGAAGAGCATTAGACACAAGAGGTTTTGCTAGAGAGTTAAGTAAATATCTAGCTGGTCTTGGTGTTCCAAATAAAGTAGTTGTTAAAGGCTTAGGTAGAGCAACCATTATATTAGGAGGAAAATAATAACATTATAAAACCAATTTACTATGAAAAAATTAAACTTTTTATTGATGTCAATAACCATGTTATTCATCAGTAGTAATGCTTTTGCTCAATCAAAAGCATCAGATTCAGAAATGAGCAGATTAATGCTTACTGCTTGGGTTCCTGAACAAATTGAAGGAATGCCAAGTAGTGCAAAAAACATGCTTACAAATAAATTAAAAGAAGTAATTACTAAAAATGGAATTTCAGCTAGTCCTTTTAACTCCAGATTTGTTATTTCTGCCAACATCACTGTTGCTTCAAAAGATATACTTCCCGGGCCTCCAACAATGCATGCTTACACGTTAGATGTAACACTTTATATTGGTGATGGTTTTGAAGGAACTTCTTTTGCAAGTAAAACCATTACAGTTAAAGGAGTAGGTGTAAATGAAAACAAAGCATATATGGCAGGAATTAAAATGATTAAACCTGCTCATCCAGAAGTACAAGCATTTATTAAAGAAGGTAAAGCTAAAATAATTGATTATTATAACAACAACTGTGATTTAATCATTAAAAAAGCTAAAAACTTAGAAGCTCAGAACCAATTTGAAGAAGCTATTTTCTTATTAAGTAGTGTGCCAGATGCTTGTGACGAATGTTTTGAGAAAAGCATGAAAGCTGTTGAACCTATTTATTTAAAGAAAATTGAAAGAGATTGTAAATTGAAATTACAAGAAGCTCAAACTATTTGGAATGCAGCTCAAGATATTGAAGCAGCTGAAAAAGCAGGAGCAATTCTTTCAACTATTGAGCCTCAAACATCATGCTTTACTCAAGTAAAAGCATTAATGAGTAAAATTGAAGCCAGAGTTAAAGAAATTGATGCAAGAGAATGGAAATATATCTTAAAAGACCAAGAACAAAAAAGTGAAATGATTCAAGCTGTTAGAGACATAGGTGTAGCTTATGGAAATGGTCAACCAGATACTGTTATCTACAAATCTCTTTGGTAACTTTTGTTTAATTTAAACTAAATTAAGATGAAAAAATTAATAATTGCCGCTTTATTGTTCTCAGGGTTAGGACTAAAAGCACAACACGACATAAGTACAGATGTTTTAGGTTTTGCTTTTTCTAAATATGGAATTGGCTACGATTACCTAATGAATAGTTCCAATTCTATAGGAGTAAATATTAATTTCGCGTCAGACAATATGTTTGCAGATGGCAAATCACTTTATGGAGATGTTGAAAAATATTCTGAAATGAATATTATTCCTGAGTATAAATTTTATGCAACTCCTAACAAAGGAAATGATGGAGTCTATATTGGCGTTTACGGAAAATATAGAAGTTCCAATGCAAAAGATAATGCTTATGCTGTTCAAGATCCAAACGATGCCAATAATATAATTATTGGAAAAACAGACGTATCTACCTCAGCTTTTGGCTTGGGCGCATTAGCAGGCTATAAATGGCAATCTAAAGGTGCTTTATTTTTAGAAGCTACCTTCGGCATAGGGAAGTTTATAGTTAACAATGTTAAATATAGTGATTCCTTTGCTGAAGATTTATCTGACGAACAATTTAATGAAAGTGATTATACTCCTTATATCGGAAATGAGATTCCGGTAGATTTAAGACTAGCATTGAAAATTGGGATTAGAATAGGCAGTAGTAAATAAAATCTTACTTCCTTTCACAACAAACCAAAAAGCAAGTGTTTTTAGCACTTGCTTTTTTTGGTTTCTAAAAAAAGCATTAATTTTACTCTAATTATGAAAAATACGTTATCCATATTGCTTTTATTGAGTTTTCTAATTTTTTTGAATTCTTGCGAAAAAATTACTGACGAACAAATTCCTGTAATTTCAATCTCATCGCCTTATAATAATCAGCAAATAAATGGTAATGATACCATTTTTATTACCGGAACAGCTAGTGATAATAAAGTTATAAGGAGCATTTCTATTTCATTAAGAAATAATAATGACATACCTGTTTTACCCACTATTACTCATTCTCCAAATGAAAAATCTTTTTCATTTAACGATCCCTATTTTTTTGATGATTTGCACATGCCTTCAGGGCAATATTATTTTAGTATTCAAGCAAGTGATGGCAATAATACAACCAGTAAATACATTAATATTTCTTATGGCGAAATCCCAAAAACGAGAACAGGTGTCTTTTTTTACGATAACTCAGGAAATTCAACCTCTATTTATCAGTTAAATGGGAATAGTGCCAACTTATTTAAAACGGTAAACTCAGATTTTTTAGGTGGAGCTGCCAACTCTTATGGTCAACAATTAATAACTGTTGGAAAATATACAGCTAAAATTATGGCTTATGATATAGCCACAGGAAACCTGGCTTGGAATACAGCTTATCCAAACTCATCTGTTCCTTATTATACCAATGTGTTTTTTCATGATAAAGAACTTTATGTAGGAATAAGAAACGGTGAAATCAGAGCCTACAACTCTAATGGAAGTCCTACTTATTTTTCAAATGTTCAAACAAACTATTATCCCGAAAATGGTTTAGTTCATGATAATGTTTTCATTTCTGAAGAAAAAGCCATAGGAAATAATACCAGATTTATTACAGCATATTGGACTAACTCAGGAACAATAATTCATCAGTTGCAACTAACAGAAGATGTAGTTGATATTTTTGCTTTCACTCCAAATAAAGCAGTTTTATTAGCTAATGACTATACTACCAATGATGGTAAAATACAAATTTATGATGCTCAGTTTAATTCAAAATCGACTCCTTTTGGGTTATCAGCAGGAACAATTATTGATACAGAAGAAATTAGCACAGGAGTTTATTTAATTGCTCAAAACGGAAATTTAGTGCTAGTTAATGCTAATACACACTCTACTTTACCTTATTTAAACGGGATAAACGCTAATAAAATAAAATATGATGCTTTCTCTAACGAGCTTTACGTAATTGACGGAAATACAATTACAGCCTATGATTTTTCATCTAAAAGCGTACTGTTTTCTTATACCCATACTTCACCGGTATTAGACTTGGTTTTTCTATTTAACAAATAACCTTTTATATACTAAACCCTACCATTTGTATATTAAAATCGACCAAAACTATATTAGTTGTTGATTGTAAAACAAAAAATCACTACTTTTCATCAAAAATTTGGAGGTTTGTTAAGATTAATTATCATCATACAACTAATTATTTTTAGTGAAATCTTATTCGCTCAAAACCCTTCTTTCAGTAATTACAAATCTTCCACTTCTCCTTACTTGCAATTTAACGATATTGTAGAACATAAAAATAAAATGCTATTTATTAGCAGCGAAGGTGTTTTTGAAATAAAAAACAATAACTTATCCAAAATTATAACCGAAGAAAACCTTTCTAAATTTATAAAAACACCTAACAACCTTTACGTTTGGAGTATTTATGGAGAAATTTTTGAAATAAAAAACAATCAACTCGTTCCTTTTCCTTTTAATAAATTGGTACAAAAACGAGTAGAAAACAAAATCATTAACTCCGTTATTTTTGCTGATTCTACTTTTTATATAAGTACAATAGTTGGGAGTACTTTAATTCAAATTGACTTAAAAACCGAAACCATTTCCAACCTAAAACTAAATCCTTACCCCTATTTTGTTGTAAAGTTTAACGGCAAATTAATTTCCGGAAACAACCAAAACACTTCTAAAAACGAACTTTTTGTAAATACAAATTCCAATAGCTTTACTATTCCATTAGCAGAAGCAGCAGGAAACTCCCGAACAAATGTTGTTCAACTACAAGATAAAACCTACTTGTTTTCTAAACAACACGAAGTGATAAGGTTTAACAATACTACTTTCTTGAATAGAATTTTTGTGGAAAAAAATGTGGAGTTTATTTTTCAAGATTCACAAGGAAAAATTTGGTTTGCACTAAATAGTGGCGGTATCATTTCTTATGCTGATGGAAGTTTAAAAGAAGCCAATATTACCCGATATTTAGGAAATCAAACCGTTATTTCTGTGGCTGAAGATGCTAAAGGCAACTTATGGTTTGGCACTTCTGGGAATGGTGTTTTTAAACTAGAAAATGAGTTTGAGCATATTGATGCTAACTCAACTATAACCTATAGTTCTCCGGCTATCTTTTCATCTACAGAAATTGAAAACGAAAAAGTACAAAGCAAGTTTATTTTAAAAAATTTACCTGTTGACCAGCAAACAGAAAAGCCAATCAACTCCAAAACCATTAGAACAGATAGAGTTAGACAAGATTCTTTGCCTCCATCGGTTTTTATAAACAGTGTGAAAATTAACGGTAAAGACACCACCACATTAAGTCATTATGAATTGAGCCATGAAAACAACGCTATTGAATTTAATATTAGCGGAATAAGCAATAGTCCATCCGGAATTCAATATAAATACATGTTAGAAGGATTTGATAAAGAATGGATTTATACCGTAAATACCTCTATCTATTATACCTCGTTAGCTCCCGGCAGCTATACTTTTAAAGTTTTTGCCATGAACGATTCAGGAATTTGGAGTACCGTACCTTCAGTTATTTCATTTACCATTCAACCTCCATTTTACATGTCAGCATGGTTTTTATTAACGCTTGTTTTTGGTGTAATTATTATAGGGTTCTTAATTTACTTTTTAATCCAAAAGCAAAATCAATTAAAAAACAAACAAATTGAAGAGCAAAAACAAAGAGCATTAGCATCAGAATTACAAGCTCTTCGTTCGCAAATGAATCCACATTTTATCTTTAATACCCTTAACTCTATTCAAAATTTTATTTCTAAAAACGAAAGCAAAGATGCTTCCATTTACCTGAGTAAATTTGCTAAACTAATGCGAGCCACATTAGCCAATACTAAGCGTCAGCGAATCTCTTTAAAAGATGAAATAGAAACACTTACCTTATATTTAGAGTTGGAACAGTTACGATTAAACAACAAATTTTCTTACGAAATTTTAGTAGATGAAACCATAGATACACAATACGAACAAATACCGTCAATGCTTATACAGCCTTACGTTGAAAATGCCATTTGGCACGGAATATCGCATAAAGAGGGAAATGGAATAATAAGAATACAGTTTTTACCGGAAAATGAACATTTATTAAAATGCGTAGTGGAAGATAACGGAATTGGACGTGAAAACGCTATTAAACTTAAGCAAAACACTACTTCTCCTTCTTTTGGGATGAACATTACCAAAGAACGAGTAGAACTGTTAAACTCACTTAATGGCAATCAGCTTTCGGTAAAAATAAACGACCTTAAAATAAACAACCAACCCACAGGAACACGGGTAGAACTATATGTACCAATTTAAAATAGTGTATTATGTATAGAGCAATTATAGTAGATGACGAAAAAGGTGGAAGAGAACATTTGGCCACCATCTTAAAAGAGTTTTTCGATATAGAAATTAAAGCTCATGCTTCCAATGCAAAAGAAGCTATTACCGCTATTGAAGAACATCAACCCGATTTGTTATTTTTAGATATTGAAATGCCAGGAGAAAATGGTTTTGATTTATTAGAAAAATTAGAAAATATCAATTTCGATGTGATTTTTACCACTGCTTATGATCATTATGCTATAAAAGCCATTAAATATAGTGCGTTAGATTACTTGTTAAAACCCATTGATGCGGATGAGCTAGAAGCTGCCATAAACAGGTTTAAATCAAAAATTAGAAACCAAGAATTAACCAATAACAAACTAAAAACACTACTCAACAATTTATCTTCTGGTAGCAATGGTCAAGAACAAAAAATTGTTATCCATGATGGTGAAGGCTTGAATTTTATTAAAATAAAAGATATTATCAGGTTTCATTCTGAAGGAAGTTATACTGATGTCCATGTGGTTGGTCAAGACAAACATTTTGTTACTTCAAAACAAATTGGCGAGTATGAAGAAATGTTGCTTAATGAACAATTTTACAGAATTCATCGTTCTTATTACATTAATTTACGCCATGTAAAAAAGTATGTTAGAGGAGATGGTGGTTATGTTATAATGAGTGATGGCTCTAAGCTTGAGGTATCCCGAAGAAAAAAAGCAGAATTTATTCAATTACTTTCCCAATAACGCTTTTAGCTTTTTTATCCGCTTTAAATTTAAAGAAAGCATTTAAAAAGATAGCCGATAAGACAATGGCCATCCCTACATAAAAACCCGTTGACATTATTTCACTTTCGGGCCACAACAAAACAGCTATAATAATAGAATAAATAGGTTCTAAATTAATAGAAATTACTACCGTAAACGGAGAAATTTTTTTCATTACTTCTACCGACATAATAAAAGCAAAAGCAGTACAGATTATTCCTAAAATTAATAACCATTTTATATCTGAAACAGGAATAAGAAAAGCCTCCATATTGCCTAAATTCATAAAAATTAAGTAGCTCGATAAAATGACTAATGCCCCTAATAATTCATAAAAAGAAAGTGTTTTGGAATTAGTTTCTTTCACTAAAACACCATTAATTACCGTAAACCAAGAACTAAATACTGCCGCTAAAATACCCAATACAATTCCTGTTAAATAGCTAAATTCAAAATTGAAAATTAATACTAATCCTACAATAATTAGCAAACCCAAAAACAACTCATACCCTTTAATTTTTCTTTTAAAATAAAGCGGTTCAATCAATGCGGTAAATAAAGTACTGCTCGATAAGCAAACTAATGCTATAGAAACAGTAGATTGTTTTATCGCCTCAAAAAAAGCTACCCAATGTATGGCAATTAAACACCCTACCATAAAAGTTTGTTTCAATATTTTTTTATTGATTTTAAAAGAGTGTTTACTTATTAAAAAATAAATAGCAATAGCAGCCACACCAATTAAAACTCTATACCAAACCAATAAATACGAGTTGGCAGAAATCAATTTACCTAAAATTCCGGTTAACCCGAAAATAAGCACCACTATGTGCAGCCAAAAATGATATTTATATTTTTCAAACATTTTTTAAGGCATAAAAAAAGCAAGGATAATTAAACCCTTGCTTTTATTGAAAGTTAATTATGTATTATTTTTCCTCTTGATTCTCTTGAGCCGGAACAGGTGCGTTATTCATGTTTGGCATTGTAGGAGCAGCTTTCTCATCAATTAATTCTTGAATTTTTGAATCACCTGCCTCATCATCAGTAACCGTTTTTGTTGGGTTAACAGCAGATGAAGCAATGCTCAATACTACCAAAGCAATCCCTAAGGTCCAAGTTGCTTTTTCTAAAAAGTTAGTTGTTTTTCTAACACCCATAATTTGGTTATTGGCAGAAAAAGCTGAATCTAAACCACCTTTTGGGTTTTGAATTAATACAATCAACAAAAGCAAGAAGCAGATGATGATAACTAATACTGTGATAAGTGTAAACATTATTTTTGTTTTAAGTTTTTAATTTGGGTTGCAAAATAACTGCTTTTTTTTGGATATTTCAAACTTAATTTTTCATACATTTCTATCGCTTTCTGATAATGTCCCTGATCAACATGGATAAGGGCTAGCGTCTCGCTTACCATGTCAGAATTATCTACCACGCTTAGCCTTGCCATGTTTATTGGAGAGTAAAATTCGGTCTTTTTAGGTTGAATTTTAGGATCTTCTTGAATAAACTTATTAATTAAATCAAATTTATCGATGTTAGAAGTGTTGGTTTTAGCATCATTAGTAAGTGGAACATCGCCTTTAAAATGCGACAACCATTCAGCAAAAGAATGTGGTGAATCAACATCAAAAGTGGGTTGATTGCTTTTAGCCTCCTCTTTTTCAGTTATTGGTTGTTGTGGAGTACTCGATTTTTGTTTGTCTTCTTCCGTTTCCAGTAAAATATAACTATTAATTGCTGCAGCTCTTAATTGTTGTTCTAAAGCATCAATTTTTGTAGGTTCTTTTGGTTTTTCTTCTTCAACTTGCTTTGTTGTTGCTTTTTCTTCAACAACCTCATCAACCAACTCCACTTTTTCTTCAATCTTCTCTTCTTTAATCGTTGATTTTTCTACTACTTTATCTTCAACTTTTTTCTCAACAACAGCATGCAATTGATAAAACAAATGTTGTCTGTCGGTACAATAAACAGCCGCTTTTTTAAGGTATTCTTCAAATAAAATATCGTCATTTTTTTTGAGTAATCCGGCATACATTAAATGAGCAGTTTGGCAATAAGGAAATTCATCTACCACAAACTTGAGTTCATTGGTATTTTGGCTCAGCATGGTGGGATTTTTAATACTTTCTATAAATTGCGATTGCTGCATAGAGCAAAGGTATAAAAAAGTGTTGAAAGTTTGAGGTTTGAGGTTTCCCTATTTGTCATTCAGGAGGAACCTTGTTAGAATAAGAGACAAAGTTAGTTTAGCGTTGATGTTTAATAGAATTATTCCATAATTAATGTGCGTTGAGTATTCCTTTCAAGTTTCCTTCAATAAATAATTTGGGACTTCCTTACCGCCACTCAACAGGATTCCTCCTGATTGACATGGTATGATACTTTTCTACCTCATAAACTCATAAACTAAACTATCCACCTTCACAACCCATTGTTAATTAAAACTTATTAAAGCAAATTTTTAAGCACTAAACACAATTAATTTTGAAACGAACTTTTAATACATTCAACAAATAGTAAGATGATTAATTGGAAGTTCCATCATACAGATAAAATAGAAAATCAATATTTCCGTTTCATAGCTTATGCGTTGGCTTAAAATCATTGGATATTCATTAATAGTGCTGTTGGTGTTAATTACCACTTTTAGCATTGTAATGTCTTCTTTTTATGAAAAAGAAATTAAAAAATACATTGTAGAAGCCATAAACGAACAGGTAAATGTGCCTATAAATGTTAAAGACCTTGACTTTTCTGTACTTAAAAAATTTCCCTACGCTTCGGTAGAATTTAAAGAGGTGGAAATTGCTTCTACCAACCACAAATCAGCGTTATTAAAAGCAAAATCGGTTTACTTTCAGTTTAATATTATCGATTTACTCAACAAAAAATATGTGCTGAAAAAAATAAGCATAGAAAATGGCAGCACCCTTATTTTTATAGATCAACAAGGAAAAGATAATTTTCATTTTTGGAAAACCAACCCAGAAAGTAGCAACCAACCAATTGCTTTTGAATTGTCGGATGTGCAATTTAAAAATATGGATCTTAATTACCTCAACAACTACAAACAGCAAGACATGGGCTTGGTGGTAACCAAAATGAACTTCTCGGGAAATTTTAATGAAAATAACTATCATTTAGAGACCAACATTGCTTTACACATTAACCAACTAAACAGTAAAAATGAGGCTTTCCTAAAGGATAAAGACATTACTATTGAAGGTAAAATTGAGGTGAACAAACAACAATTAAGTTACAAAATACAATCGGGAGAAATAAGCATAGAAGAACTTATTTTTAAATTAGAAGGCATTGTTTTAGATAAAAACGAAGCGCTAGATTTACAGCTTAGCTCTAAAGGAACGGATGTAGATTTTGCTACGCTTTTTTCCCTACTTCCGGCACAAATGCAAGCATCATTAGCTGCTTACGATGCAAAAGGCGTTTTTAATTATCAAGCTCAAGTTTCTGGCGTATTTTCGGCTACTAAAACACCTCATGTAGAAGCCGATTTTCAGGTAAAATCAGGAATTTTAAAAGAAAAAAAATCAGGATACGAACTTTCTAATATCCATTTTTCGGGAATTTACAACAATGGAACTAAAAACCACGCACAAACTACCAAGTTAAACATCAACGATTTTAATGCCGATTTCGGTGCGGGACATATTTCAGGAAATTATGAAATTGCCAACTTCCAAAACCCTTATATTCAACTCACTTCCGAGGCTAATATAGATATTGCCATGGCAAAAGAATTTTTTAAATTAGATTCGTTGGAGACCGCCACAGGAGAGCTTATTTTAAATGTGGAATACAAAGGCTACATCAGCAATTTGCAAAAAATTAAAGCTTCGGAATTGCAGCAGCTTAATGCTAAAGGTAATGCTCAACTCGTCAACACGCATTTAAAATGGCAATCGAAACCTTACCAATTAATTAATGCCAATGCTTATTTTGAATTTAACAACAACCTTATAAAAATAGATTCATTAACCACCACGGTAAATCATTCTCCGGTATATATTTCGGGAGTTTTTAAAAATTTACTGGCGTATTTATTTGTAGAAAATGAAAAACTGGAGGTAACCGCTTCTTTTACATCTCCTAAATTTATGTTAGAAGATTTTTTATTACAATCTTCCTCTTCCAACCAATCGGAGCAAGAAGTGAGCTTGCCCAACAACATCACTTTTACCTTTACAACACAAATAGATACCTTTCTGTTCAGGCGATTTAAAGCACAAAATTTTAGAGGCGTTATCCAATTGGAAGACAACTTACTTTCGGCTACCGATGTTTCTTTTAACGCCATGGGCGGACATATTAAAGGAAGTATAGCCTTAGATAACGAAAACCCCAACGAGTTGCTTATTACCAGCAATGCTAAAATGTTCGATATTGATATTACCCAACTGTTTTATCAGTTTGAGAATTTTGGACAAAAAGCGTTAGATGCCGAAAACCTGAAAGGTAAAGCAGCCATTGCGGTGGATTTTGCTTCCGTTTGGGATAGACACCTAAACGTAAATAAGGATAAAATTTATGTTTCCTCTACCATTATTATTAAAAATGGAGAATTGTTAGATTACGAGCCTGTTATGGCATTGAGTAAATTTATAGAAATAGAGGAACTGAAACGCATTAAGTTTAACCAATTAAAAACAGCTATAGAAATTAATAAGCAAGTAATCACTATTGCAAAAACCGAAATACAATCTTCGGCTATTAATTTAACCCTTTCGGGAAGCCACCATTTTAATAACGATATAGATTACCGTGTAAAGATAGATTTAAGCGAAATCCTATGGGATAAAGCCAAAAAACGCAAACAACAAAATGAAGAATTTGGTTATGTAGAAGATGATGGCTTAGGAAAAGGAACGGTATTTTTAAAAATTACGGGTAATGTAAAAAATTACAAAGTAAGCTACGATACCGAAGGGTTAAAAAGCAACATGAAAGAAAACATACAAGAAGAAAAAAGAACCTTAAAAAGCATTTTAAACAAAGAATTTGGATGGTTTAAAAAAGATACCACCCTTAACAAAGAAGAACCCAAGAAAAAAGATGGGTTAAAAATTGAATGGGAAGAAGCCGAAGACAACAATACCAAAGAAGATACTAAAAAGAAAAAAGAGAGTGAGAAAAAGAAAGAAAAAACAGGCTTGCGTAAGTTTTTAGATAAAATTGCCAACCCTAATGAGGATGAGTTGGAAGAAGATAAAGAGTTTTAGTGAAGAGTTGGATTTTGACTTTAAACTACTGCTTTCTTCTCATTTTCAGCATTTTTCTTTATGTGTATCAATACTCTTTCGTGAATTTTGTGAATGATATGGTCACTCCAAAGTTGCCAATAAAATGCTGGTTGTATGTTATGATAATACCAAGTAGTTCCTTCTAAAAGTGTATTCCCATTTGGAAGTTCAGTCAATTTAAATTGTCCTTGTTTAGAAACAAAATAGTCGTGCAGGTGTGGTGCGTCAATATCCCAAAAACTTAATTCCTTCATTGGTTCGGGTTGTTCTATAACGTCAAATTTTAAAAGTCGTGGTTCGTCCCAAACTGTTATTGGCTCTACAAAACTTCCTGTTGTAAAATTGCAATGTCTAATTGCACCAACTCCTGTTCCTTCAATTGTTGCATCTATCGGATATGCAATTCCTGTCTTAAAAATAAATTCGGTTGGCTCATCTAGTTGAGGAAATTCAATAACATTTTTCCAAACTGTTTGTGGGGCTGCATTAATTTCAATAGAAGTCACAACCGAAACCAAAATTGGCTCACTATCCTTTTCTATAAATGCTATTGTCGGAATAATCCCAATTAAAAATAACATTGTTGTTGGTGCATTGTTCGGTATTTTATTATTAATTACGTAACCAATTAAACTACCAAGCCAAGTCAAAAGAACTCCTATTGGTGCAGCCATTGCAATACAAATTACCCCTTCAATTGCAAAAATTAAAAGACCGGCAGTATAAACTCCAAGTGTCAAAAAGCCAATTTGTCTAGCCTGTTTGTAAGTAATTTTATTTTTCAGCCCATATAAAATTGTCGAACCTGCACCAATGAATAAAGGTGTGAAAATAAACAAGGCAATTCCATATTGTCCAATTCCATAGATACCCCAAAGTGTCAACAATCCTGAAATAAAAACAATCAGTCCGACTGCTAGCCATTTTCGTTTCTTGTCATTAGTTTGCAATATTTTTTCTATTTGTTCTTTCATTGTGATGTGAAACGATTTGCAGCTGGACTTTCTCGTCTGTGGTTATTGTCAAGATTCATTTTTTTACTTGTGCTTTGGATTTAAAGTCATTTATCTCCTTTTGTCGTTGTTCATTCCAAGATTTTAATGTTTCGTCAAAATTGTCAACATTGGATTTTAGATATTGTAAGATAATATCTTCATTATTCTCGTTCAGCAAAAATGGTTTAATAATAACATTTATAAATTTAAGTTCCTTGTCAGAAGTCCCTGTCCAAGAATGATTGTATTTCACAATGCAAATAGCAAATCCATATTTAGCTTGAAAAAATAAAGCAAAAAGTCCGCCACCTACTTGATAAATATTTTTAGCCTTTACAGATAAGCCAACGGTAAACATATCATCTGAATAAGTTTCAATTCTATAATCAAATTCTGGTTTAGATTTTTCATAAAGATGGTCAAGTATTGACCCCAAACCTCCAAATTTCAATTTCCGTTCTTCTCTTAGTTCAACTTCAAAAAGCCCGCTCACTGCTTCAATTCCATCTTTCCTAGAGGTCTCTATAACCTTTTTGAAAATTTTTTGTTGGTCGGAATATTCCAAATCGTTGAACGGATTAGAATTGACCACTTCTAATTCTGTATTGTTTAACTTTCCAATTAGAATATCAAATGAGTTCTGAATAAAAGCAGAATATTTTTCTTGAACCTTTTTCCTATTTATTGGGAGTATACCGTCTTCAAATGAAATTTCTTCATCAGGAGAATTTTCGGTTTCTTTTTTTGTGATAGATTTTTTTTTCACAATAGTTGGTTTCATAACTGTCTTAGCTTGGATAACTTTTTCGTCAAAGGAAAATACTTTGTAGCCCGAACTTCTAATCTCACTAACAGGAATTTGTAAGAAGGCACTTTTTTCAACAACCTTTTTCTTAATGTAATTATCAATCGCTTGGATTGATAGAAAACCGTCTTCATCATATAGATTTTGCTTTTTAATTGCCTCTAATAGATAGTATGTAAAATAACTATTTTGAATATCATTTCCTTGAACGGCTTTTTTCTTGCTTTCAGTTGCAAACATTAGACATAATTCAGACGAATGATAGTTAAGTCTTCTAATCTCCTTTTCGGGATTGTTGGTTCCTTTAAAAAAAATGTTTGAACCGGAATGGCAAGCATCAATAAGTAAGTATTGATTTTTAGGAGTTAATTTCAAAAAGTATCTTAATAAAATATCCTCAACTGTCAGTTCTGTTTCGTCTTGAAATAGGACTTTTGATTTTCCTTCGTCCTTGTCGTATTCACCGTGCCCTGAAAAATAGAAAAACAACAAATCTTGATTGGGTTTAAATTCCTTTTCTATTGCAGAAAAAGCTTCGTCAATTTGTTCTTTAACAGGTTTATTACTATCAATTACTTTATAAATTTTGTCTGTCGAAAACCTACAATGAGAAACAAGTGTTTGTTCTAAGTCATTTACATCCTTAACACAATATGGTAATGGGTCAGAACTGTAGTTATCCATACCTATGAGAATTGCATATCTTGTTTCTGTCATTTTGTCTATTTTTGTTATATTGGTGTGTCGTGGTAGCCTTACTGCTAACTTGTTTATATATGTAGTTAACATTTCCCTAACCTATTCTGGGTGTATATGTGTAGGTTTTGTTTACATATATCCCCTCCAAAAATATAAAAAATAACCCACAACGCATCAAAAAACTCATTTTTAGACTTTTGCAACAATATCGGTAAATATCCGCTTCATTAGTGTTATTCGTGTTTCATTAAAAAGAACACATATAAATTCTTTATGTCATTGTACCTTTGCGGTAAAATCATCAACCCTTATCAGCAATAAAATAATACTCTGTATTATCATTAAATAACTTACAAAACTGCTCATTGGTTAAGGAAGGTTTTTGTGCTATCCAATCGCTTAAGGTAAACACTTGTAAGCCTATCTCACCAGTCAAGAAGGAATGAATGTCTTTTGCTTTGGTGTTATAATATTCTGTAGCTCCCAGTCCACATTCAAACAATATGGTAGGTTGATTTTTAAGAAGTAATTCCTTAGCTCCTTGCATTACATCAAACTCACCGCCTTCTACATCAATTTTAATAAAATGGATAGGAAGATCTGTTGGAATAACATCATCTAAACGTTTTACTTCTACCTCAATTTTTTCAATGTCGGGATTGTCAATAGCATATTTCCGTTTATTTATTCCACTATATGCCGGAGCATTTTTCACATAATGAAAAGTGGTTGTTCCGTTTTCGGTAGATAAGGCATAAGGATATATAAAAGCATTTTCAGCATACTTTTCATTCAACACCTTATAAAAATCAGGAATAGGTTCAAAGGCAAAATGTTTTCCTTTTGGAGCATGTTTTATTAATTCAGACAATATTTCGCCTTTATGACAACCAATGTCAATGGTGTTTGAATTGGGCAAAATTACTTTTTTAATGATTTTTTTGGTCAGGCGGTCGTAATGCAAGTTTTTGGTAACATCCAAGTGTAAAAAGTTGAGTAAGTTGCGCAGTATGTTTTTGACCATGAAAAGCGTAAAAATTTATTCAAAAAACGGACAAATATAAACTAAATTGCATAAACAAATAGGTCTTTTTCAACGATTGCTTGCTTTGGTGTTAATTTGTACTAACAACACTTTAATTTTAGGGTGGTTAGCTATTTCCATCCTATGACAATGTTCTTTAATTGTTGATGAAAATTTAGTTTCATTTTCTGTTAACCACAATAATTTTTCTTGATTGGGAAAATATTGATTTAATAATTCAAAATCATGGTAAGAAGAAGAAATATAAGACAATTCAGGAAAAATATTAGCTTTTATTTGAGTGATGGTTTCATTTAAATTTTCTTCGCTTAATTGGTATAACCCGGGCCAGTGCAAATAATAACTTGTTTGGAAACCGCTTTTGGCAAATAGTTTCAATAACTCAGGTTGTGTTGCTTCTACAATAAATTGTTTTTTTAAAATACTTAGTTCAGCACATAAAAACTCTAGCCTTTTTAATGCTTGTAAAGCATTCTCCGGAGATAAATTTTTAAAATCGAGCCAAAAGTTTAGTTCACTTTCCGTGTTTGATTTTAAATATTCCAACAAATTTAACCCTATAGATTCTGCTGGAGGATGGTTAACATCAAAAACGTTAAGTGCTGAATTAAAAACTACATCTAATTCTACCCCGGAAAATGCGGAGTTAACTTCTTGTAGTTTTTCAATACTATTTACTCTGTGCACCCAAATTTTATCAGCATGTAATTGCTTTAAAAGAAAATCGGAAGTAAACCCTTGATAAGTAATTATTAATAACGTTGTTAAAACAATACCGAAAATCACTATTTTCTTAATGGGAAGTTGCATTTATTGGACAGATTTTATTTCAACATCAAAATCAATGTGCTGTTTTACAATTCTTTGTTTAGACTGAAAGTTCGGACTGAAAATACTGTTCTGACTTTGCATTCCTTCAAACTTAATGCTTAAAATATCAGCCACACTATAAATAAAATCGTCTATCATATATTTTCTATCTGTAAAGCTTCTGTATTTTTCCAATTCGGACTTTTGATTGCTCCAAAATACAAAAGGAATTTCAAACATAGGATAACTACCTATGGCTTCACTATGTCCATTAAAATCTACCGTTTGATAAACATCTTCACCATGGTCGGACAAATAAATCATTTGTTGTTTTTCATTTGGGGTAGCGTTCGCTTTTAACAACGAAATAATCTCACTAATTACAAAATCGTTATATAAAACAGCATTATCATATTGATTAATAGCATCAAAAGCTTGTTGTGTTCCAAATGGAGTTGAAGGAGTATCTTTAAACTGATTAAAATTTTCCGGATAACGATTTTTATATTGTGTATGTGTTCCTAAAAGATGAACAAAAAGTACTTTTTTAGTATCTTTTGTCTTTAAGCTTTTTGCTACAATTGGCAGTACACGCTCATCTAATGAACGCAATTCTTGTTCTCCACCTAAATTCGTAAAGTAGGAATAGTCTGCTGCTTTTGCCACAATAGAAACCATGGTTTCATTTATCCCAACCGGAATTTGATTAGATATCCAATAGGTTTTGTAACCTGCTGTTTTTACTAATTGAATCAAACTTCCATATTCTTTGGCTTCAGGGTTGGCAGTAGTTGCAAAGGTAAGTACTTTTTCTAATGAGGGAATAGTGTGCGTATGCGGACTTATAACATCGTTGAAAACTAACAGTTCGTTTCTCAGTTTTGCCAAGTTTGGTGTGGTATTTCTATGATAACCGTAAATTCCTAAATGATGCTTAGTAGTGGATTCGCCAATAACAATAATAATTGTTTCTTTTAAATCATCTTCTTTTTTTACAACTGTTTTTAATTGTTTACTTTTTTTAGATGCCGCAAAAAAATTTTTATACTTTTCAACTTCAATTTTATACCTTTCATATCCATTAAAAATTTGAAAAACAGCGTGATATTTATGGTGATTAGCATTAAAATAAAGACTTATCCCAATAACAAATAAAACTAACCCTAAAACTACTTTTTTCCATACGGTATTTTGTGTTCTTACCCAAAGAGACTCTATAAATAAAACCAACTTACGGAAGTCATTAAAAATGGCCTTAAATGAACTTTTTAGTGTATATTGCTGAATCGCCTTATTAACTCCAATTAATATAAAAACAGATGGTATTAGCAATATTAGTAACCAAATAAAAATTTCTGTATTGAAATATTCTTTTAAATATTCAGAAGTTTCAGAAGAATTTGTTTCTATTAATATAAATGCGGTTGAAGGTGTAATTCGTTCTTTATAAATAGAAACATAAGCAACTTCAAAAAAAGTAATTACTAATGTGCTAAGATATATAAAACGCACATAAATAGAGCTTAGTTTTTTATTAGAAATAAAATAAGCAACAAAATACAAAAGCAGGTGCAAAAAAATGATTCTTTCAGGTATAAAGGATTTTCCTGTTTTTTCTGAAACGACATAAGACAATACAAATATTGGATACAATAAAAATAGATAGCTGTATTTAATTAAATGTCGGTGGAAAGGCATTTATTACAATAATAAGTTAATTGCTAATAATTAATTTATGTGCTTCAATAAGCTTGTTCTTATTATAAAATTGCACACTATAAATTCCTGATGAAAATTTTTCAAAATTAATTTGCAATAATTCTTTATTTAAGACATTTGCTTCGTACACAGTTTGTCCATAAATAGTTGTAATTAATATTTTTTCAACTTCAATTTTAGATATATCAAAGTTGGCAAAAGAAGTAGAGGGATTGGGGAAAATAAGCACCTTTTTTTCAGAATCAGGTTTCCAAGAGGTTAAGTCATCTATTTTTAAAGGCATAAAATCATTTATAGTATCTAAAGTAAATTGATGATTAGTAACAACAGTATCAATTTCAATAAGCATTACATCTTCAAGACCATTCCCATAACTTTTTGTAAACCCTGCAATTTTTAAGGCTTCATTAGGTTCTAACAAAATACTTTTACTTTCTTCCTCTTTAGTACCTCCAAAAGTAGAAGAACTACCTCCCCAAAAACCTCCCGGTGTAATTAAAAATACTAAGGCATCTTTTCCACCATTTCCGGCAGCGGCTGTATGTCCGGTATTAAAAAAGTTGCCATTAGCCAATTCCACCAAGTCATAAATAACTTCTTCACCAATATTTCCAAAATAATTTCCCCAAATAGCATTACCGCTACTGTCGGTTCTAATCATGTAAAAATCTTTATCATTATTTGGGGTAAAACTAGTGGTTACTCCTCCTAAAACATAATTTCCATTAGCTGTTTCTATAACTGCATTGGCTTCTTCATAACCTGAAGGACCAAAAGCAATATCCCAAATTAAACTGCCTGTAGCAGTCAGTTTTATCATATACATTTGAACAGAGTCTGTTAAGGTGGTTGTCATTCCTGCCACTACAATACTACTATCAGTCGTTTCCATAATGCTGTTTCCCCTGTCAACCAAGTTTCCTCCAATGGTTTTGGTCCAAAGGGTATCCCCTAAGTTATTTGTTTTAACAATATACACATCCGATTCTCCATTGGTATTATTGTAAGTTTCACCACAAAAAGCAAAGCCACTGTCAGCAGTTTGAACAACATCATAAACTAAATCCCAGTCATTTCCTCCATAGATATTGTGCCATTGAATTACTCCTAAACTATCTGTTTTTATTAATCGGGCATTATAATCGCCATTTACCCCAAAACTATTGGTAGTTGAGGCTATAATAAACCCTTTATCAAAAGTTTCCTTAACCGCATATCCCCAGTCGTTGTTATTACCACCCATTGCCCAACTCCAAACAACATTAAGTTGAGAGTCAAGCTTTAACAAATAAACATCTGTATTTCCTGAAGTATTACTGGTAGTAGAACCAACTAACACATAACCTCCATCAGCAGTAGCAATTATTTCTTCTGCTTTATCTATTCCTGCACCGCCAATAGCATATAAATGAGCAAGCGTATCTTTTTGAGATAGTCCGACCAAAGGCAGTAGTAAGAATAATATGTTGATTAGTTTGTACATTTTTATAATTAACCTAAACAAAAATACTTAAAAAAGTGCTTTAATCCCTAAAAAGCCACTATTGGCAAATGTTGATTTTGGAACAACATAAGCGTTTAAATTATTGGTTCCTACACACAATTGAATTTTATTTTTAATATTTACAGCAGTAGACAGTCCAATATTTAGTTTGCCATAACCCCCATAAGAAAGATGCAATTGACTTAAAAAATTAGAAGAAAAATAATAGGTGGTATTGGTATAAATATAAGGAAAATAATTGGCTAACAATCTATTAAAAACTCCTATTTCTGCTTTCCATTTTTGATTAAATGTTTTAGTATAGCTTATGTTAACCGTTGTTGGTAAAGCAATTCCATAACTGCCTTGTTTTTTAGAGGTGTAGATATTGTCTAATAAAGAATCTTGAGAAATGCTGTTGGTAATAGAATCATTAATATCAAAAATAGAGTTGACCTCAATACCATCGTAATGAAAAGTTTTATCTGCTTTATATTCTAATGCTGTTTTAGACATTCTGATAAAGCCAATATCATTAATTTCCACATGGAGTTTGTCACCATTTTTTAATGCAAAATCTTTATACACTTGTGTAGCAATCCCATATCCATTAAATGCTGAAAAATTGTTTTTAGAAGTATCTGTTTGGTTAAAAGCATAATTTACAGTTAAGTCGATATGTTTCCCATCTTCTTCCGTAAATAAACTTCCTGTTGGAATAGTTAGTGCAATATGTTCTTGAGCTTTAATAATTCCTACATTAAATCCTTCTGATAATATTACGCCATGTTTTTGAGTGATGGCATTAATTCCAACATATACTTTTTGATAAGCAAAATAATTCATGTTGGTTCCGGAAAGTATTGCTTCCTCGCCTGCAAACTGTTTGTTCCCATCAAAAGCAAGTTGAAATAAATCTTCAGTAAAAACTGCATCAATATGTTCGATATGGCTAACTCCAACAGTTAATGCTAAATTTGTTTTTTTTAAAAGAGTATCAACAGGAATGGTAGCATTTATATTAAACGTTAAATCTCCTCCTAGCCTATTATTATCTGTATTGAGTTTATTATAAGCATCATCTTTCATGCTTCTGTCTATTCTTCCACCGTAAATAAACTTATTCATAAAATCATTATTCATTACCGATGATCCATAAATAAAACCTGCTTCAGTGCTAAAAGAAAGACGTTGTATAGAATCTTGAAAATAACGCGTATTATATTGAGCTTGGGAGCTCTCAAAAAACAATATTGTGGTTATTACTAAGACTAAAAACCGCATCATCTTATTTAGCATTTACGGTATATGAAAAATCTCCAACTACTTTTAAATCCAACTCATAATCCTCATAAATTTTAATAAACTGTGGTTGACCTATAGTAGTAAAACTCACATTAATTATTATGTTTTCAGTATTGTATAAATGAGTAATATCCTGCTCAGAAAGCTGAAAAACAATTTTAGAGGATTTTTTGGTTGTCGCCCTTAAATTACTATTTAAAGGAGCCGCCAATATATTTCCTGATGGGTTTATGGCAACTAACTGATTGTTGGAAGCATCTAATAAACTTAGTGAAATAGTTGCATCAAAAGGAAAACCATTTTCGGCATAGAGAATTAAATCTCCATCAATAATGTTTCCTTCATTATCATTACTTAAATTAATTTCGGTAGTATCGGTTAAGGTAAGTTGATTAGCAATTAAAGATAAAGGAAATTCTACATTTAAGTTTGTTTTTAATGGATGTTTTTTGAAAACAAAATCATTGTTACCGGAGATATTACCAAGAGGATTGATGTGTAAAGAAATGTCATAAACCAATTCGTTGGGGAAAAGCTCTATCATTTGATCTATATTAGAATTTGCGGTGGTAATAGCAGTTGTGTGTGTAGTATAATTTACTTCCGGAACACTAAAGGTTCGTTGGGCTCTATTAATGTTCATAGCATTTCCAATAATAGTATGATTTAAAGCACTATTGGTAGATGTATTAGTATTTACAGCTTCTAATTGGTTAATGGTTAATCTAGCGTCTACACCAATACCATTTTCGAAAGTGAGGTTTACATTCACTTGATCCAAATCTAAAGTTCCTCCGCTTATTCTATTAAACACATCAAAGGTGGTACTTTCAGGTCCAAAACGAAATTGTTGATTTCCAAAATACCCTCTTACAAAAGCAGGAACAACATCAACCAATTTATTGGTAATAGCTATTTCTTGTCCGGCACTTACCAATACAGATTGTGTTGCATTCGTATCAACTACAGCAACAGCCCTGGTAACAAAGGTATTTACTTTATTATTATTTATTCCTGTAAGATTAAGTTCATAATCGCTAATATCGATTCGAGTAGTAAAATAACCGGGCTGAGAACCATTTCCGGCAGGAATTAATTCTGTTAGCACCAACGTATCTCCATTTTTAGTGGCTGTTGGTATGGTATAAGTAACTATAATTTGTTCTTGAATTTCGCTCCAAATTTCAATATCAATAAACCCTGATTCTACAAGTGCATAATTCAATTGTACATTATTGGTAACATTAAGTGTAACTTCTCTATCCACACTATAAAAAGTATTTCCGGGAGCTGCTAATACAGACAATGACATGGGAAAAACTTCATTAATGGTGGTATCCGGAATTCTAAATAAAGAATCCATATCCACATCAAAAATAGATGTTTCATATACTACTTTTAAAGAAGTGTCAGGATTGGTTTGTAACACAGAATCAGGAAGTAAATCCCCAATATTCAGTGTAGTTTTAACCAACGGAGCCAATAAGTCAACATCCCATTCAGGTTGTTCAAAATCTTTCCTGCATGAAAACAACGCTAAAATAACCGTTAAAAAAAGTACTATTTTATTGCTGTTTTTCTGCATGAATTAAAATTAGAACTACTTACTGCTTTATAAACCTACCAATAACAGAATTATTGCTACTATCCGTAATTCTATAAATAAAGTTTCCTGACGGTAAATTTTCTGTATCAACCGAAGTTATCGTATTATTGATGATTTTAGTAGTTATTAAAGCTCCAAAAATGTTATAAATTTCTATTGTTCCTTCCATTAAATTGGTTTCAAAATGGATGATGTTATTTGTAGGGTTAGGATAAGCATTTACATCTATACTAGTTTTATGACTTAATGTTGTGATGTTGGTTATCGTTACATTTCTACAAGAACTAGTATCACTACAACCATTTTTAGAAACAATAACAGCATAACTTCCTGAAGCAATAGGGGCATAAAAGCTATTTGTTTCATTAGGAATGATGGTGTTTCCATCACAATCTATCCATTGATAAGTTGCTCCACTTTGATTAGAAAAAATAGTATCGTTTTGTAGAGTGGTAGAAGAATCTATAACAATTATAGTTAAATTAATAGTCATAGCACTATCGCAACCGGTAGCAATTGACGGAACAGTATCAAAATAAGTTCCTGTTTGGTAATACATTTTTCCGGCAATGTAAATGGTGTCACCCTCACAACCGATAGTATTAATTGTTGTATCAACAGGTTGAATAATGGTAAGGATAGTAGTAACTAAGCTATCAGTATTATTGATGTTAGTTAAGGTATCAACATAAGTACCAGTCGCTCCATAAGTATTCGTTCCAACAGTTACACTATCTCCTAAACATTCAGAAAGTGTTTGTACTGTACCAACTCCTAAGAAAGCAAAAGTGTAAATAGAGCCATTACTTACTGCATTATTCGATTGTACATTTCCTGCATTATTAGCTGTACAAGCTCCACTAACAGTTGAAGGAACATCATCCCATACAGAACCATCCCACTTAGCAAGAGATAAAATACTACAATTGGTAATTCCACTTAAAGTAGCATCTTCCCAATGAAGTGTTACCTGAACATTATCGGTAGTATTAAATTTGTTCAATTCCCAATATTCCGTATTGCTTACGTTTGAAATGGGGGCATTAACAGGAGTAAGTGAGCTGTATGGTGCATCAAAATATTCAGCAACAAACTCACTGTTTATATTTGTAGGAGCTGAAATGACCAATCTTCTCCAAAGCGTATCTTTACCTATTGGATAAACAAACACATCATTCCCAATCTTTTTAAACGGACCATCAACAAAGCTAGAATCATTTCCCAAGGTTGAAGTAGCATTATCAATTAACGTAATTAAATTAGTAGTTGAACTAATAATTTTTCCGCTAGTAAGTGTTAAACTATTATTTACCTGAATATTTTGATTTAATGTAATTCCTGTTGAGGTATGATTAACCACTAAATCATAAAAAGTAGTTGATGATGGCCCTGAAATTTGTTGAGCTGCAGTTCCGGTAAGGTTTACTGTATTATTATTATGAGTATAAGCACCATTATTAGTTATATCTCCTTTAATGCTAATACTTGTAGGAGCAACATGGTTCAGTGTAACAGCGTTGTTTATAGCTATACTATGAAAATCGTAAACACCAGTGCCTTGTAAAGTAGTATTTCCATTAATCGTTATGGTAGAAAAATAGCCGTAAAAAACCCCTGCATTATTCCAAGTAGTAGGAGTATTTATTGAAAATGTACAAGCTCCAACCTGAGTAATCGTATCTGTTATTTGTATAGTTTCAATTAAACTTCCGTTAAACTGAACATTAGCAATTCCACTTATAATTAAATACATATCAACTGTACTTCCTACCATATTAATAATATCTCCGTTTATAGTAGCATTACCTGATAATAAACGCATTTTTGGGCTTCCGCTTCCGGGAGCGGTACCAAACCAAGAAACATCACCTGTAGTTAATGTTCCTCCATCCATAAAAAAAGTAGGGGTATAATTTCCCACTTCATTTTCAAGGCTAATTTCATTTCCTACAGTTACATCTCCGTTTATTAAGAAAAACAAACTCGATTGGTTAGCATTTCCATCTACAATAGCAAGAGTTTCGGTAATGTTTATTGTGCCGCCTGTAACATTACACTGAGCACCTAACTCAACAATAAATCGTTGTCCTACATTTATGTTTCCTCCGCTAATATTAATAGTAGTGTTGTCTCCTGCAATAAATCTTTGATCAACATTTAATGTCCCACCGGAAATTGTTGTTGCAGCACTTAAATCAACTATTAACCTACCACTGTTTCCCGGACCAACATTTACTACCCCCGATTGAATAGTCATACTAGAGCTAACATCTAAAATTTCTAAGTCTTGGATTGTGGTTAAATTAGCTTGAACAGTAAGTTGTCCACCATTTTGTATGGTAATATCGTTTGGAGTAAATACAGAATTTACACCAATTATTGGAAGGGCAGCATTACCAGTATAATTTATGGGATCAATAACAATGCTTGCTCCATTTAATGGCCAACTAGACCAATTTGCCGAATTATTCCAATCAGCATCAACATTTCCTGTCCAGTTTTGACTAAAAAGTGTTGTAGAAATTACTAAAATAAAGGTGGTAATAAGTGTTTTCATATTTTAATATAAGATATAAGATTTAAAGTAACAAAGTTACTATATTTTAATTTAGTTATTTTCTATCAAAATAAAAACTATTCGCCTGAGCCAACGAAGTAACCACTAAATCATTTATACAAAGATGTGGAGGAAGAGTAGCTGCAAAATAAATCAATGATGCGATATCTTCTGCCATCATAGGTTGATAACCTTTGTAAACACTCTTTGCTCTTTCTTTATCCCCATGAAAACGAACCTCTGAAAATTCTGTTTCGGCAGCTCCCGGACAAATTTGTGTTACTTTAATTCCATGTTGCAATAAGTCTATACGCATGCTTTTGGAAATAGCATCAACAGCATGTTTGGTAGCACAATATACATTTCCATTTAAATAAACTTCTTTTCCTGCTGTTGAACCAATGTTAATGATATGTCCGAATTTATTAGCTATCATTAATGGCATAATAGCTTTAGATAAATATAACAAACCCTTCACATTAGTATCTATCATCTTTTCCCAATCATCAATTTCACCATCTTGAATTAGTCCAAAACCACTAGCCAAACCTGCATTATTTAACAACACGTCAATATTTTTCCAAGATTCACCTAAAGATAATATGGTCTTTTCAACCGCTTTTTGGTCTCTAATGTCGAAACAAAGGGGCAAGACCTCTACATTATACTGTTCCGATAAATCTTCAGCAATCTTTTGAAGCCTTTCTTCTCTTCTTCCTGTTAGTATTAAATTATAATTATTTTTTGCAAAAAGTTCAGCAGTCGCTTTACCAAAACCACTTGTTGCTCCCGATATGAGTATTATTTTTTTTGTCATAATATTATCAAATTAAAAGTAGCAAAGGTAATAAGCTTAACATTTATAAAATAGAAAGTTAAAGATTAGATTGTTTCTAAATTTCAAAAAACAACATAAAATATAATTTTAATACTTGCTATATAACAAAATAATGTTAGTTTTGCCACCTGAAATTCTTATGAAGACACAATTAAATATCGTTAATAGTTATGTTTTTTCTCCAAATTATTGGGGACGAATGTGTCATTGTATGCCTATTATTCCAAGCATCCATCCCTGGATAATTAATAGGTAATACCACTTTGCTTTAGAGCAAAAAACAACAATCAATTTTTATTTTTTTATTTACAAGGTCAATTTTCGACCAAAAATCATATTCGTTATGTCGTTAATAACAGACACTATATTAGAACAGCTCAATAGCTTGATAGTTGTAGTAAATCAATCAGGAAGTGTGGAATATGTTAGTCCATCAGCAAAAAGAATTTTAGGTTTTGAACCCGAACAACTATTAGGAGAAGGCTGGTGGAATTTAACCCGTGATGATGCTGAAGAAAGATTGAGCATTAAATCATTGGCACTAAAACAACTTCAACAAGAATCTTTAATAGAAACGATTCCTTATGAACGCTTACTAAAAAATGCAACTGGCGGAGATTGCTGGGTACTGTGGAATATTTCTAAAAGTAATGATAATAAATTGGTTGGAATAGGACACAACATTACCGACAGAAAAAAAGCAGAACAAGAATTACTCGAAAAAAATGTTGAATTGTTGCAACACAATAAAGACATGTTAGATAGTATTCAGTATGCCGGAAGGATTCAAGAAGCGATATTGCCTGATGTGCAAAAAATAAAAAACACTTTTCAGGATGCTTTTGTTTTGTACCAGCCAAAAGATGTGGTGAGTGGCGATTATTATTTTTTTTATCAAAAAGAAAATAAAGCTATAGTGGTGGCAGTAGATTGTACCGGACACGGAGTTCCAGGTGCATTAATGAGTTTTATAGCTAATGGAATTTTAAAAGAAGTAATCATAAAAAAAGGATTGGAAGATCCTGCGGAAATTTTATATGCGTTAGATGAAGAGTTGTTTTTGGCTTTAAACAAAAATTCACCAAATGCAGTAACAAATGATGGGATGGATGTAGCCCTTGGCGTTTATGATTTTGCAGAACAAACCTTTTCATATTCAGGAGCTTTTCGTCCATTATTGTTGGTGAGAGAAGGAAATATAATTGAGTTGGAAGCCAATCGCTACCCAATCGGTTTTTATGCTGATGTTGAAAAAAAGTTTGTTACTCAAACCATACCTATGCAACAAAATGATGTTTTTTATTATTTTACAGATGGTTATTGTGATCAGTTTGGAGGTGAGCGAAAGAAAAAATTTAACCGAAAACAATTTAAAGAACTGTTGTTGGCTGCACAAACGATGGAAATGGAAGAACAAGAAGCTTATTTACAATATGTATTGCTCAACTGGAGACAAGAAGAGCCCCAGGTGGACGATATTCTAGTAATGGGAATTAAGGTTTAGAACATAATCGTTATGCATAACAAAAAATGAGTTAATTTTACCGCATGAACAAAGAGGAACATTTAATTTTCGGAATCCATCCTGTTATTGAGGCAATTATTTCAGGAAAAGAAATAGACAAGCTTTATATTCAACAAGATATAAAAGGATCAGGAATAACAGAGTTGCGTAAAGCTATTAAACAACACAATGTTCCTTTTTCTCATGTGCCTATTTTCAAACTAAATAAACACGTTAAAGGTAATCATCAAGGCGTTATTGCTTTTATTTCGCCTATTCCATTTTGTGATATAGAACAATTAGTGCCTACTTTTTTTGAGAATGGAAAAACACCTTTAATCTTAATTCTTGATAGAATAACTGATGTAAGAAATTTAGGAGCCATAGCCAGAACGGCACATTGTGTTGGTGTTGATGCTATTGTAATTCCTAAAAGAGAGTCGGCACAAATTAATGCTGATGCCATGAAAACCTCAGCTGGAGCTTTAAATTACATTCCTGTTTGTAAAGTAGATAACTTAACAGATACTGTGTTGTTTTTACAAGCAAGCGGATTACAAGTGGTAGCATGTACCGAAAAAACCAATGAAACCATTTATAGTATTGATTTTACAGGACCATCCGCAATAATAATGGGCAATGAAGAAACCGGAATTGCCAACCAATTGCTAAAAGCTGCTAACGCTAAAGCTAAAATTCCTATGGTGAATGAAATAGCTTCATTAAATGTTTCTGTGGCTGCTGCGGTAATTATGTACGAAGCATTAAAGCAGAGGATTTAAAGCACTTCTTTTTCTGCATAATAATAAATAAACACGCCATTTTTTAGCATGTAATCTCTGTTATTTATAGTAATAATATCGTTTTCTTGCAGTAAATGTAAATTGTTAATTTCTTCATGCTCAACATAAACAGAACCTTTGGTAATTCTTGCTAAATCTAAATACTGAGTATTCACAAAACTTTTTGCTCCACAAAGAAATACTTGTACTGGAACTGTTATTTTATCAATAAACTCATAATCTCTCATTTTTTCATAATTATCTGCAATAAGAACAATACTTTTAGCTTCAGGGAAATATTTTAATCCCAACAACATTGCTTCTACATCATTTTCTTTCGCTTCTCCGCCTCCACTACCTCCAGAAGTACACTTGTTGAGCGATTTATTAATTTCTTCACTTTGCAAACTTTTAGCAACATAAATTCCTCCTGTTTCTAAAGGCAGTTTTTTATCAGAACTTTTTGCATCGCCATCATTAAAAAACAAACAGCCTTTTGCATTTACATTAGCGGTTTGCTCTTTCAACCAAATTATTACCTGACTATAAAATGGCATCATGCTCCCTGTTGCATCGGTTACAATAATAAAATCTTGTACATTAGCTATCCGCTTAAAAGCATTTAATACCGTAGAATCTTTTTGTAAACTAGCTAAATACGGGTTTGGAGGAGCTGGTGGATATAAATCTATTTCTATTTTTTCACCCCAAATGGTATCGTAAACATACCCATTATCCCATCGGGTTTCTATATAAAATGGTTTTGGAGTGGTATCATTATCAATGGAATCTTTTTTAAAAAAATTAGTTAGTAGGGTATTAATGTAGTCACTTTCCTCAGTAATAAAATCTGGAGTAACATCAGGACGAAAAGTAACCACAAAACCATGAAACATTCTATTACATTCTTCTCTAGAGTTTCCATCGGTTTGACTAATAAGTTCGTACTCCCACACTGGAAATTCAAACACTTCGGGGACTAATTTTTTAAGTTCCAACAAACGTTTTTTGTTCAGCTCAATTTGGTTAAATTTTTCTGATGTTCTGTATTGCGTATAAATCAATTGAATTTTAATAACAACTCTTTCTTGAAGCTGTTTCTTTTGCTCTTTATTTAAAATAATTTCTTTGGCAAAAGGCATTTCAATAAGCAATTGATCTTTGTGAATGGTGCTTCTGTTAAATGTATTGATCTTGGTAACATTACTTTTAGCATAGTGATTTACATCAAATCCAAAAACAGATTGGAGGGTAATTAATAAGGTGAAAAGATAAAAAAATCGCATATAGTAACAGATATGATTACTTTTGCCAAAAGTACATAAACACATTAACCTACAAAACTAAAAATTATTGCAACCCGTTAGAGCCAAAAAACACTTAGGACAGCATTTTCTTAAAGATTTATCCATTGCTGAAGATATTGTAAACAGTCTTGTTCAGAGAGATAAATACGATACTGTTTTAGAAATTGGTCCGGGAATGGGCGTACTAACTCAATTTTTAATTCAACAAAAAAACTATACTACTTTTCCTATAGATGTGGATAGAGAGTCTATTGCTTATTTGGCGGATAAATTTCCTGTACTTAAAGGCAACATTATTTATGGCGATTTTTTAAAAATAGATTTAAATGAAATTGTAAACAATAAACCTTTTGCGGTGATTGGCAATTTTCCTTACAATATCTCCACACAAATTTTATTTAAAGTGTACGAATATCGACACCAAGTACCTGAGTTAGTTGGTATGTTTCAGAAAGAGGTAGCCGAAAGAGTTGCCGCCAAGCCCGGCAATAAAACCTATGGCATTACTAGTGTATTACTTCAAGCTTATTACGATATTGAATATTTATTTACGGTAGATGAACATGTTTTTGATCCGCCACCAAAAGTAAAATCTGCCGTAATTCGATTAACAAGAAACAATACCGAAAAACTGGATTGCGATGAAGTTTTCTTTAAAGTAGTAGTAAAAACGGCTTTTAACCAACGCAGAAAAACCATGCGAAATTCAGTAAAAGTTTTTTTGAACGAAAAAACCAAACAACACCCTATTTTAGACAAACGCCCCGAACAACTTTCGGTTGAAGAGTTTGTAATGTTAACTAATTTATTGAAGGGGTAAAGTGAAAATAATAATAAAAAATTTTAACTTCCCCTCAAGTTTTTCGGTATAAATATCGAACCTACATGTGGTTATAAATTTTTAATATAAAATAAAAAGCTTCTTTTTCACAAGTAAACAATGAGGAAATAGAAGTATTTTTGACTAAAATTTAACACATGAAACTATTTATTAAAAAATATTCTCAAGGAATAAGTATTGCCATTGGAATATTTGGAATATTGTTAGCTCTATATCAATATTTTTATCCTATTGAACGAAACGCTAATCTAACTATTTATCAGAAGTCCACTTTTGATGCTTTTCAAATTAATAAAGAAATTGAACGCCTAAAGGTGTTTTTTGACAGTACAAATATTCAAAATGCCGGATTAAACTTAAAGGTATATAAGTTAAAATTGGTAAATAATGGGGATATAGATATTAATAAAGATTTGTATGATGAAGAAATACCTTTTGGATTAAAAGTAGATAGTGGAACAGTTATAGGCTATTCCATTTTAAACGGAAGTGATAACTATTTAAAAAACAACTTCAATATTCAACTATTAGATTCTAATACCTTAGAATTTAATAAGATAATGTTTGATAAAAATAGCTTTATTGAATTTGAGATAATGGTAATGCACAAAGCTATCCATACTCCTAAGCTTGTTACTACTGGAAAAATAGAAGGTATAACAACTATTACAATAACATCAGAAGAAGAGCCAACGGAAACAACATGGAAAGATTGGTTGAGTGTTATCTTATTTATAATTCTACTTTTTATAGGAATATATGCTATTATACATATAGGGTACGAAGTTTATTATTTAATAATAAGAATAAGAAATAAAATACGGTCAAGATATATTTTAAATTTATATGGATATAATAAATGGAAAACACTTACTAAAGCCCAAATTAGCCTTGTAGAAATTTTCTCTGAATTTGGAAAAAAGACATTTATTGAATTAATGATAACATTTTTGGACGATAAAAAAACAATGGAGATTCATAAAGAAAACATAGGGATTGTAAGTACTGTCAAATATTGTAATGAGTTAATTAAAGAAGGAATTATTACAAGTAAAGACCAAAGAGAAGTTAACTACGAATCTAACTTTTTGTTTGCCGTTGATGTTTTTACTGAACATAAATTAATTAATTTTTCTGAAAATAGTATTGTAGGGTTAAAACAAGAATTATATGACGAAATTATTAACACCCTCAATCTGTTTGAATACAAGAAGGTTTAGTTTTAGGATAACCAATTAAAACAAAAAATTATATGATACCTGAGCATAAAGAGTTAAGAAAACAAATATATTTATTTCATTTTAAACAAAGTATTTCCAAAAAAGAACTTAATCAAGCTTTTCAGTCTTTTTGTGATGCTTACATTTCTTATTCCATAGGTGTTTTAGGTGGTAAGGAATTTTCTGAAAAGCAAATTATTGATTATGTTTTTCGAAAAGAATTTAAAACTCCTAATTTGTTTAATGGAATGGTTAGAAGACGATTATATGTGTCTCAATTATATATTACTGAACTTAAAAACCAAGTGGACGGCAGAAATATCCATAAATACAGAGAGTTGATAAGCACTATTTTAGTTGATTTAGAGTTTTTACAAGCAAATATTAATGTTCATCTAAAGAAATCAGCTACTAATGTTCCTTTAAACAGTTGGCGTTGTCAATTTAAAAGAGCCGTTGACCTTTATTCAGTTGGTAGAACCATTTGGCATTTTGAGTCTTTTACGTCAATTAAAGATATTTACACTTATGACCTAAGACCTGTTACCGCTTTTGTAATTCGGCAGATTATTGAAGTTTTCGGAAGAAGGATTGTTGGGGTTATGGGAATTACTAAGAATAATGCTCCTGTTAAAAAATCCAGTCAGATTGCATGGGATTTTATTAAACACGAACTAAATAAACCCAGTCCACTAATTACACTTCCTTTTGATATCAATCACGTTATTAAAATCGAAAAATGGTCAAATCGTTATGTTCATGCTGCATTTGATGATGATTACTATATAACTTGGTATGCCTTAAAGTTTTTGCAATGTTTTTTTATTCCTGCTCAAACTCCAATTCAAGATAATCAAGGAAACCTGATAACTCCAAGACTTGATTATTCAGAAGTTATCATTAGTAACTATACAGACTTAAAAGTTTCCTTTGAGAATTACATAGACCCAAACGGTAATGAAAATTATACAATAGATTGGTTAGAGGCAAAAAATTTAAATGCTTACGTCCTAAATGAATAATCGGGCGATTAAGGATACCCGATTAATTGATATATGATTTCAATTTGTTCTGGGGTGAAATAGAACCTAAATGGAACACATAAGGATAGTTATTTCAATTTCCCCAACAATACGTCATATAACATAGTCTAACCATTACTTTATAATTTGTTGCTCCAAGTATTTTATTCTTTCATCTTTCTCACTTAAGAGACGTTCATAAAGTTCTGTAACTTTCTCAATAGGGTCAATGCGAAACATATTGTTATTACCTTTTTGATAATTGTAATTTCCTTTTAAAATAGCATTTTTATCAAAATCTAATAGATTTATGATATCTGTTTCTAGTATCTCAGCTATTTCATAAAATCTATCTATACTTATGGAAGAGAATCCACTTTCAAGGTTCGAGTATTGTTTTTGGGTTATTCCAAGTTTTTCAGCAACATATTGTTGAGTATAGCCTTTTAACTCTCTATACTTTTTAATATTGTTATATATCTGTCTCTTATACACATCTCCGAGCCCACGAGACTAGGCATGAT